>ULWC01072284.1_pt1 | contig 56029 bp, 43 predicted proteins | sample 1959931 | NCBI WGS metagenome assembly ULWC01 (sample SAMEA4835801, study PRJEB28245) | human gut metagenome | biome: gut microbiome; material: fecal sample | place: Denmark | collected 2008
AAGCAGCTTTTGCCCAAGCATACACATCACTTGCTGGCATGCTAGTGGGAAAGTCTGTAATCTGAGCCTTTGTATGTGTGTGGCTTGAATTAGCTTTTGCATTCAGCTTTGTATTGATTTCGCTCTCAGTATAATACCTATCATCATGAGTATGGCCTGTATTAGACTTGCCGTCAAGTGCAGATTTAATGACCTTATTCTGTACAGGATTCGTTGAAGTAGTAGAAAGTTCTGCATCAACGGCAACATGATTTGAATTTGTGGCAATACCGTCAAGTTTAGCCTTGTCTGCGGCAGACATAAGACCTGCGGCATTGGCAGTAGCATTGCCATATACAGTATTTGAATCTGTAACATTAAATGTACTACCATCGCTACCCTTGAGAGTAATTGTATTACCACTCTTAGTTAAATTATAAGTTGTATTTGTATTGATATTGTCTTTAATCTGAATCAGAGAGGATGAAGAAATACCCATCCACAAAGTGCCGGTATCGGTGGCAACATATAACGCACCATCCAATACTTTGTTTCCGGCAGTGAGTGCTTTGATATTAGGTTCTTTATCTCTGATAAATTTTACTCTTGCTATCTTGCTCACATCCTTTCTGATATATTATTTAATAAAAGACCAAGTTAAATCATCTGGCGTAGCAAAATCAGAAGCATCATGATATGCGGCAGATTTTAAACCATATACTGCCACAGATTTATCTTTAACTTTGATTGTACCATTTGTAGTGCCAGTAGTAATAGAAGGAACTGTTAAAACATCAGATGTCAAAATGCCGCTTGCAACGGTATCGACATATGCTTTAGTGGCAATATCATTATTGTCATTGATGGCTTGACCAGCCGCATATTTAATTTTACCAGATAAAGTACCACCAGTAAGAGGAAGATATTTCGCTTTCTCTTGGTCGGTATATGCCTTTGCATCTTTAAGGGCTTTATCTGCCTTTGCTTGTGCATCTGTTGAAGACGTACCAGATGCAGTCTTAATTGCTGAATTCATCTCACTCTTGGTTGGATAGTTCGATAAGTCGGTCTTAGAGCCACCTAGCTTTTCAAATTTGCCATTAACCCAAAAGTATTCAGTATATTCATTGTTTGATTCAGTCAAATCTGGTAGCATATAAATTGTATTTCCTTCACCAGTAGAAGGAAGAGTTGACCCTTTTGCCAGTACAACACGTTTAAGATGCGGCGCACCTGCTACTGCATTTGCGATAGCCGTGTTCATGGCATCTTTTTTAACATATTCTGCTGGAACTTTATCACTCGGAATGTTAACATCCCAGTTAATATCAGAAGCATCTACGAGTTTGAAAGTGCCGTTATTCTTTTGTTTGATTTTATCAATAAGTTGAACAGGCATTATTTCACCTCCACCGTAGTTGCACCTAATCCTGCATTAGTTGACCTATAGATATTATAAGAAGCGGTATAGCCACTTGCATTTGTGAAATCAAAAGTCTTTACTTTGTTAAAACCACCCTCGAAACCTCCGACATAAAATGCGGGAGTTCCAAAAGAAGCAGGAATAGCAAAGTAAATATACTGCCCGGCATTGGCAGTAACATTCCATGAACCTGTGCGGCCAGACACTAGATTTCTAGTAAGCCCTTTGACAAATGCCGCATCCATCCTAGAAGTATCTGTTATATTGCTCACGCCATAGTATTTACCATTTAAAAAGTAAATCGTAGTCTGCCTAGTAGATGTGGCTTTGCGAGCGTCAGTAGCAGTCAAAGTAAATGCGGTCGTTGCGGTAAGAGGTGCCGCAAATGTAATTGCCGCAGTTCCAGATTGCGTCTTGTTGATTTCAAATGATTGGCTACCTGTTGTAATTGTCAGTTTAGAAGGTTGTTTGTTCAAATTCCAAGAGAAGTTGGAAGATGGAAGACGAGAACCTATTTCAAGTGTGCCGCTATTGTTAGAAAAACTATTAACGGACATCGCTTTATAAATTGAAAGTGTGCCGTCAGAGGTAATATCAAAATCTCCGCTTGGCTTGACAATACCTGCGGCAGAGCCGGTGGCAATTTTAATATCGCCACAGCTGTATTTGATATTATTTTTCATGATACTCGTGGTATCTGAAAGAAAATAGATGCCGTTGGGGTCTATTTTGGTAGACCCCAACGCATCATACTCTGATTGCACGCCTATGTAAAATCTAATATCAGCAGACATACAATCTCCTTAATCTAATTTAAATTAGAGCGTACCCCACTCAATTAAACCATCAGCATATTTTTTAGCAGCAGTCAGAGCATTATCAGCTTTGGTAGTAGCATCCTTAGCGGCAGCAGCAATGGCAGCATCCTTAGCGGCATCTGCCTTAGTCTGAGCATCAATAGCAGCTTCACCCTTAGCAGTAGCAATAGCATCAGTTACTTGGTCTTTGGTGAAGTAGTTGCTAAGGTCTACATCAGAAGTACCAATGCGCTCAAAGGCACCGTTGACAAGCATATACTCGGTGTAGACAGACTTGTTAGAGCCTGCGGCATCTGTACTACCAGCATCGGGAACCATATAGATAGTATCTTCGTTGGCTTCGGAAACCTCGGGAAGAACGCTAACGATTTCACGCTTGAGGTGGTGCGCATTAGCTACGGCAGCAGCAATAGCGGTATTGGCTTCATCCTTTGTATAGGCATCGGCGATACCGTAACCAGCAAGGGTAGTAGCTTTGTCAGCTTTCTTGTCGATGTTGGCCTGTAGCTCGGTTTTAGCAGCGGTAACCTGTTTGGTGGTTTCAGCAGCAGCTGCTTCAATAGCTTCTGTCTTCTTAGTGGCAGAATCAGCTTTGGCATCTTTTAGAGCTTTGTCGGCTTTAGAAGTAGCGTCTGTGGCAGCGGCGTCAATAGCAGCCTGCTTAGCATCAGCAGCAGCTTTCTTGATAGAGCCTTCGCCTTCACCTTGAATAACTGTTAATTTTTCATCTGCGGCAGAAATATTACCTTCTGCTGTAGTAACGCGCTTGGTAAGGGCAGAAAAGTCTTCGTTAACAGTTATTGGCTTAACAACTGTGATGTACTTAGTACCATCCCAATAGGCAACATTATCTCCTTTGTCACCTACAATATATAGAGTATTAATTTTACCTTGTTCTGGAAGTGCATTTACTTTCTCGTAAATGCCACCAGAGTATGGGGTATCACCTTTGTAAATACGCTGTTCTTCTTCTACAAAATAAAGGGTATTAGCATCTTTATTTGTAAGACCTTGATAGCCGGCAAGAGTAGCAGCTACAAATTTAACTTGACTCATTCATGTCTCCTTTAAATAGTTGTCCATTCTGTATTATTAGCAACACACATATATGTATGAAGGGCCGCATTCCATTTATAAATTGCTTTATCGGCAATATATATCATAGTTTCTTTTCCTTCTTTTGGAAAATCTTCAACAGAAGTACCAAAAGTTATGGTTTGTAAATTAGAAGGAGTAAGCTGTTTCCACCCGTCTTTATAGCGCCACATCACGCCAGTTTCTTCTACATAATAATAGCCTTCAACTGGTGCTAATTTATCAATTCTATCTTTGTCTGTAGGAAATTCTTGGATACAATTATATTTAATTCGTAGACCGTTATAATCTAAATAGATGTGACGGGTATCGGAAACAAAAACTAGATTTCCATCGCTAACTGGTAATTTATTTAATTTTGCGGCCACAGTTGTATATACACGAACTACAGCCATTTTAACTCCTAAAATTCTACAACTGTTAAAGCGTTATCCGTGTAAGTTTTAGAAGTTTCAATGGCTTCTTTCTTTGCTGCTGCAATTGCTTCTGCACTAGCAGTTCCACCGGAACCTACGCTTGTATCAATATACTGCTTAATAGTAGTACCTTCGGCAATGTCACCGACTTTTTCAGAAAGAATAGTCTTTACTTGAGCAGCATCGACTTTAGTATTTAAATTCTCTTGGATGGGAGAAATTTGACCATCGGTATATGCTTTAGCTTGTTCAAGTGTCGTAGCACCTTGCGTGTCAGTATATGCTTTTGCATCTTCAAGAGCTTTGGCAGCGGCACCCGCTTTTTCATAATTAACAGCAAGACTGTCAGCATATTCTTTTGCGCTTGTCAGAGTGGCAGTATCTTTTTCAACAGCAGCGGCAATGGCAGCAGCTTGAGCCGCATCGGCTTTTTTCTGCGCTTCTGCAATTGCAGCAGTTTGTGCGGTATCTGCCTTGCCCTGAGCGTCAGTAGCGGCAGCATCAATTGCAGCTTGCTTGGCGGTCGCAACTTCATCTTTAGTCGCGTAATCAGAAAGGTCTACCTTACTGTCACCGATTTTTTCAAATTTCTTGACTTCACTAGCTACAACGAGAATGTATTCATCATAATGGTCATCAACTGGAACCATATAGATAGTATTAGCATCAGCTTCATCGACAGCAGGGAGAGCATCGACAATAGCACGCTTTAAATGGTCTGCTTTCGCAATAGCAGAAGCGATTGCAGTATCAGCTGCTTCTTTTGTATAAGCATCAGCAATGCCGTATCCAGCCAAAGTAGTTGCTTTATCAGCCTTGCCAGCGACAGTAGTATCTGTATATGCCTTTGCATCTACAAGAGCTTTCTTTACAGAACCTTCACCTTCACCAGTCAAGCTATCTAATTTAGCTTGAATAGCTTCAATGGTTGCTTTAAGATTCTCAACTTGTTCAAAAATTACCTTGAAGCCAGAACCAGTATAGATATATCCTTTGTTATCTGTAGTATTAATATAGATAACACCTTGTTCTTGGTCGGTTTCTGGAAGAGCTTCTACTACCTTAACATACTCTTTTACCTTGGTTGGGTCAATTTCACCATCAATTCCAATAGGAGAAAGATTAAAACCTGTACCCTCAGCTTTTGGTTGAAGCATATATGCTTTATACTTACCATCAACCAATGCGGTAATGACTTGACCGCCATAAGCAATAGCTGAATCTGCATAGGTCTGTGCGGCTGCTAATGTCTCATGGACACTCGAAGCATCAAGTGGAAGAGCATTACCACGAGAATAGGCTTTTACAGCAACCAATAGTTTTGTGCTATCAATAGCCATAATTTATAACTCCTTTCTAAATGGTTACTGTAAATGTCATTGGAGCTGCGGCAGGAGCAGCCATAGCGTAACTATAAACTTTATAGTTTGCAGCTGTTGCTCCGTTGGCACCTTCGACAGACACGGTTTGCTTGGTAAAGCTAGAAGCCATACCAATATCATTTGTTTCTTCATATTTAACTTGGCTTACATCACGAAGAGCCGCAGGATAGGCGAAAACAATATACTGTTGTCCTTGAGCGACTTTAATGGTAAGTTTGGTACCAGCAGTAGGATTAAGAGACTTACCAGTAAGACCACGTACAATTGCAGAATTTAGCTCAGGTACAGAGCCTACACCAGTGCCATAAAAGGCATTTCGCTTTCCAACATAAGAAAATGCATTTGATGTAATAGAACCAGCAGTAATATGACCAGCTGGGGAATCATCTCCAAGATTATCTTGCTTGATTGCACCCTCGGCATAAGAAGCAATAGCTTTAAAAGAAGTGGTACCTTCTCCAATAGTAATTGAATGGTCAGATAGAACTAGTGGGCTAGTAGTACCCTCAAGTACGTCTACAGTACCATCAGAAATTTTAATTGCGGTAAGAGCGCCAGCATCTTGCTTCGTAAAGTTTGCTGTCATGGTTGCTGTAAGTGTGGTGCCGACTTCATAATTGCCTGGTTGAGCGCCTTTTGAAACCGCAAGAGAAATCTTAGGTGCAATATATGTAGCAGGTACACGTTTCATAATAATCTTTTTAATTAATGCATCTAAATCAGTACCAGCTTCAATAACATCGCCAGTCTTGATACCGCCAACACTTCCACCAACGCCTAGTTGAACAGTGTGAGCTTCTTTAGACTTAGCATTGCCAAGAGTATGCGGCACTTTAGAATCATCTACATAAATCATATTATCTTCTGTAGAAATAACGACACTATTTGTACCAATAGTCCCAGCGGTAATACTGTCATTTAGTTTTGTTTCAGAACCATGAAAAAAACTAATTTTTTTTGCATTTTCTGCATCAGCCATATGTTTGTAACCCCTCTCTATTGAGTATAAAAATTTTTATATATATAAAAATAAACCATATAGCTAAAATTCTAGCATCTTAACTTCTGCGCTGATAGCTATCTGGTCTAGTTTATTTTCTACTGAAACGGCTTTATCATATGCACTTGTCGCAATTTGTTTGATTTCTTTTGTTTCCTTTGTCCATTCTTTAAACTCTTTACGCTGTTCCTCCATTTGTTTTTCCATCTTGTCCCCAAGAGTAGCAAGATGGATTACAGCATTTTGAAAAGCGCTAAAATCATCAGAAACGACAAACGCAGAGCCGTCATTTGGGTCGGACAATACATGTACAAGAAAATTCGTGCTAGAAGCAATTGATACCGAATCAACTAATTCGACACAACAAAGCACGTCTCCTTCGTGTAACATGGCTTGCGGCCATTTAATTTCCCATACGATAGGGTCTTCATGTGTTTTTGTAAAAACATTATATCCTTTTATATCTAGTTGAACATGCCGCCAACTCAAATAAACTTTTGTATCTGCGACACATTGCGCAGCAGCTTCTTGGTCGAAAATAATTCTAAAAGTACGACCATTTGCATCTGCGCCGCCAGCCACAATAGGGTCTTGAATGTCTTGGTCAAGAGACTTTAAATTGACTGTAACTGCTTTTAATTCCTGACTCATTTATTCACCCCTTTCATTGTTCTTTTGGCTTACAATAAATTGTGGATTGGAAAGATTGATTCTCGGTAGTTCGCGTATCTCTTCCATTAAGCCATCAATGAATGAGTTGCCGCCTGCCGCTTTATAATATAAATATCTGCGCTCTAAAGATTCTAAATTAAGGTCATCAATAGCCTTGATTTCATAGCAAAAATAGTGATGCTTGTCAATGATATAACTGCGGGAGTTCTCCTGCAATCTTTCAAGAGTAAGTTTTTCATGCTCTTGGAGTGCTTTAATATCATTCGATTGGTTGCTAATTTCTTGGCTAAGCCTTTTAATGTCTGCTTGCAACGAAGCAATACTTTCTATAATCTCAGAGTGCTGTGTATCTTTAAGTGTCTGATAATTGAAGAATTTTTTTAATTTATTATAAAAATATTCCAATAGTTCACTTAAAAATTTAAAAGCAACAGCTAAAGTCACAACTAGCATAACGATAGCTCCGAAAGAGTATTGCGACACTAGTTGCGACAAAGCATCCATTCTCGGCAATATCCTTTCTTCTCTACATAATCTAATATAATATGAAAATAATTTATATTTGATTTTAGGAATTTGCCCATAAAAAAAATGAGGGAAACATAAAGTTTCCCTCAAATGAAATAAATTAAGCAGTTCTATGCCACACATGGCAATTTTGATAAGCTGGTAAATTATTGTGAGCTTTGCCACCACCAGTTGATTTATTAAAAGTCTCATTTTTACTACAAGAGTTATCAGTAACCCAAGTCAATCTGTGGCCCTTTTGAACACCACCATTTACAAGGTGAGCATAATATACCCATGTTGCATCTCCATGCCTATGAGCTGGCATTTCATTAATACTAAGCGTATGTGTGTCTTTCCCGCCGGTATTGGTATTTGTTGAAGTTCGTAGCACTTTATCAGTTATTTGTGTCCAAGTACCGCCAATACTGGATGCCGGTGAAGTGCTATGAAAAGAAATATATACAGAACCAACAGGGTAGACAATATCCATGAGGTTAACGTAATTAGACATACGCAACCTCGCTTAGATTTAGATTGCTTGCTACGCTGTGCGATACCAAATAAAGCAAGTTGTGTAAGGTGGCAAGTTGTTGTGTGCTTGCCCCCCACCATTAGAAGCAATAGTGTGGGTATGGTGACCAACCTCAGACGTATACTGTCCACCAAAGGTACCAACAGAACCAAAATAATCACCAGCACCTTGAAGAACGTTACCTCCACCTTGACCGTACCATGCGATAATTCGTGCATCAACAGTGTGAGCGTGTCCGCCGGCTGCTCCTGTAGAACCATTGTGGCTGTGAGCGGGCATTTCATTAAGGCTAAGCGTGTGCGTTGCTTCGCCGCCCGTATTCTTGGCGGTTGTAGACCCATAAAGAAAAGTGTTCAATCGTGTCCAAGTGCCACCAATAGAGCTAGCAGGAGATGTTGCATTCATGCTCTGATAGATTGAACCTACTGGATATATAATATCCATAAGGTTTACAAAATTACTCATTTATATCCTTTCTAATTTTATAGAAAAGATATTATAAAATCTTCTTAGGCTGTTCGTTTCCAGACATTGATTGAATAATGGTATGGAATGTAGTTTTGTCCACGTCCTACTGTAGCATCAGCATTTGAACAAAAACGTACTATGTCTTTATATGTACTATTCAAATAACTATATCGTCCAGAGGGCTGTGGTTTCCCACCCCCATCAAAATTCATAACATGGAAAACATATTCCCAACGTTCAGCATTAGGGACAGACCCTCCATATTCTGTAGGAATATGAGTATGACTAGGCATCTGATTAACAGTCATAGCCTTATTACCATGATAACCGTTAACAGCACCAGAATAGCTATTTCCACTCGCCGCAAGGACAGCATCTTGAATCTGTGTCCATGTGCCGCCCACACTACTCGCAGGAGAAGTGCTAGACGTACTAAAATACAAACTTCCTACTGGATAAATAATATCAAGAAGATTTACAAAATTAGACATGGTAAATCACCATGCCTAGAACAGCCATTGAAGAAGAAGCTACATTATTGTAGCCCCCCCCAACGACCGTGATTAGTCATTAAGTTTTTCATAATATCCTTTCATTTAGGATATTAGATTTTAGATTTTAAGCAGTTCGTACCCAGACTCTACAAGCATATGAATAAGGATAATAATCAAGTCCTTTTCCCTCGGTACTAGTATATTTAGTATTAAAATCACCAGTATCATCAAGTCCACCACCGCCCCATTGATAGGGCCAATCATTGTTAAAAGTGCTGCCAAAACGTTTATTTGTAGCAGAATGTTTATGTGCTGGCATTTGGTCAACTGTAATATGTTTGCTGCCCGTATAACCAGAAGTACTAGTATATGCGGCCAAGCAAGCGCCATCTTTAATCTGTGTCCAAGTGCCACCGATAGACGTTGCAGGTGAAACAGTGCTAGTAGTAATATACATACTATTTATAGGATAAATAATATCTAAAAGATTTACAAAATTGCTCATTATTCAACCTCCTTATTTGGGAGGTCATCTAAAATCATAATATCAAATTGATTTATAAATTTTAAGCTACCGCAGTAGCCCCCCCCCTAGAGAGGTCAATTCATTAAACTTATTCACATAAAACTCCTTTTCTTTCTTAGAATTATATTCTATATCTATATGAAAAAAGGGCAAAACCCATAACAGGATTTTGCCCAAAGTTATATTAGATTTTAATCCACAATTTACATCTTGAATCCGTTGGTTGCGCAGATTGTACCATAACGCAATATTCATTATCAGCACTGCCAGCTTTTGTCGCATAGCTCGCCGAGCTTGCATTATCAGCACTGCCAGCTTTTGTCGCATAGCTCGCCGAGCTTGCATTACCAGCACTTGCCGCATATTTCACGCTCTTGGATGAATCAGCAGTGTTATCGACATTGCTCAATCCAACAGAAGATTTAGAAGGAGGATAAGCATTCGTATAAAATTCCTCTACAGAGATAATAGAACCATGTGAATAAGTCACTCTATAAGCCTTGCCCGGGCCAGTCATAGGAAATAACAATAAATTACCATATTTATAATTATCTCCATCGACACCGGTCCTATGCGGCACATATAAATAGTTATACCAAGAGCCACCAGTAAAGCTCAATCTTTTCTCTTTTGACTGATCGAACTCACATGACCCTAGCGATGGAGGTTTATTCACTAATTTTGCAATTAAATCATCTATTGTGTCCGCACTATTTTCTTGCGCTGTCATAGCTGGGAATATAGTAAAATACTTTCCATTTGAAAGATAAAGCTCACTCACTTCACATCATATAGAATGGTATCTATAAAGCTACCGCAGTAGCCCCCCCCCGTAAAAGTTAATAAACATAGTTTCTCCTTTAAATCTTTATCCAAATTTTGCATTTATCATCTGTAGGCTGTGTGGAAGATATGACAACGCTTCTTTCATTATTACAGTAATTGGCATAATTAGACGATTTGGCATAATTAACTGACTGTTCACCTATATTCGCCTTTGTAATCATCTCAATCCAACTACAAAACTCATTTGTAGACGTCCAGCGCTGACGATACCAGAAATCACCTTCAAGATGCGCAATATAGATTTGAGTGATGTTGCTGCCATTATTTGAAAACACTAAAAGAATGCCGTATGTATAGGCTCCCACAGGTTGATGCAAATCAGCTGAAAAAGAAGTCTGACCGATACGATAAATACCAGCAGCTAATTTATTCCAATCTGTTTTACTATCACAACTTTTATAAGACATGCCCGCAAAATCAGCGCCCAAAGCACCAACCATATCAGGTGTCCATTCAGTATAAGAACCATTACCAGTGGGATAATAGGCTTTAGCCATTAGCATCACAGTAAACTATACTAAGGCTAAAAGCCCTCACCATGAGAATCGTATTCATATCTACATCCTTAAATTTGTACCCATAGTTTAACATGTTCTTCTGTTGGCTTACTCATACCAACATAAACAGTACCAACATCATCTGCAAGTTTACCATTGGTCACAGCTTTGTTTGCAATTTTGCCTGATGAAACAGCTCCATCGGCAATCTTAGCCGCAGTCACTTTGCCATTACCAATAGTCGTAGCCATTGTAATAGGACTTGCCGTATTAAAACTTGTAGCAGATGTTGTAATATCTCCGCTCAGCGCAACAGTATTATTAAACTTGTTCGCAGATTGAGCATTCGTAGCGCTAGTAGCGTTACCTTCTACATTGCCAGTAAGAGTACCAACAATCTTATTAGCATAAACATAATTCCACTTTGCACTAGAGGAACCAAGAGAATAAGAGTTTGTAGCGCTAGGAACGATATTCTGACCAGTTAGAGAACCTGTCAGCGTGCCGCCAGATAGCTTTAAATAACTCGTATCATGATTGTGGTTAGCAGTTGCAGCACCTATATTAGCGCAAGTAAGATTGACATTGCCTGTGCGGTAATTGCTTTCCGCATTGCCTTTAACGCCAGTGACCCCGCCAGCAACTTGCCATGTACCGTCTCCACGAAGGAATTTGTTCTGACTTCCAGCCGCAGGAGCAGGAACAAGACCAGAGTGACCAGCTGCATTGGCAGTGGCAGCTTTCATGACTTCTGGTTTAGTTGTATCTATATCAAACGAAACATCAGCAGAACCATTGAAACTAAATGTCTGTTTACGCGAAGCTGATGCAGTCCCATATGTCACTCCAACACTTAAACTATGACCGACTTTACCAGCAGTAGTCGCGTTGGTAGCATTGTCGGCATTGGTTGCATGACTTGCATTAAGTGCTGTACCAGCTTTGTACTCTTGGTATCCAGCATCAGAATTTAACTTACTATCATCAACGACAATATACATAATACCAGTATCATCTTGAATGACGCTATCGCCAGTCTGCACTTGCTTATTTGTTAACTGAAAGCGTGCCGTTTTATTTGCAACATGAACTAATCGTTCCAACGCGCCTTGTGGGATAGTGCTTAGAGGTAACACTCCAGTGACACTTGCCGCATCAATTGATGGGATTGTAATTGAAATATTTCCAGAACCATCAAAATTAGCGCTGCCTGTACCACCATTATTACCACCCTTAACACTTATTGAGCGTGCGGTCTTTAGCTTCGTAGCTGTATCGGCATTACCAGTGACATTACCAGTTAGGTTTCCAGTGAATCCGCCATTACCAGTAACCTTGCCAGCGAATGTAGTAGGAGACTTAACTGATTGCGCGTTAGCAGTTGTCTTGTCTAGCTTATTGTTCGCATTGTCATTAACGGCCTTAACTGCTTTTGGCGTAGCGGCAACAACACCTGTGGCCGCACTATCGGTCGCATTTGTCGCGTCTGAAAGCCAGACTTCACCACGCTTATTGTCGGTAGCATCTGGCGCAACGTAAATCGGCCTATATGTTTTAAGCGTAGGGTCATATACCTTAGCAACAAAATTATTTTTCATCGTAGAATCATTTGGATTACCTTTAGCCATTTACTACCTCCTTATTCTTCCTCGTCTTTATAGATAACGTCTACAATTGTCTCTGGCGGCATACTCTTTTCAAAAGTGAATTTTAGCTTTGAGCCAAAATTACCGTCAAGCTCAAGTATACCTGTTTCATTTACCTTATATGAAAATTCACTCTCTCTTGTAGTGATTGTAACATCATAATCAGGAATTTGCGGAAAAAGGATAATATCCTCTTTTCCTTCGTTCAAAGCGCGGTATTCAGAATAAGCAATCGGTTGACGCTTTGGAATCTGAATACCAATATGTACATAAGAATTGCCAGCACCAGCTTTAAATGTATGACTGGATTTTATTGAGAACGGACCTTTAATTTGTTCAAGTTTCATATCTACGCTCCAAACTTATAGGTACTAGACCAATAGGAAGGAATCGCGCTGTCTGAAACTGTCACAGAGTTCTGTAAGAAAGCAAGACCGTCAGAAGTTAAAGTTTTAAGACTTTCGTAAGTAGCTGCACTTTCATCCATTAATTTAACATCGCGCATACCAGTATCCGCAATCTTGCCAAGATAATACCACGTACTTAAATTATAATCAAACGCATAGAACTCTTTATCGCTCTTAGCTTCATTGTACGGCTGATACGTAATAATTTTGCCTAGATTAGATTGACCACCAGGCTGGTTTTGCGCACCAGTAAGACCAAAGGGAAATTCACGATTTAGATATTCAATAATATTAGCATCTGTAAAACCTGCTGCATTTAGCTGAGTCTTTGTGACATTAAAGCCAATTAGAATACCAGCTTGGTCTTTGATAGTACCAAGGTCTTTCCAATAGACATTCGAGCCATAATTAGGAATAGATGAATCATACTTCATCGCATCATTATTTGAAATCCAACCATCGGTCGCATTTTTAACACGATGTGATGGGTCGCTGTAAAGAACGAATAGATGCCAGTCAGATGGACGAACAACAAGACGTTCAATTGAGTTGATTGGGTCACTGATTTTTACAGGGTTTGGACTACTATTGTATTTAACATAAATGCTCTTATCATCACTAATACCAGTACCCATGTAGATAGATTTAACGGTTGTTATTTTATAATTCTCGCCACCGTTTTCAGTCTTTAAATTAATTGTCTCACCAGTATTAAAGATAAGAGTTGTTTCACCAATATCGTTAACACGCGCGGCCGTTAGAAGTTTCAGCTTGGCTGGACTAATTTTATCACCAGTAGTTGTATTGATTGTAATCTGACCATTTGCTTGATTAATTGTAATATCTTTGACCCAAGTTAAGCGTTTATCAACAGACGCAGTACCATCATTGAAAGAACATACAAAATGACCAGTATTTTCATCTAAAGTAACTGAACTAATCCAACGAATATGACCGACCTTATTCCTACCATCGTTTGGCAGTTTGCCGCCATCTGTACCAGCAAAGGTCCCGATAACATCACCATTGTTTTGAATTTCAAGGCCCTTGACCCATGTAAGATTTGTTTCATATGCAGGAGAGTCATTGTTAAAGTCCATCTTAAAATGTCCGCCTGCGGCACCGTTACCAGTAGAAAGAGCAACGCCTGTCACCCATTTAATTTTCTTATAAAAGACCGTATCATTATTGTGTGTATAAGATACAGTTAAAGTGCCTTTATCGTCAAGCGTAATATTCTTAATAATATTAAAATCACCGAGATAAATTAAAATTGGGTCCGGATTGATTCGCTTATCATAGATATATAATTCATATACTACAATCTGACGATGTTTAGCAATATCATCTTCCATATTAGGATAACCAGATTGACCAACAGTAGCAAGACCAGTAGTAGAATTAACTGTAATATGCTCAGTTGAATATACTTTATTACGTAATGCTTCTGTCATTTCAATAACTTTAAGATTACGAAGCGTATCACCCTTTAAGCCTTTTGGAATACCCATATCCCAGTATTCCCAGAATGGGTGGGTCTTATCGTCAATGCGTGTAATAGAAGCCATAGCATTTTCTTGCTTAATATTACCAGCTGTATCATACTGGGAAACTGCATGAGCTTTATAATCAATTACAGTATAAGGGAACTTCATTCCTACATAGAACCAAGAGTCCGCATCTTCATCATCCTTGCGGATATTGACCCATGTATATTCAATATCGTCATTAAATGAATTGCCACTTTTACCCGGAACTAACGTGCGGTTTTTGATATTGAATTTAAAATCTTTTTTAAGCGTACCGCCACCATCATGCCAGTTGCCATTATCATCTTGTTTCCAGTTAGTGATAACAGTACCATCGGCATTTTGACCAACTGGATACCTACGATAAGTATTTTCTTCAAGAACCTTTGTTGACATATGTGTTACATTGTCAATAGTATCTACTTGGAAGAAAGGCGTACCGCTTGACGGACCGATGATTTGAAATTTATAGATTGCGCCGCCCATAGCGTTTTGATAGTCCAAGCCGCGCATAAAGACTTTACCGTTATCGGGATGATTTTTATTTTTGCATGAAATAATAGCGTATTCGGAATACCATACTTCTTTATAATTTTCACCCATGCTAAACGCATTTATCATATCTTTTACAGATAGAAAAGCGGCTTTAATCTCAAAGGATTTGCCCACATGGGATGCGTACAAGCTGTCTATTTTTCAACACCCCTCTCAAATTTTATATTGATATATTTAGTTAGAATGCTTTTTACATATTCTATATCAATTTTTTTATAATCGTAATATGGGATTCTAACTAAAACGAGCTCTTCGTGCTGTAACACATAAGTGTTTTTTGCAATATCATGCGAATGTAAGGTTTGATACCCTTCTTCGCCATTATAATAATCCATTGGATGATAATGCTGTTCACCATCAAGCTCTACTAATAACTTTTTATTTTTTTCAAAAGGTATCATAAAATCAAAACGTAATGGATAACCTTTTTTAGATAGTAAATCATCAAAAATATATTCTCTGGTATATGTAATTCCAAGAATGTCAAGGATATTAGCGAATGTTCTTTCTCCACTAGACATTCCATCATTACCATTACAAGAACCTGATATAATATGTCCCAATTGAGCATAAAATGGCTCGCCTATTTTTTTACCATCTTTATCTAATTGAATAAAATATCCATATCTAGAAACACGAGATTTATATATTACAGGTTCGGTTTCTTTTTCAAATAAATAATCAACTCCATAAACAGAAGTAATAACATCACCAGGATAATATTTCTTACTGGCATTATGCATTTTATTCATATGACACTGTTTACATACAGCACCCTTTTCAACAATACTCAATTTTGTTTCATATTCTTGACCACACATGCCACATTTAACAATCCCATACTGGTCGCTGTGATGTCTGATTGTCAATTTTACCAATGTAGATTTTGTATCATTATTAAGAATTTGTCCTTCTATATAATATTTTTTTGTACGTTTTTCTTTAAGAATTTTTATAGAACAATCTTTGCAATACCAATCTTTTTTATCCATACGTAACTGAGTAGTATATAGATTGTGACATATGCCACACTCGCAAATACACATTCTTCTTTTTTTCTTGCCAACAGTTTCTTGTGGCAGCTCTTCAACAAATTGAGTGCCAAATGTACCAAGAAGCTCGCCTTTTACAAAAACACGCTTTGCCACGGTCTATTCACCGTCCTCTTCTACGTCTTTTTGTGTAAATTCATAGTCAATAGTAAATGAATCAGTATAATCACGAGCCACAATGCCAATAGAAGAAACAGGCACTTCTGATAGTTCATAGAATCCGCTCGAACCAATCCTAATCTCTTCACCATTAATAGCCATCATCAAACCAGAATGGCCCCAAATACCAATTCTGTCAAGCGTAGCATTATTGTTCATACTTTCCACTAGATTACTTAATTGACATAGCTCACATTTAATTTTATCTAAATCTACAATGCGACCATAAGTCGTACCATTTGCTGTCGTATGTTGAATATTGTAGTCTTCTGCTTGTCTTGTCATTGATAGCACAACAGAAATGAATCCATCTTCTATTGGCCTGAAAATCATTTCAAACAGACCATAACGTTCACCAACATCTGTTTTCCAAGATGCTGCCATAGCTACAATATTGCGTTTATCTGTCTGTGTATACGTATTGCCACCAGTGCCCAGATAATATTTTTTATTCTGTTCTCGATAATATAAAGCATCTTTAATAGTAGTTTTACCATATTCATATTTAAGCGGTATCATAGCATTAATGCTACCATTACTTTTCTCATATAATGCAACGTCATAAACGTTGCTCCCGTCTCCACCTGCGTTAACGTTAACGGTCTTAATATACTGATACGAGCCTTGGTCTGTATCTGAATTTTTTGTTAATTTAATAGTAAATTCCATAGCATAATTCATGTCTTGCGGAATTTGAACTTTTAAATAATAATCTTGACCTTTAACAAATTGCTTGTCGGGAATGATAGCAACGTCTTTGAAACCTGTATTTTGTTCATCTAATCCAGTAATATCAGCATTAGAGTCAACATAAGATTTTTTAAAAGATAGTTCAGTAAGACCTTCTCCCGCATACCTATATTGACCGATATTTGTGGTTGCCAATTTCCCTCCTTTTATTTCCAAAATATACCTAATATAAAATAAAAAATAGGGCAAACCAATTATACGGTTTTGCCCTATTTTTAGAATCTTTCTATTGACTGATTACACGAAACGGTCATTGCGTTGCCCGGCCCAAGAGGAATAGAAAGTGTGTTTAAATTATAATCGCCATATGTATTTGTAGAAGTATCATTTAATTCAACTCTAGAATTAGGCTCTAGATAAAATACTGGCAGCGCAGTAATTGATACTGAATTTTGATAAGTTGTATGAAGATATAATTCATACTTCACTTGGTCAAAAGCACTATTCTTATAGCCACCAGTAGCAAGATTATAAAAAATTTCTCCACGGACCTGAGTATATGGCATACCATTGTCTTCACATTCTTGTTGCTTTGTCCTTCCCTTATCATCTTCATCGGCATTGATGAATACAATATTAGGAATCTCAGGAGCAAACAAACAGTTTACGGTATCAGATGATACGGCATCTGTTCTGCGACCAATGGCAGATACAGAGAATCTTCCTAAGTCAGATGTTGAAGAATCAATAAAGTCTAGAAAATAATTACCATCAGTCAACGCAGAAGTAAGCAATTCAGCATTTGCTTTCTCACCTATGAACTCCTGGGCTGCAAGGTCATAAATTTGCGGCCAGAATGCATCTAATTCTTCAAAATAATAATCTGTATCTATCTTACAATTATGTGCATATTGTAGAATATCTCCCTGCCAACCAGAAATACCATCAATTTTAGCATAATAATTGCCAGAATCAATTCCATTTTTCTTAGCCAATAGACCTTCAAGATAAAGCTCGGTACGCCAGTCTTTCACAGTATAACCATCAATGATAATCGGTATTGCCGCAGAGTTGATGTCTCCTTTATCATCTACAACAACGGCAGAAGTTGAAGCATCTATTAGAGGATAATATGCTGCACACTTTAATGCTTTATAAGTATCATCTTTCCAATAGTAAGCAGTTTTATTAGTAACATCAAAATAAATAGTATTGAAATCACCAATAGTAGGAAAATCTTTTACGCTTGTATATACAGTCGGAAATGCGGCTTTTAATTCTTGAGTAGACTCTTCTGTATATAATAAAACGTTGTAATAAGTATTATAGTAACTATTACCTTGTTCATCTATTGTAACGGGTGTCGGCTTGCGGTCAATGCAAAGATGATAACGAACATCTACCTGCTGCTGGCTATTTGTACCTTGGCGCTTACCTTGAATAATAAAGTCATTCTTGATATTATTGAACTGCGGTGTTTTACTAATACTAATAATATTGTCTTTATCATTAAAAGCATATACACTTTTACCTGTAGTTGTTTCTACAAGATAATCATGCTTCTTCATGTCATTGACTAAAGTCGTAGCTTGCGTAGTATTAAGATAATTCTTAATTTCCCTAAAATGGAATACACCAAATTCATCATAAAAATATTCAAAATTACCAAGATAACTTTTAATCTTATCGAGTACAGATGTTACGCTTTCGCCAAGATTAGCAGACAGCTCAGAATCATACACAAAATCATCATAAACATAGCCGCAGTCTTGACCGCTTAAAATTTCAATCGTACCGTCTTCTAATTTTGCCGGCTTATCGACATATGCCGCATACCATATCCTGCCTGCGCTTCCACTTTGCTTAGGTACAAGATAAAGCGGATTAGAGCCAGTCCATTTCATTACTCTTTTGATGCGGCGAGGCACATCTTCAATGACGATATTGTTTAAATCTTCCCCGCCGTAATGATTCACTAACTCTTGGATAATATCATAAACTAATACTTTTTTAGTAACATATGCACCGCTTGCGTCCTGTGTATCCATTTCATCGAATATAACAGCCGCAGGCAACGTGCCAGAAACATCACCTGATAGTCCACACATTTTGTCTTTCAATGTCAATTGCAATGACACGGCAGATGAAACAGAAGATGATGCACTCGCACTCGCAATAAAGAAAACGCCTTGAGGGAACCATAAGATAGGATAATCTAAAAATTGATTGCTATGGTTTTCAACACCAATCTCAATAAAGATTTTCTTGTTAATTGCAAAATCATATGACATATTTTCAATGTCATAATCACCGCTACTAATAGATGCAGTCAATGAGCAAGTACGTCTAATAGACGAAGAACCGTCTTTAGAAAGACTACCAGATGCAATAACACCTTGAATCTCCTTCAACGGTTCTTCATTCCAATTGAGAAGGGTTAGCCGCACATACTGTTTTTGATTGACAAAATTATCAATAGTCTTGAGAAAGTTTCTACGCTTTAATGCACTATTGGCATCTTCATAGAAGCTGTCATTTAAATAAGAATACGTCCTTCTCATTTTCCCTCCTATTGATAATTTGTAGTCATTACAGTGCCATAATAGTTAATCATACCTTCTACTGGCATAAAAGCAATACCAATAGTTTCTGTAGAATTATTATTCTCTATATTATCAATCATACCAAACGCAAAATTATACCATTGATAATTATAATAAATCTTTAAGTCGCCATTGATATTATATACAGTGTTTAGTATCGGCTTCTTAACTTCGCTAACATCCATATATTTTACAACCTGAACTGGTCGTTCACCAATATTGTTCCACGCATTTACAAAACTATCCTGCGGTGGATTATTGTCTTGAATTACAGATACCGGGTCTTTTGTTTCAGCAGAATCAATAACTCTAATCCAATTAAAATTGTTAATTGTTGCATCATTAAGCGAAGCATCAACTCTAAATTCGTTTTCTTGTAAATATTTTGTTTTGTTTACTTGTTTCATACGAATTCCTAAGAAACACATGTCATCTACAGGAACATCTTTCAACATGTGTAAAACGCCTGTGCCACCTACGAGATAGTTCTTATATTCGGTTTCATTGTGGTATTTAATACTAGCAACCGCATATGGAGTGACATCTAAGCAAATACCCTTCCAATATTTCATGCGCTTGCTTGAAATCATAACATCCCCATTCATCTGAATAAAGTTATATTTATTCCTAATCTTTTTACCAAGATAAATATTAGACTTAAAGATACCTCTCTCTTGACCGACTACTACTCGGTCAACAGACGCGCTTGAAACAGCTTCTTTTGAGTTAGAGCGCTCTTTATAGCAAAGTGTGTATTCAACAGTGATAACATCACCAATTTGGAAATAAAGACCAATAACATCTAATTTGTTTGGAATCTGATAATATCCACGTTCGTTAACAAAAATATTATGATTGCCATTACTACCACGAGTCATAACACCAAAATAGTATCCTTGCTGAACTCGCTTTTCAGCAATCATCTGAGACACGCCATTTGTTTTATCTGTCACTTCTGTAAGTCCATCTGAGCCACTTTGGAAGGTATAGTAACGAGGTTTAGAATGATAATAAATTTTAATATCTTTAAGTACGATTTCTTCTGCTTTGCGTTTCGCAAGAACTCCACTATATTTTTTACTTAATATATCATTAATATCATTTCTAATATCATTGTTATTCGTAACAGTAAACTTATATGTTTGACCAGGTTTAATAACTTCAATGTAATCTTTAGGCTCGTCCTCGGAATCTTGTTTACCGTTACCGCTAATAGAACCAATCATCTTGCGGTTATAGATACCAAGAGTATCAAGAGTATCTAAGGAAGAAGCATCTTCAACCTCATAAACAGTAGCAGAAAAATTCCATAGTTTGCGGCCAACGGTTTCATTAGGTGTCAATACAACATCTGTAAGCATAACGACCATTGAACCTTCTGCCATTGAACGATACAGCTTAGGCTCACCATCATTTAACCATGCAATTAGCTTTTCACGGAATTCACGCTCGTAGAGCCAATCGTTTGTAGTAGTCGTTAAATACTCTTGTGACGTGATACTAGAAACTGGTGCATTAGGATACTGATTACCGCCAGTCTTTTCCCAGTTCTTAAAATCGTTACGTACTAATTCTTTAACACCGGTTTCATCTTTATATTCCGCATATAAATCTTTAAGAGTATCATTATTATGATGGATAAGTTTTGTTATGTTCGCAAACTCTGAATAAACATCAGACTCAGCACTAATCAGACCTGAAATACTAAACTGTTTATAATTCAATACAGCATTTTCTGCAAACTTAGGATATTTGCCACCAAGAGTATCAATCTTAGCCCTATTTACTACTGGTTTAAAACTACTTACTTGATAGTTGTATCTTACCGCATATTGCTCTTTTCCACGAGAGAAATAAGCATCATAGAATTGCGGTAAAACGACTTTCGACATTTTAGGTTTAGCAATTGACATTCCAGTAGAGGTAAGAGCTTCTACACGATAACGATACCACGTTAGACTTTCTACAGTATTATCTATAATTGAAAAATCAATTTGCTGTAACTTTGCACTATAAATTGTCTCCCATTCTTTGAAATTATCTTTATTAGATGCACGCCTTACGTATACGGATACGCCATCACTAAAAGAATATTCATTTTTGACAGAAACTTTAATAGACGCCGTTTCATCATCGACTTCTGCGGCAATTGTAGGTTGCCATTCATCAGCACCACTATATTCACCTATCTGGAATTTATACTCTTTACTAAGCTGATACTGATTCTTTGTGCGGCAAGTAACGCGGCATACATAATATGTACTAGTAGGGTCTGATGTAGAACCATCTGCACTATTCTTCAAAGATGAAAAATCAATATTATATACAATATTATTTGGATTAAGATTTTCACCAGTATAAATAGTAGGCGTAGAAAACAATACGTTGTCTGAATCGTCTAAAATATCAAATTGATACGCTTCAAGCGTTTCGGTTTCAGTATTTAAAACTACCTCTTCGCCACTTTCATTTTTAGTGACGAAAAGAAGACCTCCCGCAATTTGCGTTAAGCCTTTATTAAAAGTCATATATGAATTACCCGTATAGTTTTCAAATACAGACAGATAAATTTTAGGTTGGTGAATAGGTCTAATTAGACAAACAGAAGACCATTCTGAGAAATATTGCGTATGTGATAAAAGATAACTATTCTTCTTCGCTTCATCGTTGATAGGTACTTCATCAGTTCCATTATAGCTATCAAATCTAATCTGAACCTTATAGAACTGATTTGTATTGAAAGCATTGCCTTCGATATAAGCGGTAGGTATCGTTACATAATACATACCGCTTACTTTATCGAATTGTAAATCTTCAATGAGAATGCCCGAAAGTTTATTCAAGGCATTCTCATTGTTAAGCTGATTTACGCAACTGACATGTACGTGCTTAATCTCAGATGCAGAATTAAAAGAAGAAAGAGTAAAATACACAACAGCATCTTCTGTGTTCACGAAAGCATTTTGAAATGTCGAAACCACAGGTGGATACAGTGTACTAACGACTGTTGTCATATTTCACTCTTCCTTTCTATTGGTTAGAAGAACTTGTATCAATCCAAATGCCAACATGAGTATTAGTAGGCTGGGTTTTGCCAGTATATACAAATGTTGTATTTTTCATGAAGTCCATGTAATTATCAAAGAATTGGGCAAGAGAATAGTTGCCTTTATCCCTACGTGTGTCCACTACATTTTCAAAGCCAACTCCAAATTCAGAGTAAGGCAAAGTAAGTGAACCATCTTTGGCCTTTTTACCAACCTTTTTAACAAAAGATTTTACTGCCATTATTTAACTTCCTTCTCCTTGGGAGTGGCTTTTTGCTCTACTTGATTGACTACCTGAGCTTGCTGCTGAGCATCCGTTTGAGCTTGCTGCTGGGCTTTCTTGGCAGCTTCCATGTCCATGGCTCGTAACATTTCACCTTGAACTTTTGGATAAAGACTGGTAAGAACAGAATTAAGAGCATCTACCATAGCGGTAGCACTAATTCCATTCCCTACCATAAACTCGTCAATCATATCTTTTGCAAGAGCGTGAACCCTCATACGTACTTCTAGTTCATTCATATCCTTTTGTCTCCTTTGTAATCTTTTCATTTGAAGTTCTTGAAACATGACTACCACCAGTAGCTAAACCACTAACAAATAAATCAGTAGAGTTCTTACCATCAATACGAACTTTGCTCATTGAGTAATGAATATCATGATAGTGATTCTTTTTAGCATAAGAACTATCGTGATTGTGATTTGCATTTGCCTTACCATCAGCTGTCCTTTGTGCCGCAGCAGCTTTATTTAAAGCATTTTGTACGCCAGCGGCACGAGTATTGGCTTCATTAGTAATCTGTGTCTGTAAGTTATTTAACAAATCATAAATATAGCCTAAATGGTCTGAAATCTTTTTTGAGCTTCTATTAGCTCCCATGCACCAATGTGCATAACCATTATTATAGCAATAGTCATTACTATAATTCCAACCATTAATGCTACAAATATCTCGTTCAGCAATAATAGAAATAGTTGACTGTGAATCTGGTGTGCCTAAAAAAGCACCCCAATTTGATACAATACCGTGACCAATACTTACATAAGTTCGCTTACCAATATGCTCAATTTCATCATATTTGGATTCAATGCTACCAGTGCCAGACCTAATATAAAAAGCACCATTACCACCAGACTGAGGTACAAGACTAATACTTACACCGCCCTGTGCTTCATTGTCCTTAATTGCAGTAGCAGTTAACTTAATACCATTAGGCGAAGTATCACTTACGATATTAATTCCATTATTTGCCGCATTGAATTTAAGACCTTCACCAACAAGTGTAGTATTTTGTCCCTTATTATCATTCAATGTTAAGACAGCTTTGGCATTATTTGCACCAATAGTAAAAGTACCATCTTTATTGTTTGCGACAGAAGAGAAAGCCTTTGAATACATCAAATAGTCTTCCCCGGCTTTAATCTGAAAATCTTTATCTGCGATATTTCTGATTGAATTGGTTGCATTTAATCTTAAATTGCCGCCGATGGTATAAGTATAGTTACCATCTTTATCTGTCTTATCATCTTTTGGCGTTCCAATAGCAGAAAGAGTAAAATCACCAGTAGACATAGTAGTTTTTCTGTCTTTTGGATTCATAAACTCAAAATTATTATTGAGATATAGAACAGACGTTTTAGTCTTTTCATCTGTTGTATCATCTGCCGCAGATAAAGCAGATAATCTTAAATAAGAATTTTCGTGACCAATAATAGCCTGCTCTGAATCTATGTGAATCCTATGCGTCGAACTATCCGCAGATTCTTTACCTAAATCTGGCGCGTAAAGACTAACCTGCTTGCCATAAATGTTAATACCTCTTGGGTATTCATTATTAACATTTGTACCAGTAGAAAGATAAAGGTCTGTCGTAGCCTTTTCAGAATTTCCAACTGTACCGTCAACAAAAAACTTAAATAGATTTGTATCAGCCCAGCCAAACTGAGCGCCAATATATTTAGCATCAAGCGCACGTTTGCCAAAAGCACCAATCTTACCAATACCCATTGAAGATTCTTGGTCTTGAATTGCATTTGTGTAAAACTGTCCAAATTGATTAATACCAACAAGTGGATAACGATGCCACTTATCATCTTTCTTATAATGTCTATAAATTGAGAAAGTTGAATCTTTGCGTGGGTCAATTTCTACTTCAAGGCTATCTCCCTCGGCAAGTGCGGCATTTGCCCCATCAAATTCAATACTTGAATTTTGCTTTGTAAGTGGCTTACCTTTAACAGAAATATATGCGGGATTAGCACCTAAAATAAGACCTTGCTTATCTGATGGAATAGAAAATTGTGCATCCTTTACAGGATAATCTGTATATGGCCTATCTACAGCTGCTTCTGTGAAATTACCATCTTCATCGACTTCCGCATTTGCAATATTATATAACGCACGAGAACCGATACGCCATGCGCCAATATAGCTTTCGCCACCTGGGACTAACTTGATGCGGCCTTCCTCAAAATGGTTATTCTGCGATGCTTGTTGTTCTGGCAAACCAAAAGTGGCAGAACCGTCTTTAGCATCTAAGAAAATAGATTGCTTACCTTCTGAGAATCCCATTAAACCAATTTGAGATTCATCAGAATCATAAGTCTTAGAAGTTCCCATAACAACGCCAGTAAACTGATTATTCTTATTCTTTTCACCAGCACCAATTTGCGGCGCAAGGATGTAATTTTCATCTTCATTGATTTCTAGGTGTGTTCCATCCCAATCATTCAAAGATTTAAGACCATAAGTATTCAGTGACATATAAATAGGAATATATAGCTCTACAACAGGATTAGCCGCATCTGCTGACGTATAAACTTTACAATGAACTAAGTTGTTTCCATACTCACCATCATATACATCATTTGGAAGAATGTAGATTTGACTTAATCCCTTTGTGCGAACTGTCTTTTGTACACCATCTGATGTATTCTTTTCTGTAATAATTTTAAAACAAGCACTTAATGGATTCTCGTCATATGTTTGACCAGTCTTTGAAGGTTCACCGCCCTCAGCTATCCATTCAATAAATAAATCTTCAAGGCCAGAGCCAACAAGAGTAACGCCTTGGTTCTTATTGTATAGCGGGTTGCGTCCATCTGCATTATAAGTAATAGATTTTAACAAGGAAGTCTTGTCAATTTGAATATCATTATCAGCATATTTCTTAATCACTGGGATACCATAAAAAGCATAATACTTATATGAAGAATCTCCAACGGTATAAGTTGTTTGAGCCTTGACGATTTGGTTCATAAACTTACGCTTAGCCGCATCAGTTGTGTTCCAAGAAACAACACCATTATTACAACTCATATATTTGCTTTGTCCGTAGCTCATAGACCAAGAGACAGTAGAATCATCATTGATTTTCTCATTGCGCTGATAGAGCTGGAACTGCAAGACCTGTTGCGAAATTGACTGTCCTGTATTCCACGCAACTTTATTATTCTTGTCGATAATAAGCGCAAGCATTTTATTCTTTAGATTCTTAGAAGTAGGAGAAATTTTGGCAACAATATCTGTACCGTTCGTGCCATTCTCTCCAACCTTAGTAAATAGAAAATCAGTCATTTGACTATATGTAGCGCCTTGATATGTTACAATGGCTTCAATCTGATTTGATACTGCGGAGTAATCAAAGTTCGCGGCAATCGCCATAGGATAAATCTGCGATGTACAATACTCGATTTTCTGATTAGACTGATTGAGTACCATTCCTTCTTTTGGAATAGTAATCATTGAATCTGTTAATGGTACTCGCCATTTAATATCATACGTATCTTTATTAACTTCAAGACCAGCAGGGTCAAAGAAATGGCAAGTAAGCGGCTTGACCTCTAATGGGTCTTCATATCTATCATCATCAGGTGATACACCAGATTCGCTATACTGGAATACTTGGTCACCATTTTCAATAGTAATATAATAATCAGTAGGGTCTGCGGCAGTTGCGTTCTTTAAAGTAAGTGTTGCAACACCGATATTATATTCAATATCTTCTACAGATTCATCTTTTGAAGGTTCCCTATCGCGCAAATAGACAGCGCATTTGAAAGTAGCCTTAGAGTCAATACCTTTCACTGGATAAGTGAGTGTATTTTTATCCCATGAGACACCTTCGAGCGCATTCATTTGATTTTTCAAAGCTGACAGATTATTATATCCAATACCCTGTTTTATACCATCTTCATAACGAGCTTTAAGCTCTTCTACCGTTTCAATGAAAGATAACGTCTGATCATAATCGTCAACTTTAGACCAAACAAATCTAAAGAAATTATCTGGATGCCCATTTGCTTTACCAGCTTCAAAGTCAGAAGATTTACCATCCAAAAGACAAGTTAAAGTAGGTTCGCCACGGTCAAAACTAAAACGGACTCCAAGAGAAGAAATAATTTCAATGTCACGTTTTGCTGCTTCATTATATAGTGTGAAATAATCCTTTAAAACCATTTGCTCTTTATAAACACAAACGCACATATATTTATTTTCATAGGCACGATTCTCTGCACCAGTAGTAACAAAGCTATATTTATTACCTTTGGCTTCAAGATAAGACCAACCAGCTCCACCGTACATCTTATAATCTTTAGAACTTGCGGTCACTCGTCCATCTTCTTTGAACCAGTAAAACATTGCATCGCCTGATAGGTCTTCGTTTTTATGACGAAGAGTACCAACAACGCTTAGAGAAGAGTTCTCAGTTAAATCTCTAAAAGTAGAACCTTTCGGCATAGACAGGTGCATCTGATAATCACCATTTGCCGCACTGATTTTTCTAAGGCCATAAAATTCAACATCTTTAATGAAAATATCATCGCCCCAGCCAATCGGTCTGTCTTGTGATTGAATTGGGTCAGTAGTTTCTACGAAATCTTTACAATAGAAAATAATCTGGTCAATATATAAGAAGTTCTCAACATCTACTGGGAAAATCTGATATTGGTCAAAATAACTTTGATATTGAAGCGGTGAACCTGTCATACTATTACTATCAATAGTGTACGATAGTTTTTTAACTAACGCCTGACCTTTATCGTCTGTAGCGTCTCCATCTTTAAAAGCTAAGATAAAAGTAATACCATATTCGCCAGTCTTTGTAAGTTTGTGCTCTCGCGGCAAAGAAGTGCGGAAAGACGCTTCAATTAGCACCGCTTCGGCCTGTTTAATATTATTCTCTAGCTCTTGAGTATCAATAGATAAGAATTTAGGTTTAGAACCACTTACATCTTCATCTTTCTTATATAGAACTTTGTAATCTTCTTTTTTGTAAGAACGAAGTCCCGCAGGCGTCACTTTATTTTTATCACTAAGGCAATTGCGGCCAATGAGATTGTAATTACTAATAGCCGAAGATACAAAGCTAATATTATTATCATCTTCTGCTGCCTGCGCGACACCTACGATATTCTTTTTTTTGGTGAAATCACCTTCTGGGATAAGGACATACACTGATTGACCTTGAGTATATGTGTTTCCTTCTTGGGCATATGCTTTTAATTTGCCGCCATTATAGGAAACAAGATATTCACCTGTAAGTGAATTAGTACAGCCAGCGACAGTGGCGGTAACTGTTTTATCCGTAGCTATCTGTTCTATTCTATTGGATACAATTGTATCCACAGCTTCAAGAACAACGTCCTGTAGATTCGCCATTGTCAACTCCTTTTCAATCCAAATAAAAAACGGGAGAACATAAAGTTCTCCCGTTCATAAAATTATGCTCTAAGACATATCAAAACCACAAATATTCGATTATAAAATTTTGCCCATGTTTATCTGAACTTATAAGCGTATTGAACTGCCCTATCGTTCAGTGACATAAGCGCAGATTCAATTTCTGCCGCACTGTTCGCAGCTGGGAATTCAGCAGTGATATGTACGTTTTGGTCAATTGTCTCGGATGCGTTATTTGCTTTCGCGCCACTCACAGCTCCAAGAGCAGTAGAAAGTGACTGTGCAAGGCTTGTAGATTTAAGGCTATCCGCAAAAGACCTTACGGATTCAACTGCCGCAAGAATATTCTGCGTATCTGTAGCGTTAAGGACAAGTTCTTTCTGATGCAAGAATGCAAGTTTACCATTCTTGGCATCTGCTGTCTTATCAGACCAAGACCCAGTATAGCCACCTGTATCATAGCCGATTAGATTCTTTGAACTATATTTCATAGAACCATAATCAACAAGTCTACCAGAACTAGAGTATTGGTTGATAATATCCTGAACGTGGCGGGCAAAAGCAGTACCATATGCGCCAGTCAGCTTGCTAGAACGTACAGGGTCATTGCCCCAGCCAGAAGCCCAACCATAAGTCCAAATCGCCTTAGCAATACCCCAAGCAGTATCTTCATTAGCGCCAGCTCCACCACCGCCGCCAGATGAAGGACCGTTAGCGTTGCCATAGTGTTCATAGTTATAGTTCTTTTGCTCAGCCTGCTTTAGAGCTTCACTTAGATTGGCATTCTCTTGCTCTTTCTTAGATAGTTTATTAGCAGTTTCATCAGCAAGTTGCTTGAATGCCTGCATATTGTTGTTAGCATCTGTAATACGATTAGCGTAATCAGTCATCGTAGATTCTGTCTTTTTGACCTCGCCAGATACATCTTTAAGAATGTTGACAAATTCTTTTGTGCTGTCCGCAAGTTCTTTTGTCTTATCAGTTGTGCCGCTAATGCTATTGGAAATATCATCAAAATTAGTCTTAGCTAGGTCTGCGATTGTCTTTGTACCGTCCGCATAATCTTTACCAGCTTGCGTCAAGTCACCAAGCATCTTATCGGTGTCAGCTTTGAACTGGTCCATATTCTGTAGCCAAGAGGTCAAAGAAGTAGACCAACGGGTGTCAATCTGGTCGAAAGCATCTGTACTGCCATTAACAATCTGGTCATATACGTCTTGTAGGTTATCTTTGTTCTCACCAGTCAGCATATCGCACATGCCGATGAAGTCATTGATAATGTTCTTCTGGGACGTGCTTAGCTGTTCGCTGGTTCCCGCAAGATATTCTTTAAGCGAGTCAATGATTGCCTGTGTCCTCTTGGTCTTCTCTTCAAGAGACAGGTTAGCATTGTTCCAAATGTCATTGACTGTAGATTGAGCATCCTGTAACGCAGATAGTGAATCCGCCTGGGTTTGCTTCATCTGGTCTTTAGACATATTATATGCGTTGTTCTGTGCATCTAGAAGGTCAGACTGTGCGGAACGAACATTATCATCATTCGCTGTATAGACGTATGAATAATTACCTTGAGTATCCCTGCGAAGTTTCATTTGAGACTTATTGCGCTGAGCTTCTTCAAGCGCAATTTGCTTCTGTAAGATTTCAAGCTGTGCGTTTGCATAGTTTACATCATATTCAGATAGCTTAGTCTTGTCGCGCAAATATTCAAGCTGCTCTTTCATTTGCGCTGAAATCTTCTGCTGGATAGCTAAATCATTTGAACCATCTAAGAGGTCAAGATATTTGCTCTGTAGCTTTTGGATATTATAGGATTTATTAACATCATCGAGATAATAATCAGCATTGCGATTGATTAGCTCCCACTGTGTATTCATCCAGTCAAGGTCAGTACCAACAGCCTTGGTTCCCCATGCTTTTGTAATCTTTGAAACTGTATTTGAATACTGCTTCTGTAGATTCTCTAAAGAGTTTTGAATAAGGTCGTTAATGTCGGAAGTAGCATCTTTAATCTTGTCAGATACTTCATTCCACTCTTCCGAGCCTTCTTTCATGGAGCCAAGCATATCTTTCCAAATATCGCGCTGCTGCATTAGTTCATTTAGCTGTGCTTTGTAATTATTCTGCTGTGCGCCAAGGATGGTATTTAAATCATCATAAGATTCTTCACCATGTAGAAGTTCTGTAATATCTAACCAATGTTCAAGTTCATCTGTAATGGCTTCGTATTGGTCTTTACGCCTATCCATCTTATCGCTAATATCATCAATCATATCCATGACGTTATCATGGAGATTTTCAATCAATGACCAATAGTCCTGAGCAAGTCCTGCGGCCTGTTCATATACTGTCTTAGCTACATCATAGAGGTCTGCTGAATTTTCACCGAAAATATCAGATTTACCAGTCTCTTCAAACTGCTTCATCTGAGCGTTAATATCGGTTAGATTCTTCATAGACATATCGAAATAACCAGTGCCGTAGTAGTCTACACTCTTGTCACCATTGAGCGCACGCTGCTTGGCAGCTTTGAGTTCGTCTACGCGGCCTGCTGACCATTTCTTATATGCGTCAGATGTACCTGCGGCATTTGCGGCATCTTCTTGCTTTTTGATAAGATTATCATAGTATTCATCAACGCTCATAGTTGCAACATCAAAGTATTTGCCGAGCTTGGCAACATTATCTGCTGCTTCTTGATAAGGCGTCAGCTTGATACCACGATTGAACGCACGGTCAAAATCAACTAGACTTTCTTGAATATCTTTAAGATTGTCAAGAGATTCAACTTGCGTCTTAAAAATATTAATACGCAGGTCTTCAATTTCATCATTGAGGTCTTCAATCTGCTGGATTGTGTCTCTCAAATCACTTGAAATTAAAGTATCATAACGTTGATATAGCGTCTTGAATTTATCAAGATTATCATTTGCCGCATCAATTTGGTCGTTAATAGCATCTTGAGCTTCTTCTGTACCAGCAGCATTATATTGACCGATAAGATTATTGACGTTATCAATCAAACCTTGATGAATTTTTGCATAGTTAGAGATATAACCCTCAGCATCAAATTGAATGCCATATCCAGATAGCTTAGATTGAAGTTCATTCATCTCATCGTTCTGAATAGACAGCTTTTCTTTCTGTAAATCAATCTGACGTTTCAGAAGTGAAGTCTGCTTAGAAAGATTCTCAACTAACTTGTCACCAGTTAAGCGTTCTTGCTCCTTGTTGATACGTTCATAGTCATTTGCAATTGCATCAAGAAGCGTATTAACGCGCTCATAGCGATCAATTTCATCATCAAGTGCTTCTTTGGTATCAGGAGTGAAGGAACTGCCACCTCCACCACCTCCACCGCCGCCACCTCCACCGCCTGAGCCAGACGAAGGAAGTCCGAAGTTTGACGGTGACGCAGCGCCACCAGCACCAGAAGGTGCCCAGTTTTTAAGGCTAGGAGTTGAAGACCCAAAGAGTGAGCTTAAACCTTTTGCAAGTTGCTTAGAATGTTCCTTAACAGACGCTTGTGAGCCAGCATTAACATCTGACCAAGTAGACTTACCAGTAAATTTGTTTACATATTGTTCTTGAATACGTCCATCAGAAGTGGTTCTCGTCTTACCAGTAGAGGTAAGATTTTTATTCCTACTTGCAGCAGAACCCTTAGAAGAAGAGTTATTAGAACCTTTAATGTGCATCTTGAAATTTGGAACTGAAACGGTACCAACTGATTCTGAACCCTTACCTTTTTCAGTTGAAGTAATATCATATTCAGAGGAATCAGTCTTTTCAGTACTGCTGGTAACATCACCATCAATGCCGCCAAACATTGCCATAATATCTGTGATGATACCTGAGATACCATCTGCCATATTTGAAACTGCGCCTTCGGCTTCTGCCATTGTTCCTTGCATCGCCGCACTAGCGACTTCGCTGTTGGACATCATGGCACTCGCTAGGCCTTGTCCTGTAGTTAACATTTCATACGCTTGAGCTTGCGTCATTGCACCTGTAGCCGCAATAGCGTTCGCAGTATTTACAGCGGCTTCTGTGTTAGTTTGATAAAATGTCTGCATAGAAGATGCAAGACCTGAAATTGTTTGACTATATTCCTCTTTGATTCCACCCATATCATTTGTAGCATCCACGGCTACTTTACCAGTGTCTTCAAAGATTTTATTCATTTGTTCAAAATTGTCTGTAACAAAATTATTAAAGTCAGCGGCAGCGTCAAGATTTTTCATGCTCTTGGCTAATTTATTAATTTGCTTTGCGGCAGATTTCTGCTTTTTTGTCATGCCAACGGTGACATTGCTAATATCTTTAGAATTCTTAATTTGTTCAACTTGTTCATCAGTTAAACCACTAGTTGCCTGTTCCATTTTAATAGATTGCTGCGCAGCTTTTTTCATAGTATTGGAATACTGAGTAACATTCATTTTGCCACTCTTGAATTGTTTGTTGGCCTGCTGTAAACCAGTATACAACTCATTTGTCATAATCTGAGCAAAGTTAGAAATATCATCATCATTTAATACGTCAGCAAGTTTCTGACCGCTGTTAACAGCGTTATCAATTTTACTTGCTAAAGTATCAAAACCAGAATTTAATCTATCTAAGAAATCAGCATTAGAAATTGCACCATTAGTAAGTAAATCATTAAGTTGCTGTATTTCTTGAAGCGGCTGCTGTAAGTCAAGATTATTACCAGAAAGACTTTGATATGCCGCAAGAATATCTGTATTAGCTTGAGACATATTAACGGCTTCGCCAGTGGCTTCTTTCATCGCAGCGGTCTGCTCACGCGTCTTTTGTGTCCATTGTTCAACCGCACGCTGATTTAGTTGATACTGGTCGCCAACCTTTTGCAAGAATTCAACGTATTCAGGATGTTCCACCATAATGTTGGCAGCTTCATCTTCTGTGAAACCACCATTCTTTTGATAGGCAGTTTGATAATCTTCAAGTACATCTTTCATTGAAGACTTGTTTTTGGCCGCACTCTCTAGATTGTCAGTTGAAATATCAGAACTTAATCCTGCCATAACAGAATTTTTAACATCGTTCTTACCACCTTGCATAGCAGAAACGAGTCCGTCGATATATTCTTGTCCAGCTTCTTTTCCAAGAGATTGATATTTAGCTTTAATAGCTTCATTGTCTAATAGAGAATCTTCAATCTCTTTTTTAGACTTGTTAACGAAGTCACTCTTGTTCAAACCTTCTTCTGCGGCACTAGCCATATTGTCAATAATGGTTTTTGCGTTAGCGACATTTTCATCATTTAAGTAATCTTGCGCGTCAGAAACATTTTGCTTTGCTTGGTCTACTTTGAACTTTCTAAATTCGTACATGGCATCGTCTTTGCTCATGCCGTCAAGAATTTTTTGTTGTTTATCTGCTTCTTTTTGAGCCTTAGCGGATGCGTCTGTGACCTTACCGATTTTCTCTGCAAGAGATAATCCGCTAGTATCTTGACCAAGCCAATTTGTAGTCAAACCAGCATTACTTAAAAAGTCATTCTGATATGCTATTCCTTCCGCATTATTAAAAAATGGTATAAATGTAGAAGCACCTTTTTCTAACGCAATTAAAGCCTGTTTACCTTGAGATTCAGCCCGCTCCTTAGAAGCAGTACTCGCGTTCTTGATTTTCTCTGCTAAAGTATCAAAGTCTCCTGAATTTTCAAGTGTCTTACCACCATCAATGTCAAGAGAATCAATTAGATTATCAGTAGCACTCTTTAATTCATCAGTTACTTCGCCAGTTTTTTTATAAGAAGCGTATGCCGTGTCAAAAGAAGAAGTGTCAACAGACGCAGTTTGTTGAGTATTTGTATATGTTTCAACTTGTTTATCTATTGCAGCTTGCTGCTTTTGGTGAAGGAAATTAAGTAAAATACCACCAGCAACCGCGATTACACTTATTGCCTTAAAAAGAGGACTGTTCATACCTTCAAGAAGCGCTTTAAATACTTGAAGACCAGCAGATGCAATCTTACTTCCTGCGCCAAAAGCCTTAAACTTAATAGTGGTTGCTGTAAGTCCGTTCGCAAAAGAACCGAGTTGCATTGAATCTAATGCTGTCTGCATTTTTGCAATTTCATTTGTTTTAATCGAAGAGAAAAGATTTCCAAAATCTAATTTTGATGCTTCTTTTAACTCAATAAAACTAGAAATCAGCTGCGGAACAGTCATAGAAAGATTCATTATAGTCTGTTCAACTTTTTCGCCAGTGGTTAAATCAGCATTTGCCCATATAGAACCCAAATTTTGAAAAGATTGCCAAGCAAAACTAAGTTGTCCAATAGCTGCGGTAGCTTGAACAATATTTTGTACATCCATTTGTTTTTTCAGCGTGTCTTCAAGACCTTCATTCTGGCCTTTAACGCCTTCAAGCACTACATTAGCACCAGTAACTTTTTGGTTTCTACGAGTCAAATCTGAAGCAGAACCCACGGCAAGACGATTTTTAATTAACGCATCATTTGCCTTGTTTAAAGCACCTTCCGCTCCTTGATTTACTTCATTCATACTGCTTTGAAGTGTATCTACAAGACCAATAGCTTCACCTAGATTGTCAGAGTTCAAACCATTTTTTCTAACGGTGCTATTCGCAAGTGGAGACAATTTGCGCAGTGCTTGAATTACTTTTTCTATTGGCTGTAGACAATCTGTAGCTTGCTCGTCTAAAACGGCAAAAATAGAATCTTTACCATAAATACTTTCTGTTATTCCATACGCTTTAAGCAATCTTTGAGAGTCTTTTAATATAACTTTTAGACTTGCTCGACCTTTTGTCATAATTTTCATTGGGTCAGAATCAGCACCAAGAGCTGCAATTTTATCACGATGTTTTGGAATAGTTACTGAGCTAATACCAGAAGATTCATTTGCGATTCCTTGGAGTCTTTGCTTTGCTTCATTAGAAGAAATATTTTTATATAATTCTTCCCTACCAGCATTTACGTTATTATAGTATTCTTGAGTGCCTTTTGCTTGAAGGATTCCATTTTCATCCCTTAAAAGCTGAATATATTCTTTATATTCACCAGTCGCAGCACCAATAGCCATATTAGTTTCATTAACAGCTTCACGAAGTTTAGCTTCTGCATCAGTCACGCCATTAATCGCATGGCTTGTATCAATAAGTAATTTATTATATTGTGTTTGCTGTTCATCGCTCATGATTGATTGATATGTTGTTCCAACATCAATCATATCTTTTAACGGGTCTAAAGACTTATCGTCAATCTTTTGATAACCCATTGCGTTAAGTTTTTCTTGTCTTACTTGAGCATTATTTTTCTTAATTTGTCCAAGAGAAAAATTCTGCGCCATAGCTGTTAAACCATGAGCTATCTGTTTACTAAAAACTCTTGAAGCTGTAGCGCCAAGTAAAGTGAGCGCGGCAGAGCCGCCGCCAATAGAATCAACTAATTTCTGCATTAAATCTAATGCAGTAGATAATCCATCAATGAATCCATAAAAATCAGAAGAATTACCAAGACTATTGATAATACCTTCAAAAGTAGTCTGTAATTTATTTAATTTTCCCTGTAACGAATCAACGTACTTTTCATTCATTACATCAAGTGTACCGTTAGCATTTTCAGAACCAGCTTTATACTGATTATATAAGTCTGAACGATTCATCAATGCTTCAAAACGGGTAAGCTGGAATTTACCAGCAAGCGTTTGACCTATAGCTGCTTTCTGTGTAGCATCAATAGAATCCCAAACTTTCATAAGGTCTTCCATGATATTGCCAACGCCACGCATCTTGCCATCGCCATCTAAAACCTGTACACCAATTTTATTTAGTGTAGAAGTAACTTTTCCTAAGTCTACTCCATCATCTAAAGTCTTACCCATTGACAAATCTGAAAAGCGTGCATAAAGTGTTTTTAAGCCGTTACCAATTTGTTCTGGTGCTTCTCTTGTAACAGATTCGATAGTAGCAATCTGGGCGTTAAGCTGGTCTGTAGAAACTCCAAGTGTAGCTGCTGCTGACGCCGCTTTCTGTGATGCTTCTGCCAACTCTCCAACGTCCGCAGCAGAAATGTTTGCTACGTTAGCCCAAGAATCTAGTGCGGCATTAAGTTTATCAATATTATTATCAAGACCATAAGCGTTCATATATGCTGTGATTTGGTCTGACGTTGTAGCAGTATCTTGCTGAGAAGCATTTGCCAATTTAGTTGACATTTCCGCAAGCTGCTGAGACTTATTCAAGTCAAAACCCTGCTGACCGAAAATAAGAGTACTATTAGTCATAGCAACAGTTGTAGAACCAAGAGCCTTAGCAGCTTCATTGGCTTGCTTAGCATACTGAACCATCGAATCGCGTGAATAATCAGTAACAAGCATAATCTGTGTCAATGAATCATCAAGGTCTTTGGCATATTCAACAGATTGACGAATAGAATCAGTCACGCCGTTAAAGGCACTTGACATAATGCCCCAACGGACCGTATTACCCATTGTATTAAATAATTTATCTACCATTGAACTGGTACTTTTAATACCAGTATCAATTTTACCTAATTGCGCAAGAACGTCTGTAAAAGCAATTTTACCAGTAGACCCTGCCATAGAAAATGAGTTTTGTAGATTGCGTAATGAAAGTCCACTATCATTTAATTGGCTGGTCAGCTTTGTCATATCGAGCATTCCGATTTTAGTATTGAAGCTCGAATTTAATGCTTTCTGAAACTTTTGAATATTATTGATAGCCGCAGAAACCTGCTTATTATCAATAATATCTTGAGATTGCATTTCCTTTAACTGAACAGAAACTTTATTAAGTTCAGTCTGTAATTGAGTCAAACCAGAACGGTCTAATGTAGTTCGTAGATTATACTCAATAGTATTTGAATATTTACTAATGGTAATCACCTACTTTACATCTATATGTACGATTCACAATCGTACCTCCTTTTGTATCTTTATTAACGTTAACAAGGCACAAAAAAAGAGCCTACTTTATATAAAAGTAGGCTCATAACAATTATTGAATTTTGTACTAAAGCTCGAACAGAGGACCTTCCTCTTGTTCATTATTTTCTTTAACCTCTTCATTTTCTGTTGGCACGGTGGCAAGATAATCAGTAGCCGCCTTAATCGCATCATTAACTTGTTCAGGGGTTGCCATAGCCTTGACTTTGACTTTTTCCTTTAATTTACTTTCATCTTTTGGAGTATTATTCATGCCCCATTTATCTGCAATATCAAGAACTGTCTGAGCATCATTTTCATTAAAAGCATCTTTAAAACGATTTACAGTAGATTCTATCATATCGCCACTAAAAGTTTGGAACGTAGAGAAAATACCACGAGCAGATTGTAGATACTTAATATAATCATCAAGCCATACGCTACCAATTCGACCAAGAGCATCCATATCTACCGCAAAGTTTTCATTCATGTCTGCGATAGTGCCATCAGCCAAAAGCGCATCCCAAGCGTCTAGAATATTATCTGAAACCATGCGGCCAATTTCTTCCTTGCGGTCAGGATATAGAATAATCGCCGCATACGCATATAGCGCACGTTCAAAAACAAACTGATTGACGAAGCCATTATCCTCGGCAGACTGTGCCGCAAAATGAATAATGTCATACATGTCTTGCGAAGTCAGCTTTTTAGCCGTCTCTGTTTCAAAAAGAATTGCCATAAAAATCTCCTTTTATTTCTATACCTATATGGTTATATTATACCATACTTTTAAAACAATGTCAACTAAGATTTAAAAATATCTGGCGTAAATAAACGACCCATATTAAGCGTGATACTAATCTTAGTATTATTCAATACCTTGTAGGCAAGTTTATTACGATTTAATGCCATGCGGAAAACGTTATCTCCTGTCTGTGACGGCATAACTTTACTTCTTAAAGTACCTAAGTCAAAACCTTCAACAAGATAATATTTGTTGCCACCATACTTCAAAATAGTATCTGAATTATCATAAATCTTTCTAAGAATATCATAAATTGAAAATATCTTATTATTTACGATAAGTAAAGTTGAATAATCTCCTTGAATACCACTACCAGCTATAGCATCTACAAGACTTAAAGCGCCAGCTGCCTGCCTGATATTGTACCAGTCCATAGCATTAACAGTAGTACCAAGAGCACCGACAAGGCTATATCCGTACTGACCAGCTCCGGGCGCAAAGGCGTTTAATTTTTTCGCCAACTGCTGATATGTCATACTTTTGGCAACAAATCCTTCAACTCCAAGAGCGCGCGAACCTGGACCACTACCTTGAAATGGCGCACTTTCACGTAATTTAATATTGCCGCCAAATTCAAGAACAATGCCACCTTTATTCCAATAAATATGAACATCTTCCTTGGATTCTTTACCTTCAAGAGTATCTGTTATCTGTTGGGCTGTCCAATTAGAATAAAATTTACCATCTGCGGCAGATACCATCTGCTTTATCTTTTCATCATTTTCCATAATAAGCTGTTGGCCTTCATTTGCGGCAACATTAATTGCATGCGCTTCTGCCATTTCGTGAACTGTACCACCAATAGAGTTGAAAGCAGCTGCAATAGAATCTGCGGCAGATTGAAAGCTATTCTGAATATCAACACTACTACCATCACCAAGAGAAGCAAGAATATCTAGGTTTTCCCGCACCTTCTCCATTGCAAGAACAATCTTCGTTTCAGACTCCTTGACCATTCCCGCGCTAATGCTTGCATCTGTTGGAATGCCTTGTAGGTCTGATGGGACATTTCCACTTGTATAATACGCATCAACTAGACGCGCAGCAACTAAGTATTCATAATTAGATACAAGTGTCCAGATAATATTATTAACAGCTTCATTGACTGCTGTAGTAATACTGGATACATGAGTCAAACAATCTTGCACAGACGAACTAAATACGGCACCTACATTTGCTAAACTGACACCATCGACAAAAATATCACCAGACGTACTATACGATTTAGCAATACCTTTGCTATCAAAGTTTGCAATGTTTTTCATTGCCGCATCAATATTCTGACCTATTATACCGCCATTTGAAACCCAGTTATCCATCATAGACTTAATCTGTCTACCAGTATATTTTTTACCACTGGCCGCATTCACCTGATTAAATCTTTGAGTAAATGTACTTACTTGGCGTTTCATAATACGGTGCATCGTGTCATCATCAATATCAGCTTGTCCTCTGGCAATAGTATAAGCAAGATACTCTTTACCGCCATTATATGCTTGGACGGCACGCCAATTGAAATTGCTCATATTACCTCCTAAATAACATTAGTATATATTGCAATAGCAATACATATTATTGCTATTTAAAAAAGAAAAAGGGTGTCCCAGTTAAGGAACACCCTTTAGCTTATTTAGCTACAGACTTCTTTAGCTTAGAAACACTGGGAATAGTTTCATCTACAAAAGTCTTAGTAGTCGAATCAACTGCATTAGCAGTTACGTCTGAATGTTGTTTGTCAGCCGCAGATTCAGTTGACGTTGCGGCCTTTATTCCCCCGCTGCTTCGGAGAAGACAGACTTAGAATACCAACTATCTACATCGGAATCCTTTGTACGACCATCGTGACCAAGGACATCCTTATTCTTATAGTTGTGAGTTGTATCAGTCTTGTCAACAACCTGTAGTGTAGCCATAACCTTCTTCTTCTTGTTGAACTTGGTGTAGGCAGGCATACAGTCAATGGTGAATGTAAATGTTGATGGGTCACCATTATTAGCCATAGAGAACGTAAAGTTACTCTGGATTTTACCACGAGGAATGATAAATTCAGCAGGAAGGTCTACACCAGTCTCTTCATCACGGAAGAGTGTAGACGCTTCGATATAATAGTAACCAGCGAAGTTCTCAGCATCAATCTGCATCTCATAGGCTTCATCGTAATGAACCTCATAGCAGTCAATACGTACAGTATCACCAGCCTTTACAGCAGCATCCTGCTTACTATCGCCGGGAGTGTCGGCAGCAAGCTGGAAAGCAATTGTCTTACCTTCGGCTTCAATTTCACCGTGGTCACCAAGAGTAGCAGCAGTCAGAGTCTTGCCATCATTAATAACAAAAACCTGCTTGTCGGTAACAGCAGAAAGATAATTAGCTTGAGCGCCAGCACTATCGAGAGTAACAGGATAGATAGGAGCTTCTTTTGTAACGATGATAGTTGCACCGTTACGGTCTTCATCAGTTAGCTTGGCAATAATTTTATCACCAGAAGTTTCAGCAACCATATCATATGTAGCATGGACATAGATGGGAGTCTTATTTTCACCAGTCTTCTTGCCATGTACTAGGCCAGCACCAGAAAGCATGGCAAAACTGGTAGGACTCATCATAGAATCCTCAAGAGTCAAGGTAAGAGTCTTCTCACCGTCCCAGGCGATTAGACGAGGATTACCTTTGCCACCTTGTGCATAAACAGTGGTAGCAGCACCTTCAAGGCTAGAAGTCTTGGCGGTGTCAATATAAAGCATAGGCTGACCAGCATCGAAGTGCTGGCCACCGAGGTCTACGGATGTAAGAGGCTTGAATACTACATCGCAGATTTCTCGCACGCCAAATCTATTCATAGATTTCTCCTTACATTTAGGAATTTGTATACATTTTCCTTAGTCATAGAAACATAACGCGCTAATTTCTATGTCTATTATATAACGCGGCAAAACCACGATTATACTCAATAAATACCGTCCATCCAATTATCAGGCTCGTCAATCTTGCTAACATCCATCATAGGAGTAGTAGCTACCTTCTGATATAAGTCATATGCCATCTTAATCGTATATCTCTTAATACTATCAAACAACTGAAATGGAGTATAATTATATATAACATTAATGTCAATTGCCAAACCAATAGAAAGAGCAGAAGCGTAATTGCCAAAGATACTATTAGCTTTCTTCTTATCTTTATCGCTCTTTATCTGATTTCGTATTTCTCGACCACGTTGAAGTTTGGCCGCAATTTCGGCAGCTGCATCATTAGCAGGATTAAATTCTTCTTCATACTTATCAGTGCCTACTGGCAAAAATAGTTCTTTCAATGTAATTCTGAAATTTTCAAAATTCATAGGATTGAGTTGCCCTACTATCGGTCCATTTTCCTGTACTTTAAAATTGATACACCCAGCGTCATATTCAATTATATAATCAGGAAAAATAAGGCCGAAAAGGTTATCTACATTTCTTTTCGTGTTTTCGTCCTGTTGGATGATTACTAATAATATTTGAAAATCGTCCATATATCCTAATTGACTTTTGCCCACGTTTTTCATTTCTGCGGCAAGTTCTTTCGCCTTGACAAAAAGTTCAATTGATATAAGAAACGAATCTTCACCAAAAGCACAAATATCTTTAATAGACGGTTGCGAGATAGCAACATTCGCTCCCGCAACCGTCACTGGCATTCCAGAAAGATATTTACCTAAATCTCCTTGTAACTCTGACATGCTGCACCAGCTTTATAAATCTTGCGGCGCAGGCTTAGTATTATCAATATTCTGTGAATCATCGGCTTCACTATGGCTAGCTGAGTATCGTAGCATTACGCCACCTAAATATTCATTTAAAACAAGCTGTTGCGCACCTAAGAATTGTAGCTTACCTATACCAGATAGACGAGTATCATTCATAATACCATCAACGTATCCAGCAATCATCCAAGGACGTAACTGATAGTCATCTAGTTCCCAATAATCAAGTTGTGAGATAATCGTGAAACTAATAACGCAATTGCGATAGCGAGGATTCTCAGAAGGAGAAAAATCATCAAAATCTAACATGATATAAGATTTAACTTCTTCATGTTCTCCAAAAGAGAGCTTGGGAGTAGCCTTGATATATTGATTATCATGTAGGTCTTTAATAGTATATTGTTCAATCTTACGCTGATATTGGTCTTGTGTCCTATCAAGACAATCAGGTGTATTAATAATAAGTAACTTTTTCAGCATATCGCTGTAAGGTCTACTTTCAACAAAAAGTTTTCGCCAAATGGTTTCTTGATCTTCTGCGTGTGAAAGAAAAGTAGACTTATAGTTAGTTCGTAAGATATTAGAAGCAACGTGTTTCATGTAACCTCCAATCCTTATAACGATTTAATCTGAACTGGTAAATCTGTTTCAATGTCACCATATGCCGCATGAATAACAAATTTACCTTTCTTGCCAGATATAATTTCTACCTTGCAAGAATCATTGTTGGAATCTACAATCTTAGCCATAGATTCATCATCAATAGAGAATGCGACTCTTTCATCTTCTGGAAGTTTCTTAATCCAATAGGTATGAATATCATAAGGATAAACCTCTTGCGGCCCTTGAATTAGTGGCTTCTGCCATTCGACAATTACTGTCTGAAAAAAATCTCCATAGCAAATATCAAACGTTTTTACCGCACCCGCATAGACTTTAACTTTACACATGCGGCCATTTTCATATTCCTCAAGTATTTTGACTCTTGGATTATTCTTAACTTCCCAATGAATTTTGGGGTCATATGCTTCATTTGAGATAGCATATCCAACAATAGTATCTTGTTTAGCAGTTGTCGCACCGCTAATAATGTTAATGGGTGTAGTCTCGTCTTTGAGGATACTTGGCAGTTCTGCAATGCTGTTATCATAATACTCTTGGATTTCAAGCTCTAAAATACCCGGTACTGTAATCGAATCTGTAACTTGTACTTCCCATGTATGTCCAGCAAGTTTGATATGAGTAAAACGATGAAAAAAGTCTCTAGTATTTTCATCATTCTTAATATAAATGCTACCAGATAGATTAAGCTCGTTAATATTGATGTTATTTTTAATAAACCAACGCAAATCTGTTTCTACAGGTCCCCTAAAAAAAATCCAATACTCTTGACCATTTACATTAAGCGTGTAATCACAACGAATAATTTCAGACCGCAAATAAGCTGTCTCTGTAATTACTGGCAAATAAATCATCCAATGAGTTCCACTGTCTAATAGCTCAAAAGTTTCACCAGCTTTTAAACCACTCTTGAAATCAACAGAGATATACTTTTTATCGTAATTAGCCTTCAAACCTCCTGACATGGAGTTAATGAGACAAGGCCAAGACTGATTGTTGAATTTAATCATTCTCTTATTATAATCATTTTTTAAAGCCGCTTGAAAAGACATATATTTAGACTGATTAATTCTTCCCATATTATCGCCACCAAGCCATTGAAGGCGAGCGCCTAATGTTTGAATGCTCATAGGCTTTCCCTAACATCGTTAGCGATATTGCAAGCTTCAAAAATCATGCGGCGAAAAAGCATAAATTCAATATCTTTCCCCTGTTCTTTAATGCCTTGCAGTTTATATACGAGTTGATAAAGTTTTGGCGCATTGGGAGTTACAAGAGCCATACCTGTAATCTCTATAACTAAAGTATCTAATGGTTTAATCCAATTTTTACCATCTTCAAATGTAGGTAGAAGTTTAAAAATTTGATTTGTGATACGTTCTAGACTATCCTTAACATTTTCTACCTGATAGTCTAGAATCCTATTATCTATTACCATTAACGCCATTTTACTTCACTGGTTCCATAATCATGCCAAAAGAAGAGCGAACATGGCCTTTATTATCAACATATCTGCGACAATAGATTCTTTGAGCGTGAAACGCTTTCTGCTCATATTCCTGCTTCATTGTAATAAGTGAACGCATATGATTAGCCTGAGAAGTAAATGAAAAGTCTGAACTTGAATATTTCTGGCGAATAAGGTCAACAGTGGCAAGCTGGTAACTAATCCATTCTGCAATCATATAATAACGAATAATAATCTTTTCCTCTACTGTAAGGCAAGTAGAGAAGCATTTATTTTCATAATCTAGAGTAAATGGGTGCGTCCAACGCGGGAACTCAAATTTAGGAACTGCCGCAATCAGAATTTCCTCAAGTAGCTTTTCAGTATCCTCTTTTGTAAGTTCCATAAACATGTCATCGGTAACACCTGCTAGGAAAAATTCATACATCTCCTGAAAAGAAGTTGGAGGTATGACTTCCATATCTTTATCAATATCTATATCTTGTGGCATTAGATAAACCTCCTACTTATTTTATATTACTCGGTAGTTGCCTTGACGCGGCGCTTACGCGGTTCGGCATCTTTTTGAACTCGGCGTTGACGTGGTTTATCAGCAACATTGGTATCGCTATTATCATAAGCATGTTTATTCTTAATAGCGGCATCAATATCGACACCAGTTTTTTTCGCAATGGCTTTAATTTTTGCACGGTCGTTAATTTCAAGTTTAATGGCATCATCTTTAATGGTTTCAATAATACCTTGTGGCGCAAAATCAAGAGCGTCCAGCAGAACATCAATTTCATCTTCGGTAAGACATTTCTTTACATCTGCTTCTGTCCAATCATATTCAATTGCATCATACGGAACACCAAATTCTGCTGCAAGTGACTTATTGCCTACATTGATGTAATTCTGTAGAAGAATAGAGCCGCCGGGCTGGAAAAATAACTCACGTAGCTCACCTGCGGAAACACGCATAGTAACGCCCGGAATAAGACGGCGTGCGCGGCCAGAAGACGAAAGAATGTAACCAGTCTCGCAATTTACGATATTGCGGATAGGAACTAGTGTATCATCGCTAATTAGTTCAACTTCGTTACTCATATTATATTTTCTCCTTTTAAATCTAAAAAAAGAAGGGACGCAGAGCGCCCCTTCCAATAATTCATTATTTGAAATTAACAACGGGGTCGTTAACTCCATCAGCAAGGATTCCCTGAGTATCGGCATATACATAATATACCTTATCCATTCCTTCACCTTTTTCCATGAGCTTCTTAGAGCCACGAATAAGGTTGTCGAAATTGATTGTAAACTTAGAGAAATCTTGCTTGCCGCCAGCCTTAGAATAATCCTGTAGCAGCATAAAAGCAGTATAACCATCAGCATTTGGCGTATCACTATTGAATGAATACGTGGTATCCTTAAAATTAAAGATAGCAGAGACATTCTTAGGATTGCTCAGACGAATTGGGTTATTACTTACGTCAATATCTTCAAATACGTTACCCACAAAGTTTACGGTAGCACCTTCGGCAAGATTATAAAGGCTTACGCCGTTTTTCTTTAGCTTACCCTTGAACGTATTATTCTTAAAGGTGACATCCGCAATATCACGTGCATTGCTGACGCTAAACTCAACCATATTGTAAATATTCTTATCGCCAGCATCGAATACGTTGTTCTCAAATACAATCTTGCCAGAAGTCATGACAGATAGTGCAGTGCGGGTAGTACCTGAAATTTCACTATTCTTTAGCGTGAAAGGCTTCGTACCGTTAACCTTGACGGCAAGTGTCTTGTCATTAGCATCTGCGCCAGTAGCTACAAGTTTAACATTATCAAATGTAACTGCTGCATCTGAAACCACTACTGGTTTTTCAAAGGTTACACCATTACCCTTAACAGTAATATCATTATTAAAAGTTACAGGCTCTTCGATTGCAGCGGTTCCCGCAGGGACAAACAGTGTGCCACCAGCGGGAACATTTGCGATTGCTTCTGAGACAGTATCATAATCGCCAGCATTTACCTCGTCTTTCCCAGGTGTGGGAGGTTCTGGGTCAGGCATTGGCGTTGGGTTTAGCGAGTTGCTTTTTTTAGTGCTGTGTTCTGATAAGAGCAGATAGAAGGATTAGAGAATACAGCAACACCAAACTTCTTGTAAGTTTGGAGGTCGGTTGACCAATCGTCATTATCAGAAACGGTACGAACAGCAGTCTGGCCCTCGAAGACAATTTTAACAGGCTTTTCACCAACAGAAGCGAAGATGTAAGCCTGAGACGGGTCAACAACCTTCTCAGCGTTGGTTTCATCAACCATAGACTGCTGAAGAATAATTACAGGGTGACCCTTATAATCAGCGAAGAAGCCCTTGCGGAAAAGTTCTTCCTTCATAGCGTCAGAAGCCCAATCAGCAGAAGCAGGCTTCATAGTAGAAGCGAACTCACGAGTACAGTAGATTGTGGAAGTACCATTACCATAAGAATCAGAAATGGCGAGTAGTTCATCCATCTTAGTCTCGTCAAAGCCAGCACCGACATACTTATTAGCAGTAGGAAGCTGTTCGACAGTCTGGGTCAGAGCCTTTAGGATTTCAGCATAGATGTATTCATCAACACCTTCAAGCATGATATTGGTGAAGTCTGCGAATGAATAACGACCATCAAGGAATTCCTCAAAGCCAATGCGGATAGCATAGCCGATAGCGCTAGTAGCGACTTCTAGTTCCTTACCATCAAGCATCATTGTCTCGTAACGACCAGCAAGGCCAACACGAGTTACGAAAGCCTTGGCACGCTTACGAGCAGCTTCAGTAATGCGGAGCTTGAAGACGGCCTTATCGCCCTGAGCAATTGTCTGAACATCAGCAAACTGCTCAAATTGCTGCATAACCTTGACGGGAAGAATCTCGTCAATTGTGTTTTCAATTAGTTCGTAGACAGCGACTTCGTTTCGACGGAAGAGACGATAATCGCCAGCAAGTAGATTGAACTGTTCACGAAGGGTACGGTTAACGGTATCAACGTCAAATGATTCCTCGTTGCCATTTACTGAAAAAGTAAGGGGAGCATTCTTGGTAGCGGCACGAGCGAGCTTTTTAAGTTCGTCAAATTTCATTAGTTCCATTATCTATCTTACTCCTTTCTTATTCAGCAATGACTTGTAGTTTAAGGCCGGGCTGACCATCAGGCATGGTGGTGAGCTTAGCAACCTTGACGGCTAGACCTTCGCCCTTAGCGCCTTTCTCAAGAACACCATTAGTGCCGGGGACGAGAACGTCACCGAGGTCATAATCGTCAGCCTTGACGTTATTTGTGGTGAAAATATCACCAGCATACATGCGGAAAACACGAGGTGTCATAACGCCATCATAGAAGTCAGACTTCTTCATGGCGTAGTCACGGTGCATCTGCTTATGCTCGTCATAGAGCTTTTCTTCATTGAAGACCATCATCCAAGGGCCTTCACCAGTGAAGTTAATCTTGCCAGCAGCATAATCGTACTTAACGAAAGTGCCCTGTTCAAGCATTGTAATAGAATCATCAGCGGGGAGCTGACCATAAACGCCACCACTGCGGGGAGCAGAGAGGTGGTTAGGTTCGACAACAGCAAAATTGTCGTGACCAGTAAGCTGAATCTTAGTGTCAGCGCGGTCTACATGTAGAGCCATTTAATCCTCCTATTTAATAGTTTTGTGCTTCGCGGAGAGCAGATAGCATTGGGTCAGCATCTTCCGCAATAGTTTCATCATCTAGAGAAAATGTCGTGAGGGGTGTAGAATCTACTTCTTCCTCTTCATCAAAGTTTACATTCTTCTGGACATATAGTAAAGCGAGCTTGCTTTCAATCTCGCCAAGAGTGAATTTATCTTTATCAGCGATAATTTCCGCTTTGTCTTCATCAGAGAGCATATGATACTTAGCAATCATAGCATCTTTATCGGCATCAATACGCTCTGCTTTAAACTTACGAAGCTCTTCTGCTTCTGCTTCGAGAGCTGTGAACTTATCGGTAAGCTCTTTTAGCTGTTCAGAAAGTTCAGAAACCTGATTCTCAAGCTCGTGCTTTTTCTCTGGCTTCTTTTCATCTTCCTTATCATCGGAATCATCAGAATCATCATCTGATTCATCTTCTTTGTCTTCGGAATCAGAGTCTTTTTTATCTTCTTTCTTCTCTTCTTCCTTAGCAAAAGTTTCTTCGGCGGAGTCTTCGCTAGATTCAACGTTTTCGTTTGTCTCAACGTTTTCGGCAAACTCTTCTACCACAGGAGCTTCTTTCTCAATTGTGGCAGTAGGCTCTACCTCAACGCTTTCAACGTTTTCTTTCGGCATAGACCCTCCTTTTGTCAACGCACTTTTTAATTCATTCATCATAGCAAATAAAGTATGCGAAAACTCTTTATTATAAGAGAAATGTTCACTTACTTCTGGGCTAGTGACAGATGCGCCCTCAAAACAAGGTTCTACATCATCGCCCAAGATACAAAGTTTTGTAAAGATTGCATCATTTATAATAAAAAACTCAATATCGTTACTATCTGTAGTCCAATGTCCATCAACGTTATCAATTTCCATTGACTGTCCTTGGCCTTGATTAATACATTTATCCAATTCAGGATACTGCCCAGTCCATAGATAACCAGTAGTCATCATGTATTCACGTGTAGTAGTTTCACCAAATTCATTCGTATCATCGAACTTTTGGAACCAAACTTCTGCATCTGGAGCAACGAAACCGTACGGAACGGTCTTACAAGAGAATTTTATTTCCCCATCTTCAATGTGAAGAACTTCACCGTGGTCACCAAAGTCTTCTTTGTTCTCATTATAAGCAGCTACAATTGGCGTAGCAGGTAATGAGTTCGCCATCTGGATGGCCGTGTTCTTGTCAATAAAAGAACCGTTGCGGTTCTTGCCAAGATACATGACCTTAATCTCACATTTAGAAATACCGGGGTTGATAGCATCTGGTGCTAGATTAATGAATTCTGGGCTGTCAATTGTAGCCACAGACCTATTTCTTAGCATTTAATTCTATCCTTCCGCTTCTCTATTAGCGATTGTTTTGTCAGACTTTTGGTCATCAGGTTTTTCAGGGCGACCGCCCTTATTGCCCGAAGATGGAGTCTGCTGTTGTTTCGTCTTCGCTGTAGTGTCTCCATTGCCATTATTGCTCATAGTAGAAGATAAGGCAGGAGCAACAAAAACCTCATTCAAAGACATAACATCATTCTCAAAATATGCAGTCATAAGTACTGCACTCTGAGATTGACCAAGAGCAACTTGCGGCAAGAGCTTAGAAAATCCAAGAGATGTCATATCTTTATACTGCTTAGACAGGTCTTTATAGTTATAGACGGTCGTAGGCAGAATATCGACATGATAATAAAGTCGCTTACTGTTCTTGTTAAATGGTGCCAACAGACGTTCCGCAAATGTCTGAAATTGTAAAATAAGGTCAGACATAGTAGCTTCATCATTTGCAATAGATTTCTCCAATGCAAGATTACCATCTGCATTAAAAAGGTTCTGTCCAGTACCAGCTTCGTTGTACACAGAACGTTCAACTTTATTAAGCTGGTCTACGGAAGAGACATTACCTTTGTCCGCAAGGTCTGCCACATCAACATCCGCGAACGTTGTCAACACGTCAACTCCAACAGCGTCACCAAGCATAGCAACCGCATTAGTATGGAGCTGTTGCGCTTCTTGGACATCGAAGATTAAATCGCCGTTCTTATCAATAGGCATCTTTTGGATAATAATCTTCAAAATCTGTTGAAGCATCTTTTTCTTATCTAAATCCTGCGCGTCTTCCAAATCCAACAGCTTAGGAATAATACTCATGAACAGTGGCGCGTCACCGCCCGTAATATTAAACTTCACCGTTGTAGATGGGTCAAGTAAAAACCAGCCGTTGGTATCGCCAGCATAGTCAATAGGTAACTTCCCATCCTTATAAGCAAGGTAAGCCTTCTGGACTTCCTTCGGCCACAGTTTTAGAACTCTTAAACGATACGCAGTATCGGAAAAAGCATCATCGAAATATTTCATATTAAATTCAACCGCAGGATTACCATTAAGTTGATAACGGCTGCGGCAATAGGAAATAGGCAATTCTTGAATAAAACAAGCGTCCTTTTGCTGTACAATAACGCCATAATATGCGCCTGTACGTACAACTTTTAGCGCAATCTCACCAAACACTTTTTTGAGGTTGCAATTTTCAAGATAGCGTGTTGATTTATACCAACCTTCAACTACCTTTTTAGATTTACCATCTTGTTTTAATTTTTCATCATATATCATTGGCGTAATAAACCAATCATATTTGAATAGGAAAGCCATATAACGACACAGGCGGCTATAGATACCGCTTGTCTTAAAGAAATAATTTGAAATTTTACGCTGCTCATTCAGGTTATTCTGTTCAATAGCCTTGATTACATCTTCCTTGGGGTACTTCTTGCGGCGAGAATATTTGTCTGTAACAACCTGACCAATATCAAGAACAACATCATTAGAGAGAGTTTTGTTCCCTACCTTAATCTTATTAAATGCCAAAGAGCCTGATTGCCTATTGGCATTTGAAATGATACGGCAATCGCGTTCATTCTTATCTTTAACGGTAGCCAAAGCTCACCTCCTAATATCCTGCTGCTTTCATAATATAATCATAGTTTAGTCTTCCTTCATCATAATAAGGAATAGTAACTAATTTCAGATTATGTTCCAAGCAAAATTTTCTTTTTAATGTATCGTTATACTTTTGATATTTGAGGGCGCGACCACCACCATATTTTCCAACAGGTACATAATGCTGTGCTCCTTGATATTCTATAAGGAAGTCAATATTGCCGCAATCGTCAAATACGCAAAAATCAAAACGAAGATTTCTGCCAGACTTGCCAACAAGTCCCTCAAATTCATACTCTTCCTCAAAAGGTAAACCTGCGTCTGTTAGTATTTCATATATTTTTATTTCACCAATAGAATCACGCATTGTTTGTCCTTTCGGAATTTCTTACTATACCATATAAAATTACACTCTATAAAATAATACAGTTTTGCCCAACTTTTATAAAAATTTTTATATAAAAATAGGGCACGACCGCATTGGTCGCACCCTACTAATGCTTCGTAAAGAACATAAATCCACTTAAATCTCTTGAATTGCGGCGGTTTCGCCTATCCTCTTGGCGTTTACACCAATAGAGTCCATAGATTAGAGCAGACACTTTATCCTTTAGAATCTTTCTATTAGATTGTTTCAGGATGATATTTGCACCTTCATTATCTTGTACCAAATTTGCCATTTGTGATTTCAAAATATCCGTGGCAACATATGGCCGCAAATAATCCTGACGCTGTAATGGTGACATCTTCTTTCCTTGCGCTTGCTGCAAGAGCTTATTCTTAGCTGTATTTGAGTCAATTAAAAATTTTAATTTACCGTTGCGCAATTGCGTCTGAGTGTAAGAATACAGTTCTGTATTCATTGGAGCGTTTGCTTTCATCATCCAAATCGCATTTTTAATTGTGTTTTCATTCTCAAACGACTTATAATTCTTGCGGTCTTGCTCGTTAGGAATATCGTCGAGATTGATAATACCCATATTAGGAAGAAGCTCGTCTGTTTCTGGGTCGTTCTGGTCTGTAATTAGATAATCAAGCAGTCCAACGCCTAAACCATTCGCATCCAAAACTATGGCTTCGCACTTGAACGCATTAAATAATTGCTTAATTCTAATTGCTTGATATTCAAAATGAGATTCAGACAGAGTGAAGATGTTCACTATCTTTTTATCATTAACGCCTGTTGTTCTTGCAGGAGAAGATTCAATAATTACAATTTCTGTCGGGCAGTTAAGGCGGCCTACATCTACGCCCATAACGTAGAATGTGTCTCTATTTTGTCCCTTGTCGTATCCATTCTTGGCAAGATTGATAATCCTGTGTTTGTCAAACTTATTCATGTCGAAGAACGCACCGTCTAAAGTTCCTGACCAGACGGACCCGTATTCACGTTCAAAGCCAATCTCGTCCATCGAGTTGCCTGTCTCTTGGGCTTGAATGTAGTTCGCTGGCTGTAATCCTTCGACTACTGGTACTCTCCAATCACCTCCTAGAATGAAAGAATCATATCCATTACTTGACACCATACGACACAGCGCGTCAATTAGTTTGTAGTAAGCATAAGTACCTTTGAATCCTGCGCTTGTAACGTAAATATCGTTTTGATTCAACGTTTCATCTGGGTCTACTTTACCATTGACTTTTCTAGAAATAACGAGCATAGGCGCAATGATTTCTTCGTACTTTTGCTGGTCTGTAATAGTTGCTACCTCTTCTGTAAGTACAGCTTGAGCACGAAAACCACGAGAACCAGAAGTCATGCTTACGTTCTTAATTGTACTTCCGTTGCGGAAACTGTATGTTACTTCATCTTTCGATTGACTTGTCTTTGCCAAGGTTCCTCGTGTATCCCAAACAATTTCTCTTGCTAGTCCGGGAATTAACTTACATATCTCCTGCATTTTTGATTGAAGAATCATTGCTGACTGACCTTTAGCATCTGCTACTGTAATCAACGTAGAACCTGGATAAAGAATTGCCTTGACCATTAAAGACAAAACAGCCATAAAAGATTTGGAAAATCCTCGACTAAATACTTCATAGACGGTTCTATATCGCATATTTATGCGGAGAATCATACGTTGAGTTGGGTAAAATTGAAACTTATTATTAGGATTGAGTGAAGCCATATAATCTACAAATTTATCTGGATACATACGCCAATAGGCAATAATACGTTGATATTTGTCTAAATTATCCTCAATCTTTTTTGGGTCAATTTCAGCAACGCTTTTTTTATCATGGGCCGCAATTTTCAATAAATTACTCAGCGCCATACTGCTCTGCCAATCTCTTAGCTTCTTCCTCACGTTCTTCAATTTGGAATTGCTGGAAGTCCGTAGCTTCTTCATCAGTAACCGCGTTATCTTCATCGGTTTTGATACCCTCTGCAATAATTTCGTCTACGCTCTTGGCCTTATTCTCTTCAAGTTTCTTAATATAAGACTCAATAAGATTACCTAGGCCAAGCTCGTTCTTTACGAGATTGTCAGTATAGTTCTTTATATCGTTGATGATAAAATCAATCTTGTCTTGCGGCACATTGATTGGGTCATCTTTTCTTGGGATAATTCCACCTTTAGATTCTACAAATGCAACCAGCTCACCAATCGAGTCAATGTCTCTCTTCTTCTCTTCCTGCTTTTGGCTATCAGTGAATTTACCTGACTTACGCAACATATCATTGGCACCCTGTAGGTCTTTAAATGTCTTAATATCACCTACGTCTAGGGCTTGATTCATCTTTAAATCGGTCTTACAGATATTTTTCAATACTTGTTCACGGTCTGTAGATAATTCATAATCCGCCGCATACTTCTGGTATAATTCTTCCATCTTAACCCATTCAGATGGTTTATATAAAAGACCCCATTTAAGTGAAAGATATTTAATATCGTCTTCTGTAAGACTTTCTGTAATCTGCGCTTCATCAATACGCGCAACATCTGGAATAAAGTCATTTTGCATTTCGCCAGTGATGTCTAGTGGTGCATTATTGATATTTTCTACAGGGTTTACACCAAGAGAAGAAGCAACGTCAGGCATAAGGTCAAGTACTTGCGGTTCAGGCTCTACTTCTTTTGACTGCTCTTTCTTTCTTTCCTTCTCGGCTTTTTTGGCTAAAAACTCCTGCTCAACATCTTTGGCCGCACTGATAACATCAGCGTTTTTCTTGATTCCTTCTGAATCAACAGTATTCTCTGGAACTTCAAGTTCTTTCTTGTCAAGTACGCTGTCAGGGTTGTTAGCAACCTCTTCCTCGCCTTGCCGCATCTTCTCATTGATACGGTCTAAGACACTTTTGCGACTTATGGTATTATATTCAGCTTGTGAGATTTCTCCTGCTTTAAGACTCTCTAGGAGTCTGTTTTCAAACTCTTCATCGTAGGATGTGCCTTTAATGTTCTGTTGCTCTTTTCTAGCCTGCTGGAATTTCTCATTATTTATTTTTTCAGAGTCCGCATATTTCAGCTTCTTATACTGGTCCATATTCATAGTACGAAGATAGGTGCCGATAACCGACATAGGGCCAAACGTGGCCGGGTTCTTCATATAGCTTTTATTCGCTAGCTCAACCCATTTCTTCTCAATATACGGAACGTCCATCTTCTTTAAAATCCATTTGAAGGTATCTGGACGGCGATTATCAATATACATCGTCAGGCAAGTCTTACAAAGGTCACATCTTTCATCTGTATTGGGTATTTTATAAAAATCAGTTTCTTTCTTGGTCTTGCCGCACTTCGCGCATGTTTTCATAGATACGTCTGCCATAAATCTCCTTTCTATACAATAAACCCATTCCATCCAAAAGAAGGAAGGAATGGGTCAATAATATTATTTCTTTTTAGATTTGCGGCATTCACGGCACGTAGAATAGAAGCCATCTTTTGCGGAATTATTCTTTGAAAAGAATAAAGGATGCGCCAATTTGGTCTTTCCGCATTTGCCGCATTTTTTCCATTGCCCATATTTCACATTTGTGTAATACCACATAACATAATTCTTTTGAGCCTGTTCCGCAATCATCTTTGGAATCTTTTTGCGCCATAGCGTTGAGAAATATTGCGCGGTATGTGAAACGCCATATTCATTCTCCATCATGCCGCATATCTCGTCATTTGATTTACCATCAATCTTCCATATCAAAAGGTCATATAACATAGCGGTTGTTTGGTCTTTAGATTTGAATGTCTGCTCAATTAGATTTTCAAAGTCTAAAAGCTCCCAGTGCATATCGCAATTGAGGTCAGTATAACATTCCTGCTTAATTGATGAATAGTATGTGAGCAGAAATGAAACATGAACTGGATTAAATAATGAGATGACTCCATCGGATACGGGATACCCACGCGAGTCAAAATAAATTTTCTCAGACAAGTCCATATGCGCCATGTTCTTTAACTGCGCTGAAACTTTTGACTTTGCAGGCCAGCCCTTAACTGACTGCTTTAACAAGTACATCTGCTGATATGTTTCGATAATCTGCTTTTTCAGATAATAACGTTGCTTGCCAGTAGCAGAAAGAAATTGACGTTTAAGTGATGTGATAATAGAATCGAATTCCCGCATACCAGGAATATTCTCTAGGTCTTCTTCTGATATACTATCTTTATTATCTAGAATTTGATTCTTATCATTGTTGACGAGCGCATAGATGCCGTCCTCGCCATTTTCCATATTCTCAACTATTTCCTCAAAAGAAATCTGTCGTTTGTTTACGGTTGCTTCTCTATTCTTTGTAATAATACTGCGTTCTTTTTTCTTTTCCTTTTTGGTTTGATTTCTGTCTGCGGCAAAGAGAAGATAATCTGTCATCACACGCAGATAATTTGCATCTAATTTCTCTTGAGAAGTGGCTGCAATGGTTTCCCGCACACATTCAAGTCGTTCTTCCTGTGTCTTCAATGTGTAATCAAGTGCCATATTTTTACTTCTCCTTCTCTATCGGTTTTATTGCATTTATATTATACCATAAAGAGAGATTGAACGCAAGTGCATTTAGAAAATTTTAGATATTTTTTCTATATATTATATTTAAGTATGCGGCAAATAGAATTACCGTTTTTTGCCCATAAAACCATTACACCTGTAAATTTTGGCCGCAAATGATTACATGTATCATGGTATTGCTTTAGATTGCCGCACCGTTGCTTAGGGCAACGGGCGTCAATATACTAACATTTTTATATGTCTATTGGCGTAATACGTATCGCTATAGTAAAATCTGTATAGTTATACCTATAAAGTATATAGAAAATTCTGCACTATTACCCATGCTCACTCTCCCCTTGCATGGAACCTATTGGATGTGCTACTTTTCTAAGAGTATCCTATCCCCTCTGTATGCGGTACGGTAGAGATACCGTTCGTTTCCTGTAAACTAATAAACCAACGCAAGACCGCTTGGTTGCAGAAATATTCTGCTGCAAGTGAGAGTACATCCATACTTCTCACGGCAGAATAAAACTGTAACGTTTAAGACCCAGCTATTCACCTCATTGGGGATTTTTGATTTAGGATAGTTCCTAAGCCGACTGGGAACGGCGCTATGGTTAGTTTTGTATATATTATAGCAAAAGATTCAGCGCTTTTCAATAGCTTCGTGAAAATTTTTTAATGCCGTAATCGGAAAGTTTAAAAAGCCAATAGAAGGAATAAAGAAGAAAAGCGTTGCGTTTTATAGAATTTGAAAAATCCTCTTAGGTCGGTAATTTGGTATTTCAAAAAATAACTGAGGTCGGTAATTTGTGCAGGGCGGGGCGTGCCTGGAAAAAAACAGGACGCGGACCCGGAACGCCCCCCCCC
>ULWC01034036.1_pt1 | contig 52426 bp, 37 predicted proteins | sample 1959931 | NCBI WGS metagenome assembly ULWC01 (sample SAMEA4835801, study PRJEB28245) | human gut metagenome | biome: gut microbiome; material: fecal sample | place: Denmark | collected 2008
GCATGACGAAGAACGACCGTTTGTTGTCGAGACGTTTGCTTCGAATGTAGAAGTTTTGGGAACCAAGTTCAACGTAGTTGCTGATGAATCACGGTCGCAGTTCTCCACAACGTTGCTTGAGGGCTTGGTTAAGGTAACATCGGGTGATCAGCATGTGATTCTTCATCCTGATGAGGTTGTCAATCTTATTAACGGACATCTGATGGTTTTTCATAACACCGATCCTGTTGCCATGCAATGGACAGAAGGAATCTTGAGTATGAAAGGGATTTCTTTTGAAGATTTGATGGCAAAATTCGAGCGAATATACGATGTCAAGATTGTGTATGAATGCGAAAAGATCCCGACCATTGAATTTGCAAGCGGAAAGATTCGTGTTTCTGATGGCCTTGACCATGCGTTGCGAGTATTACAGCATGTCGCTGATTTTACCTATGAACGGGATGAGGAACACAACATCATTCGTATAAAATAACAAACATGCGATAGAGTAACATATTGTGTAATTCGGGAAAAAAGAGTGCCTATGGAGAAATGACAATGAACAACCCCCTTATCTGACATTCTCTTGAAAAAGAAAGCCTGCGGATCGGCAATATCCGCAGGCCGGTAACAGAGAATAAAAACTAACCTTACTACATCTATTACCTTTAACTTCACAAAAGTATGAATAAAACGAGATTCTGCAAAATCCGGAATCTGTTTGAGGTCATTCTGTTTGTGTGTCTGTTCCTCCAGATCCGCGGAGCACAGGCACAGACCGCCCGTTTTACGATCCATCTGGAAAATGTTCCCATGGAGCAGGTGGTCAATGAAATAGAGGCGCAATCGCGCTATCTGTTTCTATTCAATAAGGACATCGACAGCCGGCGTATTATCGTATCGGTTCACGCCGAGAATCAAACCATTACACAAATTCTTCCCGCGCTTTTCAAGGATACGGGACTCGATTACACGATCGAGGGCATGTCGATCCTCGTGACGAAAAAGTCGGAAAAGTCCGAAAATCCGGTAACGGTTTCGGGCCGCGTAACCGATCTCAAGGGGTTGCCGATTGTCGGCGCTTCCGTCATCGTTCAGGGAACAACCCTGGGAGTTTCGACTGACACCAATGGCCGCTTTTCGCTGGAGGTCCCGGCACCGGTGTCATCCCGGGTTCTTGAGATCAGCTACCTGGGGTACGAGACCGCCCGTGTGACGGTGGGCTCGCGCACCCGCTTCGACGTGACGCTGCGCGAGGCGGCTTCGGAGATCGAACAGGTCGTGGTGACGGCCCTCGGTATCAAACGTCAGGAGAAGGCCCTCTCATACAACGTTCAGCAGGTAGCTCCGTCGGACATCACGATGGTCAAGGATGCCAACTTCATGAACTCGCTTGCGGGCAAGGTGGCCGGCGTGACAATCAACGCCTCGTCGTCGGGTGTTGGTGGCGCCTCGAAGGTGGTCATGCGTGGTACGAAGTCGATCCTCCAGTCGTCGAATGCCCTCTATGTGATTGACGGTATCCCGATGAACAACGTCGGTGGCGGAGGCGGCACGGAGTTCGATTCGCGCGGCGCCACGGAGGCCATTGCCGATCTGAACCCCGAGGATATCGAGTCGATTTCGGTCCTGACCGGTGCTTCGGCTGCAGCGCTCTACGGCTCGAGTGCAGCGAACGGTGCGATCATGATCACGACGAAGAAGGGGCAGGCCGGACAGTTCCGGGTGACCTATTCGAGTCAAACGGAGTTCCTTGCGCCCTTTGTGATGCCGGAGTTCCAGAACCGCTACGGCACGGGCAGTTACGGCTCCGTTTCCGGTTCTCCGGTTTACAGTTGGGGCCCGAAACTCACCGATGCTGCACGGACGGGCTATACGCCCGACGACTTCTTCGAGACGGGCCATGTCTATACGAATGCCGTGACCCTCTCGGGTGGTTCGGAAAAGAATCAGACCTACTTTTCGGCTGCGGCAGTCAACTCGGACGGAATTATCCCGAATAACTTCTACGACCGCTACAACTTCACGTTCCGCAACTCGACGCAGTTCCTCAATGATCGGCTGCATCTGGATGTCAGCGCGAGCTATATCGTGCAGAAGGACCGCAACATGATCAACCAGGGCGTCTATTCGAATCCGGTTGTTTCAGCCTATCTTTTCCCGCGCGGAGACGATTTTGATGCTGTCAGAATCTTCGAGCGTTGGGATCCGGCCCGCAAGATCAGCGTTCAGTACTGGCCGCAGGGCGAAGGCGGTGACCTGCGCATGCAGAATCCCTACTGGATTGCCTACCGCAATCCGCGTGATACGGACAAGAAACGCTACATGGCTTCGGCCTCGCTGTCGTATGACATCCTGCCGTGGCTGAATGTCAGCGGCCGCGCGCGGATTGACAACACCAATTCGGTCTATACGCAGAAACTCTACGCCTCGTCGAATACGACGATCACCGAAGGCAGTTCGCAGGGCCACTATACGGAGATCACGAACGCCGATGAGCAGATCTATGCCGATGTGATTGCCAATGTGAACAAGACTTTTGGCGAGGAGTGGTCTCTGGTTGCCAATGTCGGTGCCTCGATCAACGACGTGCGCAGCCGCGAACTCTCTTATCGGGGTCCGATCCGCGATTCGGGGGTTCCGAACCTCTTTACGGTCTTCGACCTCGATCGCGAGAAGTCGCGCGCCCAGAAGTGGGGCTGGCAGGAGCAGACGCAGTCGCTTTTCGGCTCGATTGAGGTCGGTTGGCGGTCGATGCTCTATCTGACCGTCACGGGCCGCAACGACTGGGCCTCGCAGTTGGCCGGATCGCCGCAGAAGTCGTTCTTCTATCCTTCGGTGGGACTTTCGTGGATTCCTTCGGCGACGTTTGACATGCCGGACGCGTTCAGCTATCTGAAGCTCCGGGCGTCGTTCTCGTCGGTGGGTATTCCCTTCCCGCGCTTTCTGACAACCCCGACTTATGCCTATGACGAGACGACGCAGCAGTGGCTGCCTACGACGTTCCGCGAAATCGGACAGCTCTATCCCGAGCGGACGAAGACCTGGGAGGTGGGTCTTGACGCCCGACTGTGGAATGACCTGCGGCTGAGTGCCTCGTGGTACCTGGCCGACACGAGCAACCAGACCTTCCAGCCCACGGTCTCCACCTCGTCGGGTTATTCGAGCATGTATGTCCAGACGGGCTGCGTGCGCAACACGGGTGTCGAGGCGTCGCTGGGTTACGGGCACACCTGGCGCGACTTCTCGTGGGACACGAATGTTACCTTCACCTGGAATCGCAACGAGATTCTCGACCTGATGGATGGCATGTGCGACCCGATGACGGGCGAACCGCTGAAGGACCGTCTCGAAATCAAGGGACTCGGCAAGGCAAAGTATATTCTGAAAAAGGGAGGTACGATGGGTGACCTCTATACGACGTCGAATCTGAAATACGACGAGAACGGCTACATTCAGGTGGACCGCAACGGCAATTTCGTGACGACGGACGTCGGCGAGGAGATCTACCTTGGTTCGGTGCTTCCGGACTACAACTTGGCGTGGCGCAACGACTTCTCGTGGAAGGGGGCACATCTGGGCATTCTCTTTACGGGACGCATCGGCGGCATCTGCTACTCGGCCACGCAGGCCAACATGGACCTGTTCGGCGTTTCGGAGACATCGGCCGCGGCACGCGATGCCGGAGGCGTTTTGATCAACGGCCGTGAGATGGTGGATCCGCAGCGCTGGTATGCCGCGATAGCCTCGCAATCCGGACTGCCGCACTACTACACCTATTCGGCGACGAATTTCCGGCTGCAGGAACTTTCGGTGGGTTATACGCTGCCGCGTCGCTGGTTCCGAGATGTCTGCTCGATCGACATCTCGTTCGTGGGCCGCAACCTCTGGATGATCTACTGCAAGGCGCCGTTCGATCCCGAGGCCATCGCTTCGACGGGCAACAACTATCAGGGTATCGACTACTTCATGGTGCCGTCGCTGCGCAGCTTGGGCTTTAGCCTTCGTGTTACCTTCTAAAACCGAAAACGTATGAAACGAATCCAACATATCATCAGCGCGCTTTTCGGAGTTCTGCTGCTGTTGTCGTGGGGCTGCACGGGCGATTTCGACGAGATCAACCGCAATCCGAGCGAGGCGACGAATGAAGAGCTCCAGCGCGAGAACTACAAGATCGGCACCAACATCCGTGGTCTCCAGAATCTGGTGATTCCGGTACAGGAGCACCGCTACCAGTTCAACGAATCGCTTACGGGCAACGCCTTCGCAGGCTATATGGCCGAAACGCCCGACGGCTGGAAGGAGAAGTTCTCGACATTCAATCCCTCGGCCGACTGGCTGAAATGGCCCTTTGTGATTGTCATGCAGGAGGCCTATCCCTATTTCCGGGGCGTCGTGAACAATACGGACGACGAGGTGGCCGTCGCCCTGGCGAAGTTGTTCCGCGTGGCGATCATGCACCGCATGACCGACACCTACGGTCCGATTCCCTACTCGAAGGTCATCGAGGACTCGGCCGAGTCGCTGACGGTGGCCTACGATACGCAGGAGGAGGTCTACATGAAGATGTTTGAGGAGTTGGACGAGGTGCTGGCGGTGCTTCACGCCAATGAGCAGCTCTCGGCCGATGCCTTCCGCAAGTTCGATTATGTTTACTACGGCGACATCTTGAAGTGGATCAAATACACGAACTCGCTCAAATTGCGTATGGCCATGCGTTTGTCGTATGTGAAGCCGGAGCTGTCGAAAACAAAGGGGGCCGAGGCAATCGCCGATGGCGTGATCACGGCCAACGCGGACAATGCGCAGATGCACGCTCCAGAGAACCGTGCTGCCCTGATTTACAACGACTGGGGAGATCATCGCGTAGCGGCCGACATCATCAGCTACATGAACGGCTACAATGACCCGCGCCGTGCAGCGATGTTCACGCAGGGAACGTGGAACAAAAAGAGCGACTACTACGGTATCCGTGTGGGTATTGACCCGACGAATAAGGCGACCATGGTGGAGACCTTTTCGAATCAGGTGATCAGTAGCTCTTCTCCCTATCTGTGGTTCAATGCCGCGGAGGCGACGTTCCTGCGCGCCGAATGGGAACTGCGTTGGGGCAGCCTGGATGCCGCGAAGGAGCTCTACGAGGATGCCATTGCACTGTCGTTCGAGGAACGCGGGGCTTCGGGTGCCGACAGCTATGTCACGAGTACGGCGAAGCCGGCGAAATATATTGATCCGACCGGTGAATATACGGCCGATGCCCCGGCGAGCGACATTTCGATAGCCTGGGAAGCCGGTGACACGGAGGAGGTCCGCGAGCGGAACCTCGAACGGATCATCACGCAGAAGTGGATCGCCATCTTCCCGCTGGGAATCGAGGCGTGGTCGGAGTACCGGCGCACGGGCTACCCGAGGCTGCTGCCCGTGGTGGAGAACAAGTCGGGCGGCACGGTGGATTCGCGGTACGGTATGCGCCGCATACCGTATCCCGTGGAGGAGTACACGGAAAATCCGGTGCATCTGCAGGCTGCGATTGACATGCTGGGCGGCCGTGATAACGGCGGTGTGCGTGTCTGGTGGGATGTCAAACCTTTACAATAACGGAATTATGAAAAAAATCGGAATATATCTCTCTTTTGCGGTGCTGTCGCTCTCGGTGGGGTGCAGTGACTGGACGCAGATGGAGCCCGTCGACCAGCAACCCGTGCGGCCTTCGGAACAGAATCCGGAACTGTGGGCACAGTACACGGCGGCTCTGCGTGCCTACAAGGCAGGCAAGCATACGCTCGTTGTGGCGAGTTTCGAAAACGGCTCTACAAATCCCACGAGCGAGAAGGACTGCCTGCGCAGCCTTCCAGATTCGCTGGATGCCGTATCGCTGACCAATGCCGACAACTTCTCGGCCTATGATGCCGAGGATCTGGCGGTCTTGAAGGAGAAGGGCACGCGGGTGCTCTACTTCGTGGACTATGCCGCACGCAGCAGCGAATGGGCGGACCTCGGAGCGTTGGGATCCTACCTCGACCAGGTTGTAGCCCGGACTCAGGAACTGGGGCTCGATGGACTCTCCTTCTCCGGACTGCCGACCTATGGCGACGAAACTGCCCAAGCGGCCCAACAAGCCGTGGCGGCCCTCTTTATGGAAAAGTTCGGTGCGGTGGCCGGACCAGGCAAGTCGTTGGTGCTTTTCTTTGAAGGCGATCCGCAGTTTCTGACCGCAGAACAACGGGCGCAAGTTGATTACATTGTGCTGGATACCAAGACGACGGACAATGCCAGCGATCTGAAGTTGCAGGTCCTTCGGGCCCTGGAGATGGAGAATGTCTCCGAGGATCGGCTGCTGCTGGGTGCGATGACCGAATACGAGTTCCTTGATGAGGACAAGACGGCCTCGGATGCCATTTCTGCCCTTGCCCTGCGCATTCCGGAACTTGGACCGCTTGGCGGATTGTGTATCTATGATGCGAACACGGACTATTTCGGCAGCGAAATTATCTACGCTTCGACGCGGGCCGCCATCCAGTTGTTGAACCCTGCAAAATAAGCCTGACATGAAAAGAGTCTATCAATATGCTTTTGTGCTGCTTGCGACGGCGGTAGCCGCTGCGGGCTGCAAGAACGACGAGTACGACAACCGCTCACCGTTCGACAACGTGGTTTACCTCGATGTCGCCGAGGCGGACGCCACCCAATTGACGACCTTCAAGAAGACGTTGCCGACGCTCGAACGCGACTTCTCGGTGGTGATGAGCTACCCGTCGTCGCAGGATGTGGAGGTTACGGTCGAGGTCGAACCTGCTCTTGTCGCCGACTACAATGCCTGCAACGGAACGTCGTGGACCATGCTCGACGCCTCCTATTACGAACTGGCGGAGAATAGGGTGACGATCCCGGCCGGAAAGACCATCTCGGACCGGTTGTCGCTGATGCTCAAGAATCTCGACGGCTCGGGCGACGTGGCCGAACTTCCGATCGACGAAACCTACCTGCTTCCGGTTACGATCCGCAGCGCAAGCGGCGGAGTGTCGCTCCTGGGAAGTTCCGCGACGGCCTATTATGTCGTAAAGCGTTCGTCGGCCATTACTTCGGCGGCGTCGCTGCGCGACAACTGGATCAACTTCCCGACTCTCGACAAGGCGGGCCCGCAGAGCGACCTTTTCAACAATCTCACGGCCGTAACCTACGAGGCCATTGTCCGTGTCGACGACTTCTCGAAACACTCCGAGATCTCGACCATCATGGGTGTCGAGAACTACCTCTTGCTGCGTATCGGCGATGCGTCGTTCCCGCGACAGCAGTTGCAGTTCGACGGCACGGGGGATGCTGCTGCAACGCCGGGCTTCGGCAAGTTCCCCAAGAAGGACGAGTCGAAACTCCTGAATGCCGGTGAATGGTACCACGTCGCCGCAACGTACAGCTACGCCACGCGCGAGGTCTGCATCTACGTCAACGGCAAGTTGCAGAGCCGCGGTACGGACCTCGGCAATCCCGCCTCGACGCCTTTCAACCTTGCGGGCCGGGCATTCTACGATCTCTACCTGCAGGATCCTGTCAAGTATGAACAGTACAAGGGCTGGGGCAATTTCCGGCAGTTCTTCCTCGGCAAGTCCTACGACGATACGCGCCAGCTGAACGGCGACATCACCGAGGTTCGCGTTTGGAACGTGGCCCGCACCGAGCAGGAGATCTGGGAGAATATGTACGATGTCGATCCGCAGACGCCGGGGCTGATCGGTTACTGGAAATTCGACGAGGGCGAAGGCAACGTCATCCATGACTGGACCGGCAACGGCAATGATGGCGTGGCTGAATTCGATCTCGAATGGCCCTCGGGCATCGAGGTGCCGCAACTCAATAAAGAATAATCATGAAAAGGAACATTATGAAACATACAGAAATTATTCGACTGTTTCGGGGCGCGGCGCTTGGATGCGCAGCAACCCTGCTCCTCGCTGGCTGTACGGAGGAACCCATATCGTATGGAGCCGGACAGGAACCCGATGGAGAGGCGCTTGAAACGGTTTCCGGGACCTTGCGGAGCCGCAGGTCGCTGCGCGACCGCATTCCGGTGCGCCTGGTCGAAGGCTACGAGGATGATGTGGCTGATCAAGTCTACTACAGGCTCAATACGACGACTTCGCAGCCGGTGTCGGTAACCGTGTCACCCGACCTGTCGCTCGTCGATACTTATAATGAAGCTAATCAGACGAATCTTCAGCCCTTGCCGGCAAAGAATGTGTCGATAGGGAATGGTGGCGCACTCACTGTGGCAGCAGGGACTACGGTTTCAGATCCGCTTAAAGTTACCTTCTCGGCCGATGGTCTGACTCCGGGAACTTATCTGTTACCTCTTGCCGTGCAGGACGCTGATGAAGTACTTTATTATGGGGTAACTGTTCGGGAATTCGACGAGAACATCTATCAGGAGGGCGATGACCTTTATAATATAGAATTGGATACCGAGTGGACAACCGTGTTTTATCTCAACACAAGCGAGGTGCAGGCGCATTATGCTGACTACGTAGCTTGGGAAAAACAGGATATGACCACTTTCGAATCGGTCTACAGGGCTTCGTTGGGCAATATCATCGTATTGCGGATTGCGCAGGTAGACTACGATGCCGCGTCGCAGCGGGTGATTTTTGCCCCGACCTCCGACCTTTTCTATACGTTGGAGCATTCGGATAAGTACATCGCCCAAATGAAAGACAAAGGCCGGAAAATCTGTGTTTGCATCGAGGGCGCCGGTAAGGGAATAGGCTTCTGCAATATGACCGATGCGCAGATTGCCGACTTTGTAGCACAAGTCAAGGTCTTTGTCGAAACCTACGACCTCGACGGTGTGAACCTGTGGGATAGGGGCACCGGTTACGGCAAGGAGGGAATGCCCGCCATGAACACCACCTCCTACCCGAGACTCATCAAGGCGATGCGCGAGGCTTTCGGCAAGGATCGGTTGTTGACCGTTGTGGATTATGAAGAACCGACCGAATACTTCTATGATACCACGGCCACGGGCGGCATTGAAGTAGGAAATTATATAGATTACGCTTGGCATGGATATGTTTCCGAGGATGAACCGATTGCCTTTATCAACCCCTATAATGCAGGAACCTCTTACACTCAGAATTATACCCGCAAACCATTTGCCGGGTTGCCCGAGGCAAAATATGGTAATGTAAACGTGCCGTTTTATAGCGAGAAAAGCGACTTGTTCATAGATATGGATATGGATATGTGGTCGATGAATGCTATTATGTGGAATATTGAGCGAGCCAACAATATTATTGTTTTCGGCGATCTAGTATTACCACAGGTGAATTTCGCAGAACTCGGATGTATATCGATGATCCAGAATTTTCTCGCATACCTTGCTTATGATGAAAATTTTGAAGCGGCTTATAGCTACAATGTGATGATGCGTACTTTTAATGTCTACCACAAAAATGGATATAATACTTTTGCAAAAGACTGGTAATGAAAAACATATACAGGGAAAGCACCTCTAAATATTCAATTCATTTACCCTAAAACTCAAACGATTATGAAAAAGAATCTTATTCTCTTGTGTTCGCTTTTCATGGCGACAGCTCTGATCTCGTCCTGCGCTCAGGATGCAATGGAGCCCGAAGTTGACGAAATTGCTGCCAAGGCTCCCGAAACGCGTGCCTACGGAGACAAGACCCCGAAAGTTATGATGTATATCGAGGTCAACGACACCAACCCGCTGAATACGATGCTCTATCGTATGAACAATGAGCCGTTTATCGACATCACAACTATTTTCGCTGCAAACATCCGCGCAAACGGTTCCGAACCGGCATTGTGGCTCAACGACAACGTGACGAAAATTCTCGTTCCCGATGCAGGTTCCACGACGACCGGACACTACAAATACGTACAGCCGATCCGTCAGGACGGCGGCAAGGTGCTGATGACGATTCTCGGAGATCACCAGGGAGTAGGTGTAGCCAATTTGACCGAAGCCAATCAGGAGAAGTTCGCAGAGATTCTGGCTTGGGCTGTCGAAGAGTACCAACTCGATGGCATCGACTTCGATGACGAGTGGTCCAAGTACGGCGAAAACCCTAATTTCCCCACTTCGGTATCTGGCTCGTTCAATGGTCTCATTGCGAAACTTCGTGAAAAACTCGATGCTCGTTTCCCGAACGATCATAAACTGATCACGGCTTACCACTACAACGATGCCACCAATCTCTCCTCGGCTGCGGTCGGCGATATGGATTTTGCATGGACGGTGGGATTTGGTCCTAATTTGTACACCTCTCCCTCTTCGCCGTGGACAAATGCCAAATGGTCGGCTCAGATGCCTAATATGAATAACACGTTCACTACGATACAACTTAATCAGATTAAAAATCGTTCGGCACAGTCTAAAAACGCCGGCATGGGTGCTATTGCAGGCTATGATATGCGTGTTCATACCGAACGCGATCCGCTGCCTGCTCTTCAGAAGATCGGTGAGGGTGCTTTCGGCGGTACGGTAACTCGCAGCGGATCTGCCTACACGAAGGACTGGACTGCTGGTGCTGGAACGATGATTACTTATGCTGATGTTCAATAACAATCAGAATGATGCTTAACCTGCATATTTGACAAGTGCGAACAGCGACGGCATTTGTCGGCCGCGCACCATTTCAAATGGTGTGCGGCTTCTTTTTATGCGATTAACCAGATGATTTCGTAGAAGGATTCAAATTCTTGTCATGATTTATGGCATAGTGATGTAAAAATGGAGCTGTATCTGCAAATACAGCTCCACACAAACCGGTTGAATTGCCCTGCACATTTGACAAGTGCCAGCGACGGCTTTTTGTTCGGGGTTCTTCCAGTTATACTTCAGTAGAATTGATCTATAATAAATAAAAAGGACGCAAGTACCATTCTTGAACGTCGGGCCTCGCATTGCCTCTCTATCAATCACAGTCCATGCGCCCACGGCTATACCGCAAGGTATATACCGAGGACGGCAAGCCGACTGACTGATAGATTGGTGTCTGAAGATTGCGAGTTTGACGTTCAGTTCAGTGGGTTTGTCCCATATGTTATTTCTTTGCAAAGATAGCATATCTTTTTTATCCTGCAAAGCAAAAATAAAATGCTGTTTGAGGATGTAGTTATATTGTATTGGTTGAAAATTTGTATAAAAGTATTAATTGAGTATTTTAAGGGTGTTTTGAAACGATAAATAGGCCCTAATTCTGAACATATTAGACTTAATGTTTAACTCGTAGTTGGTAGATTTTTCTTACTTTTGGTAACATCCATGAAACCCCAATCTTATGCTGACCTCGTACATTCACACATTGCAGAAAGAGACAGAACGGGATGTTCGTAAAATTGAATCTTCTGAAGCCGAAATCATTTCAAGGGCACTGGCTGTTTCGTTGTTATTGGAGAAGGTTTTTGATAAGTTGAAACAGTTCATTTCGACGTATGAGTTTCAATCAGAAGCCGATGAGATAGAATTCTTCAAGGAGATAAAACCGCGGATTTTTTGCAAACTAATCTATTATCGAAAGATCTATAACATCGAGATGAACCGCCCGGTGTCTGGCCCGGATTCGGTTAAAGCCTATTTGAATAGAGAGTTGGACAACATTCAGGATTATAACCACAAACGTTTGGATTTTTATCGTTACTATCGAAGTGGAGCATCCTATTTGGACAACGTCTATTTTTTGCGAAATGTCTCTCATAATATTGAGCAGTATTTCGATAGTTTTTATTTTGAACGGGATCCTCAGTTTTCGACATGTGGAGATTTCCGAGTCGCCAAGATTCTCGCCGGTGACATGTTGAGTCAGTATTTGCTCAATGCGTTGAATGAGCTGGAGATGAATAATTTTGATTCCCGGTCAGAAGTTCGCCTGATCTGGGCGGACAGCAAAACCGATCTATGTGAGTTGATATTTGCCCTGCATGCGAAAGGTTCTTTCGGCAATATCCCGTTGACAAGACTATCGTCCTATTTTCAGAAGGTTTTCAATATTGAGGTTGGCAGTAACATGTCGCGGACGTTCAGCGATTTGAGTTTGCGCAACAATCCTACACCTTTCTTGGACTCTCTTACGGACTCGCTGCTTGAAAAAATGCAGCGTCCAAAGCGGAAGAAATGACTTTCGCAACCGACCCCCCCCCTTATACCGACTTTTTCGTTTTCAGATGAACTGGTATCTATTTGTTAATCAATAGGAATCTGGAAAAAATACCGTACTCGGTCGTATTCATCCGAAGAGTTTTGAGCGAAGGAATTGATTGTTATCCTTATCAGTTCCTTTTTTCTTGCTTATGCAGATTGCTGATAATCAGTGTGTAGTGGATGCTGTTTTACGGTGCTGTTTTCAAAATAATTGCATACCGTATACGCTATAATTGGTCTCCATAGCCCTTTACTTTGTCATCGTAAAACGACGCAGTCATGGGTATGATAACGATGGATTCCGAAGCCTACAAGGAGGTTGTCGAGCGGTTGAAAAGAATCGAAGAATATATTATCGGAGTGAGAAGCACATCCGATGATCTGGAGACGATGTGGGTGGACGGATACAGTGTCTGTCAGTACCTACAGATTAGCGAGCGTACTCTGCAGCGATTACGCAGTAAGGGCGAGATCCCATATTCCGTACTTGGAGGAAAAGTCTATTACACGCTTGGAGCAATCAAGCGTGCGCTCGAATCGCGGACGATCAAGCGGCGAGACGAACAGTTCTCGGAACTTCGGGCCCATTATGAAAGGATTCGTCGTACCCTTAAAAAGTGACAGCCATGCTCCTGGAGAAAGAATACTTCGATATTTGGATGCAACGAATCATGGATGTTCTGGAACGCATCGAACGGAATCAGAAGCCTCCGAAGGCTCCTGAATATCCCACAACGGAGGAGGGCGAACGGTTGTATGACAACTTTGACTTGTGCCGGATGCTTCATATCAGTAAACGGACGCTGCAACGTTATCGGACACAAATAGGTTTGCCCTATCAGATTCTCAATCAGAAGGTTTTTTACCGAGAATCCGATGTGATTCGATTTATAGACGAGAACTTCGACAAACTCTGGCATTTGCGAAAGGTTCCGCTAATCAAAAAAGAGAGCCACAAGTAAATCTTGCGGCTCTCTTATCATTTTACCATTTCAACTTTTTCCCGGGAGATTTGTTTGTCCCCGGCTTGGGAATGGATGATATGACGATACGACCACCAGATGCGGCAGCAATCTGCTGCAACCGACTTGGAATGTTTATTGCGGCATGCTCTTTCATCGCCGTGTCCTGCTGTTCGAGTTCCGTCTTTTCATCTTTAGGAGCCGTTTCAGCCTCTTCCGAGATCGGTTTCAGTGAAAGCTGTATCCGTCGGTCCAGACTCTCCATTTCCGCTTTCAGAGCTGCCAGATCAGCCTCCTTGCGCCAGGTGCTGTTAATGATGGATTCAAGTTGCGGAATGTCCTTTATGCATTCGGCATAATCCTTTTTCATCTTCTCCAGAACACTTTCGATCGTACCCAGCGCATTGATCGGATTCATGGCAGCCGTGCGGGGGTCGCCTGCCAGATTGCCGTAGTTGTATTGGTAGAGGTATCCACTTTCCCCTCGGACGTAGATGCGGTTGTGCAGCATCTCGAAATCCTCCTTCATGGTGTGTTCACTTTTTACGACAATATCAAATCCGTATATGGATCCGATCTTCTGCGGATCTTTTCCTGTAACGGCTGATTTGACAATCTGGTTCAGGGTCTTGCCGATGAGCTGAGGATCACTCGTCTGCACGCTGTCGAGCGAGATCCGGTTCTTGTACGAGCCGTCTTCATTAAATTCAACGCGGCTTTTGAAGGCTGCAAGGTCCTTTTCGATCCGTTCGGACAGCTCCTTGTAACGACCCATCTCCGTGCGTAGCCCTTCGAGCCGGTACCGGCTCGACGACTTGTTGCGTGCGAAGCTCTGCCGTTCGCTCTCCAGCGCTGCGATTTTCTTCTCCAGCCGAGCCTTTTCCAGCAGGTCGGTATTGCCAGACAGGACGGCGACGTATTCCGAGAAATTCATGCCGCTGCCTTCATCCATGCTGCCTTCGTCGATGGTACGCATACCGAGCTTGTTGCTCTTGAGTTGTCGGATAAAGAGCTGCTTGTTGTGCAGAAGTCCGAACTTATAGGCGTCGAGCGACTTTTCAACGGCATAGATGATCACGTCGACCTTGTTGTCGGCATGGAGTTTTGCCACTTCGTTTCCTTTACGTATTCCGCGACCTTCGCGCTGTTCGAGGTCACTGGGCCGCCAGGGGCTGTCCAGGTGATGAATGGCCACGCATCGTCGCTGGGCATTGACACCCGTTCCGAGCATCTCGGTCGAACCGAACAGCACGCGGATACGTCCTGCGTTCATTCCGTCGATGAGCTCTTTGCGGGCCTTCTCGGAACCTGCTTCCTGAATGAACCGGACCTCTGAAGACGGAATGCCATATTCATCGACCAGCTTGCGCTTGATTTCGGAGTAGACATTCCACTCCGAGGCGGACTTGTAGGTTCCCAGATCCGAGAATACGAACTGGGTTCCCTTGAATTCGTTGTAGCGGCGATAGTAGGCAGCAATCTGTGCCGCGCAATGACTCGCCTTGTTGTCGATGTGATCTCCGTATCGCACGGGGTCGATCATACGCATGTCGAGCGCCATCTTGCGGGCATAGTCCGTTGCGATGAGCATCTTTGCCTTCTCTTCGGATTCGGAGAGCGGGGGTCTGCCGAGCAGCTCGGCATCGCCGGTCTTGGCGAATTGCATCAACCGCTCGATAAAGTCCTGCTGGTCGGGCGTCGGAGGAATGTTGTGCAGAATCTCGTTCTTGCGCGGACGGTCGATACCGATGTCTTCGGCCGTGCGATAGTCCGTAATCTCGGAGTAGAAAGCCGCCAGCTCGGGCACCTTGATGAAGTATCGGAAACGCTCCTTCTGCACGATCTCGTTGGTCACGGAGAACTCGTAGTCGACGCTTTTCTTGGCGAATACGGCGGCCCAGGCATCGAACGTGCGGATGTTCTGCCGCTCGAGTTCCTGGGGACGCAGGTATTTGAACAGCAGATAGAGCTCCGTCAGCGAGTTTGAGATGGTCGTTCCGGAGAGGAACGTGGCTCCCAGATCACGTCCCGTGCGCTGTTGAATCGTCCTCAGTGCGTAAAGCATGTTGAGCGCCCGCTGACTGCCGTCGGGGTTCCCGAGTCCTGCCACACGGTCGTGTCGCGTTGTGAACGTGAGATTCTTGAACTTGTGGCTCTCGTCCACGTAGAGATGGTCGATTCCCATTCGGCGGAAATCCACCGAGTCGTCCCTGCGGTTTTCGAGAGCATGTTGCACCTTCTGGAGCTTTGCCTGCAGGTTGGCCTGTCGCTTCAGACACCCGGTCATCATGCGCCGGGATACATTCTTTCCCTGCTGCCTGAGAACCATGAGATTCTGTTCAACGCTGTCGAGTTCGGCCTGGAGGATCTCCTGCTGAATCTCGGGAGACTGGGGTATCATTCCGAACTGTTCGTGTGTCAGAATGATGGCGTCCCAGTCATTGTTCTTGATCTGGCGGAAGATCTGTTCCCGTTTCTTGGGTGTGAAGTCTTCCTTGCCCGGGTAGAGAACCCGTGCCATCGGATAGGCTGTGCAGAAAGTTCTTGCAATCTCGTGAATATTGGCCTTCAGACCGATAATCATCGGCTTGTGTGCCAGGCCGAGACGTTTCTTCTCAAAAGCACCGCAGCACATGATAAGCGTCTTGCCGCCTCCGACCTCGTGGTCGATGATACCACCTCCCAAAAGAATGTCCATCCAGATAGCATCCTTCTGACTGGGATAGAGATCCTCGATGCCCAGTGCCTTGCGATCCAGACCGGGAAAATCCATGTGCGAACCGTCGTAGTGAGGCCTTACGAAGCAGTTGAACTTGCGGTTGTAGGTATCAGCCAGTCGGTCCTTGAACTCCATGGACTGATCGCGGAGCCAGTCCGTGAATCCGCTCCGGATTTCATCGATCTTGCTGTTTGCCAGCTGAATCTTTTCGCCGTCGCGGACCTTGACTTCGACGGTGCGTCCATCCACGAGTTTTTCAACCTTTTTGGTAATGTCCGGAATGGTGTTGTGCAGGGCATGTTTAAGCAGGTGCAGACCCGTATATCGGCGCAACTCTCCGTTTACGGCGAACTCATGCTGGATCTTAATGTTGTAAGGATCCCGTGCCGAGAGGTTGTACTCGTCCAGATCGGGCAGATAGGAGATCTTTACGTCGGTCTCGAAGAGCCATGAGGTATAGCTTTCGAAGATGCCGACGGGAATCCATCGTTCTCCGAAGTTGAAGTCCAGGTCGTCGAAAGCGATGGGCTTGGGCGTCGCTTCCCGCAGGGCGACCAGAGTCTCCTGGGCCGCCTTGTGGTCGGGATGGGCATCGAGATAGCGCTGTACGCGATCCGCCTTTTCGATGACGTTGCCCGAAATCACCCGCTCGGCGATCTTGTATCCATTCGTATCGGGATCGAAGAAGATCCGGCCCCGGAGTTGTTCAAGAACGTTGTCTTCACTGGCTCCGGTGAGTTGAGCGATATATTCGAGGTTCACGTCTGCGAAGCGGTTCAGACTGGCCACCAATGCGACGTGAACATCGTCGGTCTTTTCCATCTTTTCGGTTTTGAAAGATACCGGATGGTCGAAAATATCGGCCTTGAGCAGTTTCCCGTCCACATATCGCTCCAGCCCGAGAATTTCATCACCCCCGGGATCCATCTTGATCAAATCGACATTGCGGGGAGCATTCAGCTCTCCGTAACGTTCCGTAAAGTTGTCGTAGAGCCTGCCGAGCATTTCACGCAGGGCAGGATTTGCTTCGTGACGGTCTGCCTCGTTGTTGTAGAGGTGGTGATACGTATCCCGCAACTCGATGTACATGGATGCCTGCATCCGCTGCTCTTCGGGCAGCTCCAGCGGATGAAACATTGTTCGGGGACCTTTAAGCCCGCGGATATTGCCAATGCGCCCCTCTTCGTCAGCCACGAGCGTCCCTTCGCGGTAATGTTCAAGGACGGGCGCAAGAAAACGGTGCGGCGCATTTGTTACTTTGCTCCGGGCAGGCTCGGAAGCCGTTTTGCGCGGTTCCGAGGGCTTGGAGCCGGTTCTGCTTTCCGGTGTGGGCCTTGTCTGCGAAGGTTCCGGTGTCGTTTGTGCAGTTGCCTGCCCGGCCCCGTTCGGGGGCGTAGCCGGGGAGGCGTTGGTTTCCTGTTGCCTCTTCTCTGCTTCAAGGCGTTCATGGCGTGAGATCATTAACTCTTCGCGCCATTCGACAAAGCGCTCTTCTTCGGCTGCCGGTTTAGCGACTTTTGGCTTTGGTCTCCTGCGGCGCGGACGGTTCACCTGACTCCGCTCCTCGGCCGTGAATCCCATCAGGTCGTAAAGAGTCAGCAGGGGTTCGACCGCTGTTTCCGGCGTTTTGGCGCCCTCTTCAGATGAACCGAGCCGTTGGTCTTCATCGGCGATATTGTCGAACAGAGAGCCTGTAAAGCCTGTCTGTGTAGACTTATTGCCGGCTGGCGAGGCTGTGATTCCCGGTTCGGTGATATTCGGAGCTTCCGGCTCCGGAGTCGCCGCATTTTCAATCGCCGCCGGTTCTTGAGAGAGCAATTCTCCCGGCTGTTGCGGCTGTTGCTCTTCGATCTGTTGCTGCTGCTCGTGGCTCCACGCTCCGAATTCCGCCCAGTCCTGTTCGGAGGGTTGCCAGTCCTGTTGCTGCAGGTCGATGGGTGGTAACTCTTCGGCCGGTAACGCGGCGGACAGGGGATGTTCATCCACAACTTCTGCCACGGTTTCTTCGACGGGTATCATCTCTCCGGTTTCAGGATCGAGGTGATAACCTTCCGCTGCGGCTTTCGTGACAGACTCTCGCTCGTCGATCCACCGGTTCAGATCCTCCCAGTCTTCGTCCGTTGCCTGCCAGAAGGGGCCCGGCTCCTCGTTGAAGGGTGCGGGTTCGGGCATTTGCTGCGCCTGGTAGGCCTCCATGCGCTGACGCACCTCGGCAAGGACCTCGGAGAGTACCTCTCCGGCGCGTCGGGGACCATTGCTTCTACCCGTTCGACGTTGGCGGAGTGTCTCTTCGGGCCGGACGGATAGTCCGGCAGTCTCCGGGAACAGGGATGTTTCTTGGGTTTGGACAGGCTCAACCTTTGGCTCTGAAAGGCTTTCGGTCGGCATTTCATGTTGAACTTGAGCCTGACTGTCAGGCTGATGTTGGATAACCGGTTCCTCGGCCTGCTGATGTTTCCGATACAGAGACAGATCGAGGTGCTCGCGACAGTCGTCCGCAAGCATCCGCTCCAGATCGTAGGCAATGCCCTGAACACTTCCGGCGTGCGTGAAAACCATGGCCGGTTGTCCGTAGGGATTCGTAGCTACAAGCGCCGAGGTCTGCACGACGCGATCCAACGAACGGAAGATATTGTTCACGGAGATTCCGTTCGAGAGTTTGCGCGTCTCGATAAAGTGTTTCTGTCGGACGGAAAGAGCTTGCTGAGCGGTTTTCTTCTGCAGTACGAGCAGATCGCTTCCGACCTCTGTCCCGGCATATTCAAAGAAGAGGTTGTTCGGAAGACGCACGGCCGAGATGATATCGCAGCGTTGCATGAGCCATTCGCGTACCGGACGGTTCCGCTCCGAATCGGCAACACCCTGTGAGGTGATGAAGGCAATGACACCGCCTTCGCGAACAGCCTCGACGGATTTCATGAAGAAATAGTTGTGCAAGGCATGTGCTCCCTGCCGGCGCACGGGATTGCGAGATGTCGAGAAGGCAGGGTCGAAGACGGCAACGTCTCCGAAGGGGATGTTGCTTATCGCCAGATCGAAATAGCCGTCATAGGCCCGATCCATGGTTTCGAAACCTTGAACCAGAACGTGATCTCCAGGGTACAGGTGTTTGAGAATGAGTCCTGTCAGGGCGTCTTTCTCAAAGCATGTTGCCTCCACATGAGGATTCTGACGATGAATCTCATCGACAAAAGCCCCGACACCGGCACTGGGTTCGAGGAGTCTTTGCGGTTCGATTCCCTGGTCGTGGAGGATACGGACGATTGCCTCCGTAACTTGCGGAGGTGTGTAGAAGGCGGTGAGTACCGACGCCTTGAGGCTGTCGAAATAACGCTTGTAGGCAGCGTCGTTTGCCGAGTTCTCTTTCAGTACGGCGTGCAGCTCTTCAATCAGAGGTGACAGATGGGTGTTGCGCTTCAGAGGCAACTCTTCCAGCACCTCCTTGATGGCACCGAATCCGCTGTATGAACGAAGAATCTCCTGTTCGGCTTCAGTAGCCGTGCGGCCCTCTTTTTCGAGAACGAACGCCGTACGTATTGCGTCGATATTGCGTCGCAGATGTTCGGTTTTATTGTACGCCATAGTCGAGCAGATTTTGTATCGTCCCAACCAATTCGGTGTAGAAGCGCTCATACGCGGGCGACGAACCGAAATCATCGTTTAAGTCATATTCCCGTTTGAGATATGCGACGCGTGGAAGAATTTTACGTGCGATGTCGCGTGCCTGGTCTTCGGGCACAAGCTCCTCAAACTCGTTCCAAAGGATGTTGACGATGGTGTTGTATAAGGAGAAGTGGAGCCCTTGATAAAGGATCTGTGTGGCTTGTGCTTCGGCTTCAGAGCGGGATTCCCCGTTTCGGATTGCCAGGCTGTATGTCTCGGCGGCACGATCTGCCCGGGTGCGGATCAGTTCGGCATTGCCGGCAAGGTCGGGGTGACTCTCCAGCAGAAAGGACAGGAGCGAAAGGCCGTAATAGGATAAGCCTTTGACGGGATTGTTGTTATGACCGTTCGACATGTTCTGGATGATTCAGTGGTTGGGAGATGAGGTTAAAAAGGCGCTCCGAGTCCCCTCGAAGCGCCAACCACTGAATAAATCCTTGCCGAACACAACGTGTTTATGACAAGTCTATTCAGTGGCAAATATACGAATTATTTCCGAGGTTTAAAACCGGGTTTCCGGGCTTGCTTGCGCTCTTCGAACGTAAACTCCGTTTTGAAATCGGCATTCAGGGCTACGGAGGCATCGAAGGTGTCACCGTCTTTTTTACGGAAACCCTTGATGACACCGGTACGGCCTTTCTCGATCAACGTCTTGAGTTGCTCGTCCGAAAGTTCCTTCCCGGCCATCGTTCGGAAAATCACCAATTGACATTCGGAATTGAGACACTTGGCAATCTTCGGGTAGAATGCCATCGGAGCTCCGCATTTCGGACAGGAAGCCGGTGCCGATCCCTGGATCTGTACTTTGAGCAGTTCGCTGGTGATCTGTGTCGCGAAGACCTCGATCCCGTGTTTGAAAGTGAAGGCATTCATCTCGCCCGTAGCGATCTTTGCCAGGGCGAGCTCCCAACCTCCGGTCAGGGCTACGTCGGCGATTCGTTTGTCGGCGACGATGTTGTACACGGAGAGTCCTTTCTCGGTGGGTACCAGCGATCGTTTCTCTCGACGGATGTATTCGCGGGAGATGAGGGTCTCGATGATGGCCGCTCTCGTTGCCGGGGTTCCGAGTCCGGAGTCCTTCATGGCTTCGCGTTCGGCTTCGTTGTCGAGTTCCTTTCCGGCGGTCTCCATGGCCGCCAGCAATGAGCTTTCCGTATGCAGGGGACGCGGTCGTGTCTCCTTTTCCAGCAGGTCGCAACCCCGCATGAGCAGTACGTCGTTTTCGTGCAAGGTCGGCAGAGCTGCGGCCTCCTCGTCGGATGTCTCCTCCTTCTCGTGCCAGATCCTCCGCCACCCGGCCTGCAGGATTGTTGTCGCGCGGACCTCGAAGAGATGCCCGGCGCATTCGATTCTTACGGTCGTGAGGCCCTTTACGCACACCTCGGAGAAGGCTTCGAGCATCCGTCCGGCAATCATGTCGTAGATTTTTGACTGCTCGGCGGAGAGCTTCGACGGAACATTCCCGGTGATAAGCAGCGCGTGGTGGTCGGTCACTTTGGCGTTGTTTACCGAATGCCGGTTCAGCGGATTCTCTGCGAGTTCCAGGGCGTAGCGTCCGAACTCGGGATGGAGCTGCAGCGAGTTCAGCAGCGCGGGAACCTGAGCAAAGAGATCTTCCGGAATATACCGGCTTCCGGTTCGCGGATAGGTAATCAGCTTTGCTTCGTAGAGATCCTGGGCAATGTTCAGTGTCTTTTCGGCCGGGAAGCCGTGGCGTCGGTTGGCATCTCTCTGTAGAGAAGTAAGGTCGTACAGCAATGGTACGTTCTCCGTTGTCTCCCGGCTTTCGACCTTTACGACCCGAACCTCTGTCGATTCAAGAACAGCCTGCCGGTGTTTGGTGGCTTCATCCTGCGAAGCGTATTTGTCGATGGACAGTGCGCTGAATGCCGTAGCGTCCTTCGCCGTGTGGAGTTTGAGCCGATAGAAGGTCTGAGCGGTGAAATCGCGGTTCTCCAGGTACCGTTGGCACACAAGGGCCAGCGTTGGAGTCTGGACACGCCCCAGCGACCATACGCCGCGTCCTGCGGCGATGGCCAGAGCCTGTGAAGCGTTGATTCCGACGATCCAGTCGGCCTCGCTGCGGGCACGGGCCGACAAATAGAGGTTGTCGTACTCCTCCCCGGGGCGGATGTTGCGCAATCCTTCGCGGATAGCCTGATCGGTCAGACTGTTGATCCACAAACGGTCGAAGGGCTTGTTGCAGTTGAGGTATTGATAGATGTAGCGGAAGATCAACTCTCCCTCACGCCCGGCATCCGTTGCGACGATGATGCGCTCGGCCTGTTCGAAGAGCTCTTTGATGACCTTTAACTGCTTCATCACCTTGGGGTCGGGTTTATACTCTTTTCCCGACTTCGTGCTTCGGGGTTCCAGCCGGAACACCTCGGGAAGAATCGGGAGGTTCTCCTTGTGGAATCCCTTGAAACCGTAGGATTCAGGCATGGCGAGCCCTACAAGATGGCCGAAGGCCCAGGTGACGGTATATCCGTTTCCTTCGAGGTATCCCTCTTTGCGGATGGTAGCCCCCACGATCGAGGCGATCTGCCTTGCTACGGAGGGCTTTTCAGCTATGATGACTTTCATGTGTTTGGCTTTGGATTTTTCAGTGGTTTATTTTTTGTCTTTTGCGCCCTGTGCTTGGTGGCGCTTCTTGTAGGCGATCAACTTGCGGTCATAGTAGATATGGTCGCCGTTTTCGTCATAGTAGGACTCCTCGTCTTCGTCTCCGTCCCGGGGCATATCTTCCGGGACGGGGTTTCTCCAAAGTCGAAACAGGACGATGACGATGAGCAGCGACAGCGTGCATACGATCGCAAGCAGGATTAACAGGAACAGCAGCATACTACAATCCTCCTACACCTTTTGAACGACCTTTCCGCGGCTGCGGAGCCTGCCTTTGACGAACCTCCTGCCGTGGTTGTGCCTGGCTCTCACGCGGTTTGTCGGGCTGAGCTTGTGCCGGCTGCTGAGGCGCTTGCTGCTGGGTCGTGTTGGACTGTCGACGGGCGTAGTCCGGGTTCCAGCGATAGGTGCGGATCCGTTGCTCCTCGAAGTTGGGTTTCACCCAGCGGTCAACCCGTTCGGCACTGCCCGGGAACTGCAACCCCCGCATGTAGACGGCTTTGACGTCCTTCTGTTTTTCGGGAAAGTTCAGCGCCTCCTGCCATTGGATGTAAGCCTCTTTGGGTACTTCGACACCGAAGAGCCGCTGGGGAATGAACATGCTTCGCTGCTCGGTCGGCAGTGCATTTCCCTCTTCGACTCGCTTCTGTTGGTAGATTCCGCGGTTCTGTTCCTGGTAGCGTTTGCGGTCGAGGCCGCTGTGGTCGAATTCGATGTTGCGCTCCGAGGCATCGATCTGAATGTAGGCATCACGCTTGTATCCCGAGCGTGTCGTATAGCCCTCGAGCAGAACCTTGCGGCCCGAGAAAAGGTCTATCTGCTTGCCTTCGGACAGGTCGACGTTCTTCAGGCGGCTGAAGCGTTCGATCTCCGAGACGGGCATGGCGACCAACTCGTTGGTCCACTTGTCGCGGGAGACGAAGCAGGGCGTCAGTTTGCCCTCTTCCAACTCCAGTTCAAGGACCTTCCCGGCATGGCGTGTCTCGGTGATGTTGCGTTTGGTCTCCTCGTCGAGCAGGACTCCGTGGAACGGAGCGTCCAGGTCGCATTTTTCCCGATAGTAGTGCGGAATGACCTTCAGCGAGCCATCGGGCTGTTCCTCCAGAGAGACACGTCCTTTGGTCGTTACGCGCATTCCTCCCGACTCCATCTCGGGATACATCTCGATCAGGCCGTGCGATTTGTGCCCGTAGGACATGGCTCTGAGATGCGGCTCCAGATCCTCCATGCGAATTCCCTTGCGCTCCATGTCGGCCCGGTCGATTTTCGAAATGTCCATAGGCTGGAACCGTTGACCTTCGCCGCGGAGCTGTTCGATGCGGGAGAGCTCCGCCGCAGGGTCGACCCGGTAATGTTCCATCAGTTGGGGATCCAGATCAACCTTGAAGAGCTTCTCCAGTACGGCGACCGGCATGATGAAGATGTCGGAGATTCCCGTCTTGACCGGAGCCTGCATCTCTTCGATGAATTTCTTCAGAAATGCCTCGATTGCCGAATCGTTCGTGTAGACGTTGAACAGATTCGCCAGGTTCGATGATGCGGCAGCGACGGTTTGGATGTTGCCGTTCTCATCGATCTGTGAGACCGCCTCGATTTTTCCGTTTTTGCCGGCGTCTCGGACGAGCATTACATTTTTCTCGTCATTCTTGATTTTTTCGTCCATAATACATTTGTTTTAAGTTCACCAACATCGGTGTCGAGGACGAAATTAGGTGATAGACAGCCGATCGGTCCCGCTCTGGCGAACAATGGCAGTGGTTGGCGTCGGTGTGGCAGTGGTTGGCGTCGGTGAAGTGAAAAATCGAAGTGTATATGTCAGATTTAAGTGCACTGATCTGACCTGAGCTTTTCCAGAATTGCTATCTTTGTATTGTGGATTATTAAGAACAATAGTCATGGCTCGTTTCATTATCGATATAGCGCATCTTACTCCGGAGATTGAACGGATTCTGGAACAGCTGCGAGCCCTTCCCGGAGTAAAGATTTCTCCGCAACAGGCACAGTGTGCATGGGATAAGGCCCTTGCTGATGGCGCCGTTGGCGTTGATGACTTTTTCGACGAACTGGATGTCCGAATCGACAAGTGGTCAGATGTTCGGTGTTAAGCTGTGTTGAGAGACGAAAATGTCCGGGCTTTTGGTCCGGACGTCTTTTAAGTTCCGTTTGTACTCTTGAAAAGCATTGGCAGTTGCAACAAATGACTTTGCTGTAAAAATCGTCATTTAGAAGTGTGATTTTTATGCAAAAATCGCCATTTGCGAAAAATAATGAGTATATTTGCAAAAAGGTTTGATAGCGATATGGAAACGATAAACAGAATACTCCAAGAAAAAATTACGGCACGAATCGCACCCAATAAGGCTGTATTGATTTTCGGTGCCCGCCGTGTGGGTAAAACGGTGATGATGCGCAAGATCGTGGACAGTTACCCGGGTCGAACTATGATGCTTAACGGCGAGGATTACGATACGTTAGCTTTGTTGGAAAATCGCTCGGTCGCCAATTATCGGCATTTGTTGGAGGGTATCGATCTGCTGGCTATCGACGAGGCGCAGAATATCCCTCAGATTGGCAGTATTCTGAAACTGATTGTCGATGAAATACCGGGTATAAGCGTATTGGCCAGCGGTTCGTCTTCATTCGATCTGCTGAACAAGACGGGAGAGCCGTTGGTCGGTCGCAGTACGCAATTTTTGCTGACGCCTTTCTCTCAACGGGAAATTGCGCAAACGGAAACGGCACTGGAAACTCGTCAGAACCTCGAATCGCGCTTGATCTACGGCTCTTATCCTGAGGTGGTGCTGATGGACAACTACGAACGTAAGACCGATTATCTGCGCGATATAGTCGGAGCATATCTGCTTAAAGATATTTTGGCGATTGACGGCTTGAAAAATTCGAGCAAGATGCGCGATCTATTGCGGCTTATCGCCTTTCAGTTGGGAAGCGAGGTCTCCTATGAGGAGTTGGGCAAACAGCTCGGTATGAGTAAGACGACCGTAGAAAAATACCTCGACTTGTTGGAGAAAGTTTTTGTCGTCTATCGGTTGGGAGCATACTCGCGGAATCTCCGTAAGGAGGTTACGAAAGCCGGGAAATGGTATTTCTGCGACAATGGAATCCGCAATGCGATTATCGGGGCATTTTCTCCGTTGGCCATTCGGCAGGATGTCGGTGCGCTGTGGGAGAACTACATTATCGGAGAACGGCGCAAGGCAAATTTTAACGAAGGGCTGCATAAGGAGTTCTACTTTTGGCGAACCTATGACAAGCAGGAAATAGATCTGATTGAAGAGAGTGCGGAGAGTCTTACGGCTTTGGAGTTCAAATGGGGGGACAAGATGCCCAATGCCCCGAAGGTGTTTCAAGAAGCATATCCCCATGCCGAGTTCCATGTCGTGAACAGGGGAAATTATTTGGAATTTGTATAAGACTACTTACTAATAAATAGCTGACATAATGAATCTTGATAACTTTTACAATGGCACCATTCGAAAACTACCAGTCGTTCGTGAGCATGAAGACTTTCGTGATGATGTGAGGGTTTGTTTATCTGAATACATAGAAAATGTAGAATCATTAGATAACAATTTATTTGCAAGCGATGCCGAGAAACAAGATATTGTTGCTAAAATACAAGAACAGTCGGATCAAATATCTGAAATTATAAATTCATATTATGAGGGGCAACATGCAGTTGCTTTTGAGAAATTCCAGCAATTATTTAATGCTCCGAACGGGATAATAACTAACATACAATCATATATAATCCAGCCGCGTTCTAGCGTGACGTATTACGATGAAGAAGAAGAGGTTCTCAGATCAAAAGAAGTTCCCAACATCTGGTTCCGAGCAAGAATATTTGACAATAAACAGGAACATACTTTCAAGGAAATGTTCCATATTCCTCTTAATAAACGTGAAATCGTGAATACTCAAAGATATAGTGCCCCTGGATATCCTTGTTTGTATTTGGGTAATACTATTTATTCTTGCTGGGAGGAAATGCACCGACCTCGTTTTGACGATATTATGTTTTCTGGATTCAAGGTAACGCAAAAATTTAAAGTCTATGATCTGAGAATCCCCAAACGATCCTGTTTCGAAGGAGGCAGCTTTAAGCAGGTATTACAATGCATGCCTTTAATTATAGCATGTATGATTCAAGTTAAAAATTACAATTATCCTTTTAAGCCGGAGTATATCATACCGCAACTATTGATAGATGCGATCATATGTAACAATCGTAAAGATTGGAAAGAAGAACACGGGTCATGTGATATGTCTTGGGGAGTTATTTATACCTCTACACATATAAGCAAAGATTTCCCATATGGAACTGAATATTTAGAGAATATTGCTTTGCCTGCGATCAAAATTGACGGAGATAAAGATTATTGTGAAGTCCTTGCCTCTTTCTTCGATATATCTGATCCTTTATGTTATGAATATGAGGCCCTGAAAGAGAATGATTCACGTATTTATTTTGAAACATTTACAACTGATTCAGAAGAAAAACTTCGACGGCAATATTTAGAATCGAAAATGGGGTATTTGGAGACGCGGATTAAAAAAAATGGTAATTTTCAGATGCTTGATTAAATTTTTATTAATGGTCCCCAATCTGGTATAGTCATTCCAAGATGGTTCACCTGTGCAAATTGAAATTAGAGCAAGTGGGCCTTGGGAATTCGTCAGTAGTAAATTAAGTCTATATGAATAATACATTTTGGAAATCATTGCAATGGGTTTTGTCTGCCGGAGGTACAATTGGCGCAATTGCAACATATTTCTTGAGTAAAAATATCAATCAACAAAAGCACAGATTAGATAAACTCAAAACAAAGTTCGATAATTTGCTCATTAAAAGAGATAAGGTTATTTCGTATATCAATATGCGGGTATCCGATATTGAAGTGTGGATGATTCGGACTAAAAAACTGGAGTCGGCACAAGATATTGATATTCATAAATTCCGCGATCTTGTATCAAAATTCGAAGTAACCTTCATCCATGGCCAATATTTATTACCTGATGAATTAAGCCAATCGATAGATAATTTATTTGATGCACTTAATGAATGTCTTGAGATATATGATGAAGAATGTGAAAAAATCGGGCATGAGTATATTTCATGTCCACCCGAAGAAACATTTGCAGAAAAATTGTATAGCAGAGAAGTTCAAGAACTATTCAAGGCGGTGAAATGGCAATTGAAAAAAGAGATTAGCGATAGTAAATAAGATAACTGCCGTAATTTTGCGGCAGTTTATCTTATTGATTATTTTTCGGTAGTAGCTTACACAGCACCGGATCGTTCTTGATTCGTTCCAGCTCCTTGGCTACAATCTGACTTGTTTCTGACTTAATGCGTTCGTAGTTTTCCTGCACGACCTCTTTCATGTGATCCTTGCCTTCCTCATCCATGAAGTTGGTGATGACGGGGATCCTCTCATAACGTGCCGTCTCAGCCTTTACCTTGGCGCTGTCCACGACAATCTCGCAGTGAAAGATCTTTTGCTCGATCCGTTCGTCGAAATTGTCCGCAACGGCCCCGACAAACATACCCTGTGTGAGCGTTGAGATTTTCGATTGCGGGATGAGGCTTTCCAACTGGGTCGAGATCGAGGTCGATTTTTCGTTCCGGTTGATTGTCATGCTTTCGCGTTTCTGAAGCACCTTTCCGAAACGTTCCGAGAGGGTCTTTGCCGTCTCGCCGACAACCTGCCCCGAGAAGATGTTACCCACGGTATTCATGACGACGGCAGCCTCCTTGTCTCCGTAGTCGCGTTTGAGCTGCGAGAAATCCTGAAAACCCAGCAGTACGGCGACCTTGTTCGAGCGGGCTGTGGCGATCAGGTTGTCCAACCCTTTGAAGTAGATGGTCGGCAACTCGTCGATGATGACACTCGATTTGAGCTGTCCTTTCTTGTTGATGAGTTTGACGATGCGCGAGTTGTACAACCCGAGAGCAGCGCCGTAGATATTCTGTCGGTCGGGGTTGTTGCCAACGACGAGAATCTTCGGCTCCTCGGGATTGTTGATGTCGAGCGAGAACTCATCGCCCGACATGACCCAGTAGAGTTGTGGGGAGATCATGCGTGAGAGCGGAATCTTGGCCGAGGCAATCTGTCCCTGGAGCTGATCCTGGGCTCCTCCGAGCCATGCGTCCATGAATGGCGAGAGGTAATTCTCCAGATCCTGATAACTCGTAAGAATCGGGAAAATGTCTTCATAGCGTTTGTTCAGAAACTCGATGGCATGAGGGAACGTGCAATACTGTCCCTTGTCGTAGGTGCGCAGGAACCAGATTATGGCAGCGAAGAGTATGATCGGTGATTCGACGAAGAAGTCGCCTTGTTTCTGTACCCACGTCTTGTTCAGATTCAGCATGATCGTGTAGGCCGACTCATAGGCATCGGAGATGTCGGTCATGAATTTCGGAGCGATGGGATTACAGCGATGCGATCGTCGAGGATCGTCGAAATTGATGACGTAGAAGGTCGGCAGGACTTTATAGCCCTTTTGATGGTTCAGCAGGTGGTTGTAGGCGATTTCCGAAAGGTCCGGGAACTTGAAATCGTAGATGTACATCGAGTATCCCTTTTCGATCTGCTGTTTGATGAATTGATTGACCACGGCATAGGATTTTCCCGAACCGGGAGTTCCCAGGACGATCGTTGCCCGAAACGGGTTTACGACATTGATCCATCCCGGATTCCATTTCTTCTTGTAATAGAACCGTGTAGGCAGATTTACCGAGTAATCGTTGCTCAACAGACGGGTCTCCTGCATGAAGGATTCGTTTTCATTGTTGAAGACATCATCCATGAGATGGTTTTTCATCAGGCGCGAGATCCATACGCCGCTCATAAGCAATGATATATATCCCGACGATAAGGTCAGGATATACAGGATTCCAGCAGCCGGTGACTTGAAATTGAGCAGCCACCAGTTTAGGAAGAAGAGTATGAACCCGCATCCGAGCAGGATGCCGATTTTCTTCCACGTAACGAAACTGTCTTTAATGCCTTTGGTTCCGATGCACGATAGTGCCAGGAACAGCACGGCGAAAATCTTGGTGTAGAGCAAAGAGTTAAATAAACCTGATGTCCGATTGAAGTTCAGCAGGATCCGGTCAACTACGCCAATGTCGATTCCCCATGATTGAATCAATGCGTAGCAAAACCAGTAGATGTGGATCAGTACGAATAGAATGCTGATGGCCCGCATGAAATCCATGACTTTGGCCAGGGCCCGTAAATCGTCTTCCTGTTGCATAGTTTCCGAGTTTTGGTTCGGAAGCGAATTTACTGGATGGAGAGGCCTTTTGTCTCGTGGTTTCGGGCTGTGGCAGTCGTTGGCGTCGGTGTGGCAGTGGTTGGCGTTGCTGGATGGTTGGAGGATTCATTTTTTTCACTATTTTTACGTCTCGTTATGGCAACAATTGTAATTGAAAACCCGCACCCAGAAAAGGTCCTGCAGCATGCTGTTCTTTCAGATCCTTCGGCATTCTATGTCGGAGATGACAAGCATGCAGTTACCGGAGGACGATTGACGGTCAAAGTCGATGAAGGAAAGATTGTCATCACGAGCCACCGTTTGAACGAGAATGAATTGAAACAACTGTTTTCGGATTTTATCCCCCAAAGCGAAGAATCACAAACGATAGAAAATCATGACTAAGGCTGATATTGTAAAGCAGATAGCAGAGCGGACCGGCGTAGAACGTGAGGTCGTTTCTTCTATTGTAGAGAATTTCATGGAGCAGATTCGTTTATCCATGATTCATGGAGAGAACATTTATCTGCGAGGATTTGGCACTTTTCTGCTCAAACAAAGGGCCGAAAAGGTGGCGCGAAACATTTCGAAAAATACGACGATTGTTGTTCCAGCACATACGGTTCCGGCCTTCAAACCCTCGCCGGATTTTGTGAAGGCTGTAGATGACAATAAGCGATAGCATTTGCCGGTTTATTCCCGGCTCAGGTACTCCATGGGGTTGGCCTTGTTATTGAAGGTCAGCCCCATGGTGTTTAAGCAGACGTTGATGATGCGAAGGTCTCTTCTGCTGGCTTTCGAAAGTGTATTGGCCGTCCCGCCTGGCAGGCCGTCATAGTAACAGACGACCGTCGTGCAGTTGGAAATCAGAATCTCATTTCTCAAATCAAAGCAACCATGAGAGTATCTCTGTGCTGCCGGGCAAATTTGGGATGCCGCAGCCATAATCTGTGCATACATGCGATTGTATCTTGTGTCGTTTGATACGTTCTTGATGTAGGCTGGGACTGCTATTAGCTGCAGGTGGTGTAGTTCGGACTGTAGTTCTAATACAGCCATTGCTGCCCAGACATCAAACCCATCGGCCATCCCGGTCATATATGTATCATAGCCCTCGCGATAGAGCGTGTGAATGAGCGTCTTTAGGTGTTCATTTACGACATGATGGATCGTAGAGAGTGGGTACTTTCTCTTTAGACGAGCCAGACTTTCCAGGATCTTCTGAGGCCTGTAACCGGTAAATGCTACCGTCCGGTTTGGATCGACCTTCGGGGTGGTAAATTTCTCTCGGACCATTATAGTAAGGGTTGGTAGTTGTTGCCCGGAGAAAGCCTAATCGAAGGATCAAGGACTTGATTCCTGTTGCTTGATGGAGTCCGAAAAAAGGAATAAAAAACCCGGACGCTGGTGCAACTCCGTTCAGTAGGCCTTAGGATGCCTTGCATGGTAGCTGCCTTACGCCCGGGGTGCTCTTACCGTGAGGTAAGAGCATACCCAGGTTCCAGACAAAATTTACACCATGCATATAAATTTCCTAAGTTTACTGAACGGCATAAAGGATGTCTTAACCCTTAATCAATATGTTGCGATACTATTAGGATTCTCTCGTCAAGCGTATCTGTTTACAAAAACGGTTCTATTATACAAAGGTAAAACTTTTGTGGGAAATATCGAATATCTAACTATGTTTTATATTATCGTTGTAGGTTGGAATTTGTATCCTTTTATTGTTTCCCGATTTTTCTTTCGTGTTTTTTATCCATTGTGTTAATAATTTACCTTTTTAGTGTTTTGAACAATGTAATCCGCAGATTATTAGTCTTCTATTAGATTAGCGTAAGTATTGCATCATAAATTGGTTTAAGTCATATCTGTTATCAGTTAGGTTAATGTTAGATAATAGCTGGAGTGTCTGATTTTAAATATCTGTATTACAATATTATAATTAAATAGCATGTTAGATTTTGAGCTTAAATGTTAGCATCACAGATTGTGTTTGTATCTACTTTTGACCCGAACCAAAATGCTAACTTTTATGAGAATTTCTAATTATCTTTACTTTGCTTGGCGTTGCCATTTTGGCGTGTGCCTGTGAAACCGATTTTCAGTCATCCGAGGCTCCCTCGTTGTTATCGGACAATCATGCAACACGTGCTGCTACGAATATCCTATCATTTAAATCTGTTGAAGAAATGGAGGCTCAAATTCATACTATGCTTGAAATGGAGCCTGAAGAATTGGAGGCATGGTATAGAGAGCATAATTTTAAGTCTCAGTACGATGCGCTGTATGAAGCAGCAGAGGCAATTGATTGCGCGAAAACACTTGCTGAGGCTCAAAGCATAAAGGAACAATATTCGGAGTATTTCCTTTATAACGACAATCCCGGTGATGATGAATTATTCAATCCCTACTTACCGAATGAGAACCCTGAATATGCATATGTTTGCAATATCAGGGGAGAGGTTGAGATAGATGGTTCAGTCGTTAATTTTAACACATTAAATAGTGTCGAGGAAACTCATGAGTATCAACTTACTCATGCTGCTGAAACGAGAGCAAAAGTAGAACAACATGATAACTATCTCAAGGGGATAACGAATCGACATAAATATTGGGCTGAAGGCCGTTTGGATAAAAATGAAGTAGTTTCCATAGAATTTACTGCGCATAAACATAATATTTTTGGGTGGAATAAATATAAAACTGCTTACTATGTTCAGGTTCAGAGATATAGTAGAACATGGGAAAGTTTTTCACCTGATTTTATATATTACATTAATAGCGGCAATAAAGGATTGTGGACGCGAGAACTTAAATCGCATACACGTCTGCCTGTAGGACGACTCGCTTTTCATAAAACGTCGACAATGGATTTGTATATTTATAGCCGGGGGACTGGCAAGGATGGAGCTGGTATACTTAAACTAAAATTCACATCAGTACGAGCTGTAAAATAGATAACATATCCAACAAAATGTTTCGCAAGACAACATGATAAAGCTTCAGAATTAGATCTGAAAATGATTATATCTAGGACAATGCTTAACAGTCGTTTATTTACTTTTATACATAATCAATACTTTTATGTATTGATTATGTGTTTTATGTGTATAAGTTGCTCCAAGGAGCGTACGATCTCGATACCCAAACGCCTGACGGGCAGCGAATGGACGATGAATGGCGAAGCAGGTATCAAAGTCATGAAATTCTTGTCCGACACGGAGTGCACCCTCACGGAGGAGCCGCGAACGTTCCATTACGATTACAGCTACCACAAACCCGATCTGACGCTGACGCCGCGCGATCCGGAGCGGGTCCCGCTTACCGGGTCGATCATCCGCTGGGATTCGCAAAGCATCGGCATGACGCTCCATGCACCCGACGGAGAGGTCGTGTTCCACGCCGACAAGAGCCTCGGTTATTACATTTGGCAGCGATAATGTCCCGGTTATTCGATCGTTTTCTGCCGTGCACCCGCATGGCAGCAGGGTTTGCCCTGCTGCTTGCGGGCTGCAAGGATGTGGACTACGACTTCGGTCGTCGTGGACCGGCCCCACAGGTGACGGTCAACGCGCTGCTGACGCCGCAGGAGGATTTTGTGGTGTCGCTGCATTGGAGCGGCACCTACGCGAAGGAGAAGATGACCTTCGAGCCGGTTGCGCAGGCCGAAATCCGGCTGCTGGAGGAGGGGCGCGAGGTGGTGCGCTGCGCGGCTTCGGCCGACGGCCGCACCTCGACGGGATTCCGGCCCGTTGCGGGGCGCAGCTACCGGCTGGAGGTTACGGTTCCGGATTATGGGCGGCTCACGGCCGAGACCTCGGTTCCCGAAGCTCCCCGGGCGCGGATCCGGGAGATGCGCAGCCGGGGCTGGTACCGCCACTTCACGCTCGAGGAGCTGACGCTTCCTCCCGACGTACGCTCGGTCTGGATCCGGGGTTTCTACCGGCAAACCGATCCCGAGTCGGGAAGCGTGCAGCGCGAGGTGGGCGATTACTATACGACCTCGCCCTTTGTCGATCAGGTGAACGGCGCCAACGATGCGGACGAGGCCGACGAGAAGGGGAGTACGATCATTTTCGATGAATTTCTGCGCATCCCCTACGAGAATCGCACGCGGGTGCTGCCGTTGTATTTTTCGGTCTGGGGGACCAGCGACGACAGGACCCGCATCCGCCACACGTTCCGCTTCATCACCCCTTCGGATGCCTACGACCGCTACATGCGTTCGCGCTACAAGCAGCAGCTCAATACCACGGAGAGTGCCGAGGAGAACCCCTTCATCGAGCAGATCACCGTCTACACCAACATCTCAAACGGCCTGGGCGTCTTCGCCGGCTATAACTATTTCCAGATCTCCGAACTATGATCCGAACGCTTGCCGTCACGCTCCTCTTCCTGCATCCCGCTCCGGCCGACGCCCGCACGCCGGTCGATACCGTCGCCCTCATGCCTGCAGACGCTGTCGCCCTCATGCTGCCTGATTCCGTGGCACGGACGGTGGCCATCGATTCGGTGGCGGTTACGGCCCGCAAGCCGCTGCTCACGATCCGCCCGACGGGCAACATTGCCGTCGATGTCGAACAGCTCAAGTACGCACCGCTCTTCGCCGGGGAGAAGGATATCTTCAAGTTTCTGCAGCTCATGCCGGGGGTTTCGGCCGGCAAGGACGGCATGTCGGGGCTGCTGGTGCGGGGCGGCAGCAACGACCAGACGCAAATCCTCTACGACGACGTACCGATCTACAACCAGGCCCACGCCTACGGACTGCTCTCGATCTTCAGCGGCGAGACGGTGCAGTCGGCCGAGATTGCCAAGGGGTACATCTCTCCGGCCTACGGCTCGCGTCTTTCGGCGCTGACGCAGATCCGCACGCGCGAGGGCGACCGCTACCGCCACGGGCAGTCGCTGACCGTCGGGACACTCTCGCTGGGAGCCACCGTCGACGGGCCGCTGGTGCGGGGCCGGGGAGCGTATCTTGTTTCGGGACGCTACTTCTTCCCCGAGGCGGCACTGGCTGTCGCCCGACGTCCGGTCCGTTTCGGGTTCCACGATTTCACGGCCCGGCTTTCCTACGACGTACACCGCCGCCACACCCTCACGCTGGGAGCCTATACGGGCGATGACCGCATGCGCAATGCCGACCGTGAGGCCTCGAACCGCTTCGGATGGGGCAATACGACCGCCTCGCTGCGCCTGCATTCCCGCTGGAGTGAAACGCTGAACTCCACGGCGATCGTCTATTATACGTTTCTCTATAACCGCCAGCAGTCTCGCTTCCACTCCGACGACGTGACGAACGAGGGCAAGACCACCTTCCAAACCCACGAACTGGGTGCCCGGCTGACCTTCGACCAGCGGATCTCGGATGGTTGCTCGCTGGAGTACGGTGCCAACTTCTCGACGCAGCGTTTCCAGCCGATGCACACGCGCTCCAAGGTCAACGGCAAGCGTCAGGAGACGCGCTATCCCTCCTCGGAGCTGGTTTCTGGAGCCCTCTTTGTGAGCAACCGCCTGCAGTGGGGCCGCTGGCGGCTCGATGCCGGCCTGCGGGGAGCGCTCTATGCGGCCGGCGGCAAACGGGCCTTCGCCTGCGAACCGCGGGCGCAGCTCGCCCATGATTTCGGACAGGACCGGGCGGTGTGGCTCTCCGCAACCTTCAACTCGCAGGCGCTGGTCCAGTTCAACCGCTATTACTATTCGCTGCCGATCGACTTCTGGACACCATTCCGCGACGGACGCCTGCAACGCTCCTGGCAGGTAGCCCTGGGCGGTCGCACGCGAGTGGGCGAACGACTGACCCTCTCGCTGGAGGGCTATCTGAAGCGGATGCGCAACCTGCCGCTGATCTACGACAGCGACGACTACCTGCTCGATCGCGGCGGTTTTGTCTATGGCACGGGGCGGGTCTTCGGCATCGAGGCGATGGCGCAGTGGCAGAACGAACGGTTGAGCCTGACGGCCTCCTACACCTACACGAACTCCCGCCGCCGGTCGGAAGGGATGACCTATCCCTTCGACTACGACATCCCGCACGACTTCAACACCTTTGCGAGCTACGACGTGGTGCATCAGCCCGCGCGGGGCCGCCGCCATACCTTCACGATCAACGTGGCGTGGCGCTCGGGGCTTCCCTACCGGCTGACAAACATGGCCTATCCCGATCCGGAGGGCGGGACGATCTTCGGCATCACGCCCCATCCGACGATGCGCATGCGCAACTACTTCCGCACGGACATCAGCTACAACATGGAGCGCCGCCGCAACGGCGTACGCAACTGGCAGTTCTCGATCGTCAACCTGACGTGGCACAAGAATCCGGAGAGCATCTACCCGGATCACGGTCGTTATCGCGCCACGGTGCTGATCCCGATCCTGCCGTCGATCTCCTACACCCGCACCTTCCGCTGATCCTCCTTTTGAGATTGTGTGCTGCTGTGGAGATGATGTTGAAATTCACAGTTTATAGAGAATATACATTTTTTTCATTTTTTTCGATCTCGTATAATGCTTTAAGCGAACTGCTGCGACCATCGATGTTCATGGCATAAACGCTTTCGTCGGACATTGAGGCTATCAAATAGTTGCGGGTTTGTGCTGTTTGCCAGTTGGTGCGGCACGTGTTGCGGACAGCGAAGATTAGAATGCGCTGTTCTGCAAGTGCAGCTTGAATCTTAGGCGAATAACGGTGGTATAGTGTGCGGCCCAAGGCCCAGATTACCGGCTGGTGCGCTCTCAGCAGGAGTTCAAAGACGGTTTTTTCGAGTGGTGATTGGAAGCCGCTGATTACGACGCAGTCGGTTGCGCAACACGTTTTTGCCCAGCGAAGGGCCTGCTCCTCGACGGCCGGTGAAACGACGCGCGAGGCGAAGAAGGCGACCTTCCGACGGTCGAGCAGGGCGGGATTTCCGGTGTAATCGTAATCGAAAGCCATAAAAAACGTGGGTGCCGTATTGACTTACCACGCATTCAGGCCTTCGCTGCCCACACCGAAATAAGCAACACGGACAGCCCACGCGAAACGTGTATCATGCACATAGCAAGCCAAAGGCCTGCGGGCACAATACATGCGTCCACGAGGCGTCCAGTTACATCTCTCTCAGATAGTCAAAGTTGCGAAGTTTGAGTATGAAAGAAGATCGTAATTAAACGTCTATCAATATGTCGACTCCACGAATTACACGGAGCCGCAACAAAAATACAAAAAAACTCGAAACAATAATGGAAATTCTCCGTATTTTCGATGTCGGATTTCCGTTATTGGAGCATGGATAAGAAGAGAGATATATTAACGTTCTATACCCCAGATCTTTCGACACATCAGGAGCTTCCTGTTGCCGGCGGAGAGGTGAAGGCAGGTTTTCCTTCACCTGCGGATGACTTTCTCGATGCACCGCTTGATTTGAATCGGGAGTTCGTCCACAATCCGGCCTCGACCTTTTTTGTGCGGGTTTCAGGCGACAGCATGACCGGCGACGGAATTGGCGACGGAGACATGCTGGTTGTCGATCGCTCGGTGGCCCCTTATGATGGTTGTATTGCTGTCTGCTATGTCGACGGCGAGTTCACCGTCAAACGAGTTCGGCTTGAAAAAGGCTGTGCATGGCTTATGCCCTCAAACCCGAAATATCAGCCGATCCGGGTTGATGCAGACAATGAATTTCTTGTCTGGGGTGTCGTCCGTCATGTCATCAAAACTTTCAAATAGACGATCATGTACGGGCTCTGCGACTGCAATAACTTTTATGCTTCCTGTGAGCGGCTTTTCCGACCCGATCTCGTGGGGCGACCGGTCGTGGTGCTCTCGAGCAACGACGGCTGCATCATTGCTCGTTCGAACGAAGCCAAGGCCCTCGGTATTGGCATGGGCCAGCCGTTTTATCAGGTGCGTCCGCTGATAGAGCGCGGTCAGGTGACTGTGTTTTCGGCAAACTTTGCTTTGTACGGAGATTTGTCGCGTCGTGTGATGGCAACACTTCGCTCGCTGGTTCCCGGCATTGAGGTTTACTCGATCGACGAGGCCTTTTTCGACCTGCGGGGTATGGCCGAGCCACTCGACGAGTTCGGCCGTTCGATCAGCCGCACCATCCGCCGCAACGTTGGAATTCCGGTCAGCATCGGCATTGCCCCGACAAAGACCCTCGCCAAGATAGCCTCGAAGTTGGCTAAACAATATCCCAAACTGAACGGCTGCTGTTACATGCATCGTCCGGAGGATATAGCCAAGGTTTTGCGAAAATTTCCTTTGCAGGATGTCTGGGGTATAGGCCGTCGCTATGGAAAGATGTTCGATCGTATGGGGCTCTGTACAGCGCAGCAGTTTGTCGATCTGCCGCAGGAGTGGGTTCGTGCCCGCATGGGGGTTGTCGGATTGCGCACCTGGAGCGAACTTCAGGGTATTGAGTGTATCACTTTCGAGCAGATGCCGCCCCGCAAACAGCAGATCACTATTTCGAGGACCTTCCCTAAAGAGATTTATACGCAGGAGGAGCTGGATCCCATTATTTCCGAATTTGCGTCAATGTGCGCCGAGAAACTTCGTGGTGAAGGTTCGGTCTGCTGTGAAGTGCAGAGCTATCTGTTGACGAATCGGCATCGTGAGGATCAGCCGCAGCGCTATGAGACGAGCCTTCAATTGTTGCCGGAGTCAACCGACAGTACACTTGAAATTGTGCGACAGGCCCGCATTGCCCTGCGACAGGTCTTTCAGCCTGGATACGGATATAAAAAAGTGGGGGTAATTCTTTCGCAGATTACTCCCGCATCCGAACAACAAGGCTCATTGTTCTCTCCATTGGATCGTGAAAAGCATACTCGCCTGATGGATGTTCTCGATTCGGTGAATAAAACCCACGGTAAAGGCACTATTGTCGTGGCTGCCCAGGGGACCGATCATTTTCGCATGAACCGCGAGCACCTTTCTCCGCGTTATACGACTAATTGGGATGAATTATTGATGATTAGATTGTAATGTTTAGTCTTGCTTGTTACTAATTAGTTCTTTCCTTTGTTTACAATAACAATTTTCTTATTGATCGAGCAGCGGATCGGTGCAATATTCTCCAATTCGTCGAGCAACTCCCGCAGCGGAAGATTGGGGGTCTGAAGGCTGAAGGTAAAGTCGTAGACCTCCGGATCGGTCACTTCGAATTGCACGTCGTACCACCGTTCCAACTCCCGGACGACCTCCCGCATTGGCGTGTCGCGGAAGCAGATCGTATTCCGGCTCCAGAGAATCGTTTGGTCGGCATTGCTCAGCGACTCGATCGAGCTGGTTCCCATCTGCTTGTTGTAGACCAGCCGCTGGGAGGGCTCCAGCCGGTAGGACGAGGCCCCGCGGGCGAACTCCACGCTGCCCCGGATCAGCACTACCGAGATGGTCGGGTCCGACCGATAGGCCTTGACGTCGAACTCCGTTCCCAGCACCCGGACGGAGGCATTGTCTGAGGTCTCGACGACAAACGGACGCTGGGGATTGTGTGCCACTTCGAAGTAGGCTTCGCCATCCAGTTGCACGCGACGTTCCGAGAGTCCGAACCGTTCGGGATAGGAGATCGTCGAGCCGGCATTGAGGAAAATCCGCGTTCCATCCTGGAAGATCACCTCCTTGCGTTCGCCGACGGCTGCGGCGACCGTCTGCTGTTCGTCGGCCGAGAAGAGCGCCCCGCCCAGTCGGCTGTTCAGATTGGCCCACAGACCCAGAATCAGGGCGCACGGAATCAGAATGGCCGCTACGCGAAGGAGCAGTCGGCGCCGCCGGGCGCGGGTGAGGATACGTTCGATGCGTCGGAGCAGCTCCTCGCCCGGAATGTCGGACAGCGGCGTCATGGCACCGGACTCCAGCTGTCGGGCGTCGTTGTCGAACTCCGCCGCGAGCCAGGCCTGCCCCTCGTCAGTGGCAAACCAGGCGGCCACTTCGGCCGCCTCGTCGGGCGTCGCCTTTTCGTTCAGAACGCGGCGCAGCGTTATCTCATCGGGTCGTTTCATCGGAACAGAATTAACAGGGTAATCATCAGTTTGGCGGCTCCTACCAGGAGCTCCTTCAATCGTTTCAGACATTCGCGGTAGTGGGTGTTCACCGTGTGGATCGAGAGGCGCAGACGGGCGGCAATCTCCTGATTGGAGTATCCCTCGCGACGCATCGTGGCCACGGCCCGCTGTTGGGGCGGCAGCGTTGCGATGGCCCGTTCGAGCAGTTCGCTGTGGTAGTTGCGCTCGGCCCAGGTGTAGAGTTCATCGTCGTATGGAGGCTGTTTCTGCACGATGCGGTAGTTGTGTTGCAGGGCGCTGACGTTGTTGCGGATCTGGTTGAGCACCTGATGCTTCAGCATGCCGTACAGATATCCCTGCAGATTGCGGGTGATGAAGAGTGCCTCGCGGGCGGTCCACAACTTGACGAAGAGTTGCTGCAGGGCGTCGTCGGCGTCGGCGCGGTTTTTCAGATAGCGCAATGCCAGTGTATAGAGCCGGGCGTGATAACGCCGGTAGATGGCCTCGAATGCCGCGCGATCCCCTGTCCGGAGACGGCCGAGCAACTCCAGATCCTCCTGCGTATCTTCCATCCATGAAGCCATATTTATCCTTGAATGCCATACAAAGATAGGGATTCGTTTCATAATGAAGACACCCAACGGGGGGCAAAATAGGTAGTCCGGCGAATTTTTTTGCAAAAAAAGTCCCGGCACTCACACTTTTCGGTCGGGTTGTGTGTCCTACGAATGAACCGACCAAACTACGACCGCTATGATTTGACCATTCCCTCCTTTTTGAAGAGGCGACACATCGGATCTTCAAGCCGATGTCACCCGTCCGTCATTGCCGCCGTGCATCTTTGCGGCGAAGAATGATATGATTTAAACAATTCTTCCTATTTTTATTAACCAATCAAACAGAAATGAAACCATTTAGACTCCTATTGGCGGCAGTTCTTCTGGTGGCGTCCGTGACTGCGGTCTCGGCGCAGCAGGTGACTGTCAAGCTCCGGCAGGTGAAGCTGGTGCAGGTGCTGGACGAGATTTCGCGGCAGACCGGCTATGCGTTCTACCACTCGCGTCCGACGGTTGATCCCGACCGGATCGTGTCGCTTGACGTGACGGACACGAAACTCGAAACGGCGCTGGACCGCCTCTTCGCCGGCACCCGGATCGGCTATGAGATCCGCAATCAGAAAATCTATCTGGTCGCCAAAAACGACCCGCAAAACGAAGCCACCCGGCAGCAGCCTCGGCCGGTCAAGGGCCAGGTGAAGGATGCGGCCGGCGAGCCGGTTATCGGTGCCACGGTGGTGGTTAAGGGTACGACCAAAGGTGCCAGTACGGGTATCGACGGCGGCTTTACACTGGACGTGACTCCGGACGACGTGCTGGTCGTATCGTACATCGGTTACGACACGCAGGAGATTCCCGTCGGCAGCCGCACGTCGTTCGATATTCAGCTTCGGGAGGAGGCCACGGCACTGGATGACGTGGTGGTGATCGGCTACGGTGCCGTGAAGAAGCGTGATGTTTCGACGGCCATCTCCTCGATCAAGGCCGAGGATATCGCCAACCAGCCCATAACCGATTTCCGACAGTCGATGGCCGGGAAAATGCCCGGTGTGCAGGTGATGCAGACGGGCGGAGATCCCGAAGGCAACGTGATGGTACGCGTGCGCGGTATCAGCTCGGCCACGGCCGGCAACGATCCGTTGTATATTGTCGACGGCGTGCCGATGGAGAACGGCCTTTCGAACCTCAATACGAACGACATCGAGTCGATGGAGGTGCTGAAGGACGCCTCGTCGGCCGCGATTTACGGTTCGCGCGGTTCGAACGGTGTGATCCTCATCACGACCAAAAAGGGAAAGTCGGAGACCATTCAGGTGACCTATGACGGCTATTACGGCATCGAGCAGGTGTCGAAGAAGATCGACCTGATGAATGCCTACCAGTATGCACAGGTCTCTAAAGAGGCGCATGATGCTGCCTATTTCGACAAATATCCCGGCGGCACGGCTCCGAACGGAGATCGCCCCGAATCGTATATGAATTATCCCGTGGAGCTGGTTCCCTACCTGAACGGTGAACCGGGATTGACCGATACCGATTGGCAGGATGCCATTTTCCGTACAGCCTCGACCACGAGTCACAACATCGCTGTCTCGGGCAAGGGCAAGCATGTCAACTATTTCATTTCGGGTAACTACTATTACAAGGAGGGTGTGATTATCAACTCCGACTTCGAGCGCTACTCCTTCCGCATGAACCTCGACGGGAAATACAAGAATTTCAAATACGGGATGAATTTCTCCCCTTCCTATTCGAAGTCGAACAAAGTCAATGCATCAGGGGCCTACGGCAGTGGCGGTATCGTGCAGTCGGCTCTGACTTCATGCCCGATCTGGCCGGTTTACAACGAGGACGGTACGTTCAACTTCCAGGGCAACGGCTACTGGCGTATCGGCAATGACTACCAGCACAACGAGATCCTGAACCCCGTGGCGCTGGCTACGCTGCAGTCGGAGGTGATCGACCGCATGTCGATGACCGGACGGGCCTTCCTCGGATACGACCTTTGCAAGGGACTTTCGTTTCAGACCTCGTTCGGAGGATCGTTCTACGGCGCCATCGACAACAAGTACCGCTCGTCGGAACTTCCCTTACTAGGAAAGGCCTATTACGATGCACCGTCCAATCCGGAAGGATACTCTTCGGGCGGATTCTATTTCAACTGGCTGGTCGAGAATCAGTTGACCTACGACCGCATGTTCGGAGACCACTCGTTGAACGTTATCCTCGTGCAGTCGGCCCAGAAGGAGACCTACAAGACGCTGAATGTCACGGCGACGGACTATCCCAACGATCAGAACCAGACGATCGGCGGCGGTACCGTGAGCGATGGCGATTCGAAGACCGAACAGTGGTCGCTGGCCTCCTATCTGGCTCGCGTGCAGTATAACTACAAGGGCAAGTATATGCTTTCAGCGGCCATCCGTGCCGACGGTTCGTCACGCTTTGGCAAGAACAACCGCTGGGGGTACTTCCCCTCGGCGTCTGCAGCCTGGCGTATTTCGGGGGAACCCTTCTTCCAGAATGCCGAGGCGCTGTCGTGGATCAGCGACCTGAAGATCCGTGCCAGCTACGGTCAGACGGGTAACTTCCAGATTGGCAACTACCGCCATCTGGCTACCATGAGCGGCGACGACTATATCCTCGGTACGGGCAGCGGCTCGCTTGTAAGCGGTTACAAACCTTCGGACGTGGAGAACCCCGATCTGACGTGGGAGAAGACTTCGATGTTCAACGTCGGTGCCGATCTGAGCCTTCTGGGTGGCTATTTCAACCTGACGGCCGAGTATTACTATGCCAATACGACCGACATGCTGCTCGAAGTGCCGATTCCGCACCTGACGGGTTACAGCACGACGCTGATGAACATCGGCAAGGTGAACAATCGCGGTTGGGAACTCTCGGCTACCTCGCGACACACCTATGCCAACGGAATCAGCTATTCGCTCAATGCCAACTGGGCGAAGAATACCAACGAGGTGAAGGCGCTTGGAGCCAACGACACGCCAATCATCGAGTCGGGCAGTGTCGACCATGCCTATTATATCACCGAAGTGGGCAAGCCGATCGGCTCGTACTACCTGCTTGTTCAGGACGGCATCTTCCGCAACGAGGAGGACCTGAAGGCCTATCCACATGTTTCGACGGCACAACCGGGCGATTTCCGTTTTGTGGATGTCGACGGTGACGGTGAGATTGACCTTGAGAAGGACCGCACGATCGTTGGCAACTACATGCCCGACTTTACTTATGGATTCGGTGGATCGTTCGGCTACCGGGGACTCGACTTTTCGGTGGCGTTCCAGGGCGTTCACGGCAACGAGATTCTGAACCTGAATCGCCGCTATCTGGACAACATGGAGGGTAACACGAACGGTACGACGGCCGCCTTCAACCGATGGAAGAGCCCCACGGAGATTGGCGACGGCAATACGAACCGTGCTAACCGCAAGCAGACGGGCAACAATTCCCGCACGTCGACCTGGCATGTCGAAGACGGCAGCTACCTGCGTCTGCAGAACATCGCCCTGGGATATACGCTGCCCGAGAAATGGACCAAAAAGTTTTATGTCGAGAAGCTGCGCATCTACGTTTCGGCGCAGAACCTTGTGACATGGACCGATTATTCGGGCTATAACCCCGAGGTGAGCAACCGCACCAGTGCTCTGACCCCCGGCGAGGACTATGGTACCTATCCTTTGGCCAAGACCTATATGGTCGGACTGAATGTCACATTCTAAAATGAACGAACGATGAAAAAGATACAACTTCTGTTTTCGGCAGCGGCGCTCCTTGGTCTCGGAGCGTGTGGCGAGGCCTTTTTCGAACTTACGCCGAACTATGAGGTGGCTGTCGACAATGTCTTCAAGACTGCGAATGATTTTGATATTGCGGTCAAGGGCTGTTATGCCAAGTTGCAGGGGCAGGTAAGTTACTATACCGAACTCTGCGAGTACCGCAGTGACAACCTCTATCTGGACGCTCCGACGGCCGGCACACAGGACCGTTACGATTTGGATCAGTTCAGCGAGACCCCCTCGAACGGTATTCTGGAGGATGCCTGGGCCAACTTCAACAACGGCGTTTACCGCTGCAACATGGTGCTGGACCGCATCGACGGAGCCGATTTTGACGAGACGCTCAAGGCACAGTACAAGGGCGAAGCGCTGTTCATCCGCGCCTACACCTATTTCAACATGTACCGGCTCTGGGGCGGCGTTCCCACTACCCGTACGGTTGTTTCGGTCAGTGAGGCGCTGAAAATCGGCCGCAGCTCGGAGGAGCAGATGTATGAGTTCATAGCCGGTGATCTGAAACAGATTGTCGACAACGAGATGCTTCCGGTCTCGTACGGTGCCGATGATACGGGGCGAGCCACGATCGGCGCAGCCCGGACGCTGCTGGCCAAGGTCTATCTGACGTTCGGATATCCGCAGCAGGCAGCCGATGTGTTGAAGGATGTCATTGGACGCTACACGCTGCTCGATGACGTGGCCGATGTCTTCTCCGTTGCGAACAAGATGAACGACGAGGTGATCTTCGCCGTACGTTTCAACAAGGAGGTTGTCGGCGAAGGACACGGCGCCTGGTTCTCGATTACCAACCTGACCGACAATTCGGGTCAGAGTCCCGTGCTGAAGGCGCTCTACGACGAGCAGGATGCCCGCAAGTCGCTGCTCGAATATGTGCAGGTCGAGGGGGTGAAACTCTGTCTGATGCGCAAGTTCTACGATACGCCCGACGCCACGACCACGCAGTATGGCAACGACCAGATTCTGCTGCGCTATGCCGACGCCCTGCTGATGTACGCCGAAGCGCTCAACGAGGTGGGGTATGACGGCAGTCCCGATTCGCCGGCGCTCAAGGCGCTCAACGACGTCCACACCCGGGCCGGGCTCGATCCGCTGAACATCACCGATCTGCCCGATCAGGATGCGTTCCGCCGCGCCGTCTGCCTCGAGCGGCAAAAGGAGTTCCCCTACGAGGGGCAGCGGTGGTTCGACCTGGTGCGCATGGGGTATGCCGCCGAAGCCGTAGCCAAGGAGGGGCACGCCATTCAGAGTTATCAGTTGCTTTATCCGATTCCGAATACCGAGCTGGAGCGGATCAACAACACGCAGCTGCTGTGGCAGAATCCCGGTTATTAATCTCAAATCTGCAAACAACTATGAAAAAATATCTTTTCGGATTGCTGGCAGCCGTTGCCGCGCTGGGTACGGGCTGCAGCGATGACAATTTGCCGGAGGCCTCCTTCTCGCTCTTCCAGGTCGAGACGGTAAAGGCAACGGCCGGTGACGGTGAGGCGACGATTGAATGGACCCCGCAGGAGGGGAAGCCCGCCCCCGTGGAGTATTACGTCAGTTGGACGGCCGAAGATTCGGAGGTTGCGGGAGGAGCCGAAAGCGTTTCGCCCGACACCCGTCAGTTGACTGTCAAGGGGCTGGTAAACGATTGCGCCTATACCTTTTCCGTGCAGTCGCGTTACGCCGACGGGTTGGCCATGAAGGTGTCGGCCGTCTGCACCCCCAAGTCGACCCGCATGCCGGCCTCGAATTTCAAGGCCATGGCCGGAGACAAGCGGGCCTTCCTTTCGTGGACGGCTCCCGACACGCAGCTGGAATATTCCTATCGGATCGACGTGTCGGCCGGTGGCGAGACGGTGAAAAGTGTGGAGGCAGCTTCGTCGGAGACCTCGAAACTGATCGAAGGTCTGACCAACGGCACGGTCTATACTTTCACGCTGACGTGCGTCTATGCTCACGGCGATTCCGAATCGGTCGAAACGACAGCCACGCCGGGCGAGATCGATCCGATTACGGTTACTTCGACGACGTTGCGGCGCTTCGAGCTCTGCACCTTTGAATACAATCCAGCCTACTTTGTGCAGGGAGAGATCGTTTCGGTGCATTGGGAGTTCGGCGACGGAAACTCCTCGAATGAGACCGTTGCTTTGTATTGCTATCCCAAGACGGGCAACTATACAGTTCGTCTGACAGTCACCTACGAGGGTGGAGCGACCGAGCAGGCCGAGATTCGCATCACGGTTGAGGGCTATGCCTGGAGTTCGGTCAGCGGAACGGGTTATCAGAAGTCTTCGAACATTGTCTTCGCTCCCGATGGACAGACCTTCTACACGCTGTCGCAGACCGACAAGAAACTCTTGGCTATCAGCTCCATCACGGGTCAGATTGTTTGGGAGTATGCCACCTCTGCTGCAACGTATGGAGCAGGCCCGGCTGTCGGTGCTGACGGAACGGTCTATTTCGGAACGGAGGACGGCGACGGTTCGTTCTATGCCGTTTCGGCATCCGGAGCGTTGAAGTGGAAGAAGACGCTTGGTGCCGCCGTCAAAGCAAGTCCGGCCGTTACTTCGGACGGTGTGGTCTATGCCTTGGCAAACGGAGGTTTACTCTTTGCGCTGGATGCCGCATCAGGGGCTGAGAAATGGTCGGCCGCGCAGAGTGGTGATGCCGGCGGTGTGGCTGTTGATCGGGACGGTACGGTCTATTTCGGCACATCGAAGGGCATCTGGGCCTATTCGGAGAATGGTTCGCTCAAATGGACTTGTGATACGGCTCATGCCGTGACTGAACGTGGTGGATCACTGGCCATCGGAGGTCAGATTCTTTACGCAACGCTCAAGTCCAAGGGAGGTTGTGCCGCCATTGACACCGCAACGGGCCGGACGCTGTGGAAATTCGCTTCGCAGGCTGGTGACAGCTACCACCCGGTGGTTGATGGTGACGGTACGGTCTACTTCTGCGAGAAGAGCGGATATCTGTATGCTGTTGACAGGAACGGCTCCGAGAAATGGATCGACCAGACCGATAAGAATTACATCTATTCGGGATTTGCCCTTGGAGCTGATGGCAAGGCCTATATCTCACAGTATGCGTCGCCGTTCAATCTGCTCTCATTCGACGCTTCGGGTACCCGGAACGTGGTGATGACGATCGGCGCCCAGACGATGAGTCCCGTCAGCATCGGCCCCGATAACAGACTCTACTATGGCCTTAATGGTTCGGTAGCTGCCTATGAGATTGGATGCAGTCTCGCTGTGGATGGCTGGCCGATGCGTGGGTGCAATGCTCAGGGGACCAATTCATTGAAGTGATGAGACGCTTGATCCTTTTCATCTTCCTTCTGCTTTCGGCGGCAGTTCCGGCCTCGGCTCAACGTTCCGAGGTCGGGACCTCCACCGCCTTGTGGGGTTCCATCCCCACGGTTGAGGAGTTGCATGAAGCTCGGGCTGACGGTATCCGCTGGATCGAGGTCGCCGTGAACCAATGCTACCGGGGTGTCCCCAACGAGGAGAAATATCCACGGATGCGGCAGATGAAGGAACGCCTCGACAGTGCCGGCATGCGGGTCTGGTCGGTGCATCTTCCCTTTTCGCGCCAGCTCGATATTTCGGTTTCGGACGACAGCCAGCGGGCAAAGAACGTCGCCGTCTTGTCGAAGATGATCCGCTGGAGTTGCGAACTCTATGCGCCGCAGCGATTGGTGTTGCACCCCAGTTCGGAACCGATTGCCGACAGCCTGCGTGAGCAGCGGATCGAGAACGCCATCACGTCGATCCGTGCCTTGAAGAAGGTGGTCGATGCCGAAGGTGTGGAGCTCTGCGTCGAGAACTTGCCTCGCACCTGCCTGGGCAATACGCCCGAGGAGTTGGTGCGTATCGTCGACGCGGTACCAGGTGTCGGGATCTGTTTCGATACGAACCACTACACGCAGGGGACGATTCCGCACTTCATCGAGGTGGCCGGCCGTCGGATCCGGACCGTACATATCTCCGACTACGACTTTGTGAACGAATGCCACTGGCTCCCTTATGAGGGTCAAATCGACTGGGCGGCCTTCCTTCGGGATCTCCACGAAGAAGCGGGCTACGACGGTGTGCTGATGTACGAGGTGAAGAAGCTTCGTCGCGACGGCAGCCGCACGACACCCCAAGCCGTTGCGGAGAGTTTCCGCCGCATGAATAATGATTTTCAACAAACGAATATAAACCGATAAAATCCATGAAACATACTTTCAAGATGCTTTGTGCTGCAGCTCTGTTGACCGGATTTGCAGCCTGCTCGAACGATGATCCCGACTGGACGGTTCCGCAGCAGGAGCCCAGCCGGGCCCCTGAAACGATGGAGTCGCTGTGGCAGACCTCGCCGCTTGATGCGGATCTCACGACCCGCCGCGAACTCTTTGCGACGATCCAGGGCTACGCCGATGCCTGTTCGGGAGCCACCTTCTCGAGCTTTCTCAATGGTGCGGATTGGCTCGCCTCGTCGCTCGTCAAGTACGAAGATATTCTGGCGTGCTACAATGCAGCTTTCGACCGGGTGCTGAACGGCCTGCGCGAAGAAAAGCCGGCTGCAGGAGAGGTCCATATCTGGATGCTCTACAACATGGGCTATGTCATCCAGACGCCTTCGGGCTGCTTCGGTGTAGATATTTATCACCGCCGGGCTGCCGAGCTGGCTCCGTACCTTGATTTTTACGCCTCGACACACGTTCATCAGGACCACAAGAGCCTGCCGCTGATCGAGGCGATGCTTGAAGCCGGGAAGCCTGTCGTGACGAACTACCTCGAAGAACCGGGATACGAATATACCTCGACGACCGCGGCCGACTATACGATTGGCAACTTTGTGCTCCACACCTTCATTACGAATCACAACAATGGTTCGACGAACGTCCCCGTGACGGTCTTCCAGATTGATTGCGGTGAGGATACCGGCCATTTCGTGCTGCTGCACTCCGGCGACTCGAACTTCACGGCCGATCAGTTTGATGTGACTCTGCCCGTTGACGTTTACATCCCGCGCTATGCCCCCAACGAGTTGACCGAGAACAACGTCATCGGAAAGCTCTTTACGCCGAAATATGTTCTGTTGTCGCATATTCTGGAGCTTTCGCATACGGATCCTGACTCTTCCCGCTGGACCCTTGAGCAGGGACTTGCAAGAGCCGCGCAGCTTGACTGCGAAGAGACTCATATGCCGTTCTGGGGTGAAAAAATGGTTTGGAAAAACGGTAAACTCAACTGATAACTGATATGAAACGGGTGATTGCTTGCCTGCTGGCACTTGTCGTGCTGGCAGGCTGCTCCGGAGAGGCTCGTCAGAGCGCTGCTCCGGAGAACCGGGCCGAAGGGCTCCGGGCACGTCTTCTTGCGGGCGATACGACCGCGGTCTTCGTCGTAGCGCACCGTGGCGACTGGCGCTATGCGCCCGAAAACTCCGTGGCAGCCATCGAACATTCGATAGCCGTGGGCGTCGATGTGGTGGAGCTGGATCTTCAACTGACGCGCGATAGCGTGCTGATTGTCATGCACGACGCCACGCTGAACCGCACGACGACCGGGAAGGGGCGTGTTGCCGACTGGACGCTGGATTCGATCCGCATGCTGAAGCTCAAAAACGGCTGCGGCATCCGGACCAAACACACGGTTCCGACACTCGAAGAGGCGCTGCTGGCCGCCAAGGGACGCGTGCTGGTGAACCTCGACAAGGCCGACCGCTATTTCGATCTGGTGGTACCGGTGCTGGAGCGGACCGGGACGACGCGGCAGATCGTCATGAAGGGCTCGAAACCGGCCGATGAGGTGCTCGCCCTGTATGGGAAATACCTCGACGAGGTGATCTACATGCCGGTTGTGAACCTTGACAACGAGAACGCTGCGGAGCTGATGCAGGGGTATATCGCCGATCTGAAGCCCGCAGCCTACGAACTGCTCTATGCGCAGGCCGAGGATACGGCCATGCCGTTGCGGATGCGCGACACGCTGCGCGGACGGGCGTTGATTTGGTACAACACGCTGTGGGATACCCTGTGCGGCGGTCATGACGACGACCTGTCGCTCGAGGATCCCGATGCCGCGTTCGGTTATCTGATCGACACGCTCGGCGCCCGGATCATCCAGACCGACCGTGCCGAACATCTGTTGAATTACCTCCGCCAGCGCGGGTTGCACGACTAATTTCGCGAAGGCCATGAATCTGTTGCGATTTTTTGCACCCTCACCGGCGTCGGAACCCTTGACCGATCCCGAGGCGATCCGCAGTCGCTATACGCGGTTGCGGTGGTCGGTCTTCCTCTCCGCCACGCTCGGGTACGGTCTCTATTACGTCTGCCGCCTGAGCCTGAACGTCATCAAGAAGCCGATCGTCGATGCCGGAGTCCTCTCCGAAACCGAACTCGGTATTATCGGCTCGGGGTTGTTCATCACCTATGCCGTCGGCAAGTTGACGAACGGCTTTTTGGCCGACCGCAGCAACATCCGCCGCTTCCTGGCGGCCGGACTGCTCATCACGGCGCTGATCAACCTCGTGCTGGGCTTCACGACTTCGTTTGCGGTCTTTCTCGTGCTGTGGGCCGTCAACGGCTGGGCGCAGTCGATGGGTGCGGCGCCGTGTGTCGTGGCCTTGTCCCGTTGGTTCGGAAACAAGGAACGAGGAACCTTCTACGGGCTATGGTCGTCAAGTCACAATATTGGCGAAGCGATCACCTTCATCGTAACGGCGGTAATCGTTGCCTCGCTGGGCTGGCAGTGGGGATTCCGCGGCGCCGGCGTGCTGGGGCTTTTGGGATTCCTCATCGTCGTCCTCTTCATGCGCGACAGGCCCCAGAGCAACGGCCTGCCGCCCGTGGCGGTCTACAAGGGAGATCAACCCCGGGAGGAGGCCGCAGCGGACGACGGCAAATCGGTCGGCGAGTATCAGAAGGAGGTACTGCGCAATCCGGCGATCTGGATGCTGGCGCTGGCCAGTGCCTTCATGTATATTTCGCGCTATGCGGTGAACAGCTGGGGTATCTTCTTCCTCGAGGCCGACAAGGGCTACACGAATCTCGAGGCCAGCTCGGTCATCTCGATCAGCTCGGTCTGCGGAATCGTCGGAACCGTCGCTTCGGGGTGGATATCGGACCGCTTCTTCGGTGGACGGCGCAACCTCCCGGCGTTGATCTTCGGGTTGATGAATATCCTCGGGTTGTCGCTCTTCCTGCTCGGGCCGCAGGACTGTTTCTGGCTCGATGCCGTGAGCATGGTGATCTTCGGCCTGGCCATCGGAGCGTTGATCTGCTTCCTGGGCGGACTGATGGCCGTCGACATCGCCTCGAAGAAGGCCTCCGGTGCGGCGCTCGGCGTTGTCGGAATCGCCAGTTACGTGGGGGCTGCCGTGCAGGATCTGTTGAGCGGCATCCTGATTCAACAGGGCAAGAGCGCGGGAGCGGCCGATGTCGCGGCGGCGTATGACTTCTCGGTCGTGACGTGGTTCTGGATCGGAGCGGCCATCCTCTCGGTGGTCTGCACGCTGGCCGTCTGGAAAGCCCGCGCCAACTAGTTTCGTCCGAACAGGATGGTGAAATCACGAACGGGCAGGAGTCATTTCCCTGCCCGTTCGCATAAAACGGAAAGCGTATGAAAATTTTTTACTCACTTGTTGCTCTTTTTCTTGTGGCAGGCATGCAGCCTGTCCTGGCTCAGAAAAATTCCGGCCGGGCGGCTCTTCGGGAGAATCCGGTTCGGATTGATACCGTCTCGGGCTGGATCGAGCGCCTTCGCCTGATGCCCAATATCGAGGTCGGAAAGGGTATTACGTTCCGGCCCCGGAACGACCGTTTCGAGGTGACGATGCGGTTCCGCATGCAGAATCTCCTGGCGATGAACTTCGACAACGACTGGACCCTTACCGGAACCGATGCCCGCGTCAAGCGTCTCCGCCTGCGTTTCGACGGGTACATCTACTCCCCGAAGCTCGTCTATTCGATCCAGCTGGGATTTACGGGTTATGATGCGGAGCCGCTCCCGAACGGCAACATGAACATCGTGCGCGACGCCATTGTCTACTACGTCCCCAGCGAGGTGTGGAACATCGGATTCGGCCAGACCAAGATCAAGGCCAACCGCGCCCGCATCAACTCGTCGAGCGCCCTGCAGTTCGTCGACCGCAGCATCGTCAACAGTCAGTTCAACCTCGACCGGGACTTCGGTTTTTTCGGAGAGTACAATCCTCTGCGCGGCGATGGATTCAACCTTGCCGCCAAAGCCTCCATTACCTCGGGTGAGGGGCGCAACTGGGGCAGTTCGTCCAACGGCGGGTTTGCCTACACGGGTCGCGTAGAGCTCTATCCGCTGGGTCGTTTCAAAGCCAAGGGCGAGGTCATCGAAGGCAATTACGAATACGAGGAGCGCGTAAAGATGCTGCTGGCCGGAGCCTACTCCTACAACGACCGCACGGCACGTCTCGACGGGCAGCGCGGAGCGTTGATGCCCGGCGGTGCCCTGCGCAGTATGAGTGCCTATTTCGTGGACTTCATTCTCGAATATCGCGGGTGGGCCTTCTACACCGACTTCATGGGGCGTTCGTGCGACCGTCCGCTCTTCAACGAGGATCCCGCGGCATATGTCTACACCGGGCAGGGTCTCAACATCCAGACCAGCTATCTCTTCAACCGCAAATGGGAGATCGCCCTGCGCAACTCGACG
>ULWC01004045.1_pt1 | contig 50430 bp, 37 predicted proteins | sample 1959931 | NCBI WGS metagenome assembly ULWC01 (sample SAMEA4835801, study PRJEB28245) | human gut metagenome | biome: gut microbiome; material: fecal sample | place: Denmark | collected 2008
GCACCGGCATTGACCGAAATGGCCAATGTCAATGCGGCAGAGATGAATTTCAATGATTTTGTCATTTTTTCAATGTGGCGATCAATTTGTCAGCCTTTTCGTAACCGTCAGCAGGGGCTTTCCACATGAGTGCGATTACAAATGCGCCCACAAGACCGATGATTACGGAAACAAGGAATACAGAATCCCATCCGTAGTGGTCGGCGAGGAAACCGAAGATGATACCTGAAATCACTGTGCTGGCGTAACCGAAGATACCGAGAATGCCGTTGGCGGTAGCACAGGCATATTTGGTAGCCTGCTGAGAAGCTGCAGTTCCGAGCAGCGCCTGAGGTCCGTAGATGAAAAAGCTTGACAGACAGATGAATACGGCTGAAAGCATAGGCATGTCTGACGGAGTCTTCCAGAACAGGAAGAATGAAAGCGTAGCGCCGATCGTGCAGATGAGGCAGGTCCTGTGAGCCTTGCTGTGCATGAACTTGTCAGTGAACCAGCCTGCTACAAGCATGCCCAGGATGCCGCCGAACAGCTCGGAAACAGCCACTACCGTACCGGCAGCCGAAATCTCCATGCCCTTGAACTGGGTCAGGAACGTGGTTCCCCAGTCGAGGATGGTGAACCTTACCACATATATACAGAAGTTGGATACGGCGAGAATCCAGATGAGCGGGTTGCCGAAAACGAGCTTGTTCACGAATTTCTTGAAAGCAGGACCGGAGAGTTCCTTGGCCTTGTTCTCTTCCACCTCGCACTGGCTCTTGCCCTCTTCCTTCTCCATGTCCTCGATTTCAGGAAGACCTACGGAAGAAGGTGTGTCCTTCAATGTGAAGAACAATGCGATGGCTCCCACTACTGCGATGGCTGCCGGGATGGCGAAGCAGAGCTGCCAGCTGCTGTAGCCGTAATGCTTCAGGATGAAACCGCACATCACGCTGATGAGGCCGGCTCCGATAGAGTGTGAAGCATTCCAGATGGACTGCTTGGTAGCAAGTTCGGAAGGCCTGATCCAGTGGCACATGAGGCTGATGCACGGCGGCACGCCCATTCCCTGGAAGTAGCCGTTCAGCACCCAGAGCGAACCTATGATATATACGAGCGTCATTGTCGCCTTTCCCTCGGCGTCCAGCACATTGACGAAAGAGTTCATCGAAGGGCTGAAGCAGATGATGAAGTTGGTCAATGCAGAGAGCAGCAGACCGGCCGACATGAGAATCTTGCGGCTGAAGCGGTCGGCCAGAAGTCCGTTCACAAATCTGGATATACCGTATATGATACCGTTCAATGTAAGGAAGAGTCCGAGCTGGACCTTGGAAATGCCGAGTTCTGATTCCAGCGCCGGCATGACCACACTGAAGTGCTTTCTGACGAAATAGTAGAGGGCGTAACCTATCATGAGGGTAATCAATGTCCTCCACTGCCAATAGTTGTACTTCTTTTCTGTCTGTTTGTCCATTTTATTGTTTCTGATTTTGATTAGTCTGCGATAATTACCTGAACACCTGCATCTTCAATCTTGTTCCTGAGTGAGTCAGGAATGCCGGAATCTGTGATGATGATGTCCATGTCCTCGATATTGCCGATTTTGCCGAATCCCCGGCGGCCGCACTTGGATGAGTCCATGAGCACTACGGTCTGTGAGGCGGCTGCCATCATGGCATTGGTCAGAGCCGCTTCCGGAATGTTCGAGCAGGTCACACCTGTAGCGATGTCCACACCGTCACAGCCGATGAACAGTTTCGAGCAGCTGACATTCTTCAAGCCGCTTACTGCATATTCTCCGCGTACTGAGAGGGAGTTCTTGTACATCTCCCCGCCCAGGACGAATACTTTCAGGCCGCTGCGTTCGTTGAGCTGAACCGCCGCCCCGAGACAAGGTGTGACTACATCGAGAGTCCCTACCGGCTCCAGAATTTCCGCGAATGCCATAATAGTGGAACCGGAGGCTAGCATGATGGAATCATCAGGCTTTATAAGTGCCTGGGCTGCACGTGCAATCATCTGTTTTTCAGCGACATGCTGCGTGCTCTTTTCGGAAACGCTCAAGTCCATTACATGAGGTTTTACTGGTGATGCGCTTCCGTGTGTCCTGTAGAGGACTCCCTGGGCTTCAAGAAGACGTAAATCTTTTCTGATGGTGGCGCCTGTTACGCCGAGCTGATCCGCAACATCAAGAACACGCACGTATCCGTTTTTCGAAAGCTGTTCCTTGATGTATTTGTGGCGTTCCGCAATACTTATCATAGCTGATGATCGGTAAAGGTTTCAGTATAAAAACAAAGGAGAAGATTCTCCGACACAAAGTTAAAAAATAAAACGATATTATCAATCGCAAATTTTGCATTTCCTTTCATTTCTTTGCACTTTTGAAAGAAAAATTAGGAGAAAAACGAAAAAAAACATACTTTTGCAACATTCTATATAATCATCACGAAACAATAACGAAAAAATCGAAATATATGATTACCATTGAAGAAGCGCTCGAAAAAGCAAGAGACACGAAGGCTATGGAATTCGGAGTGGGCTGTATGGCCAAGGTTCCGGACATGTTCAAAAAACTCTTTCCCGGAAAGAAAGCCATAGTCGTGGCAGATGACAACACTTTCAAAGTAGCCGGTGAGGCAGTGGACAGCTATCTCAGGAATGCCGGTGTGGAAACCGAAACCCCATTCGTATTCCACGACCCTGAACTGTTCGCAGAGTGGAAGTACATCGAACAGCTTGAGAATTATCTCAAGGAACTGGATGTAATCGCCGTTGCAGTAGGCTCAGGCGTCATCAATGACCTTACGAAACTCGTATCCCACCATCTCGGAAGAAGATACATCATCGTGGGAACAGCCGCTTCTATGGACGGTTATACAGCCTACGGCGCATCCATCACTTTCGAAGGAAACAAGCAGACTTTCGACTGCCCGGCTCCTCTCGGCGTGGCATTTGACCCTGCAGTTGCGGCCAAGGCACCGGAAGGAATGTCCGCGTCCGGCTACGCTGACCTTATGGCCAAAATTCCGGCAGATGCAGACTGGATCATCGCAGATGCAGTAGGCAGCGAGGCCATTTCTCCATTTGCATTCGCATTGGTGCAGGACAAGCTCCGTGATGCTCTTTCTGAGCCGGATGCAGTGGCTGCAGGTGATGTCGAGGCTACCGGAAAACTTGCTGACGGACTGATAATGAGCGGATTCGCTATGCAGGCCATATCTTCAAGCCGCCCGGCATCAGGAACTGATCACCAGTTCAGCCACTTCTGGGACATGGAAGGACTTTGCTATGAAGGCAAGCACGTTTCACACGGCTTCAAGGTCGCTATCGGAACATTGGTTTCCACAGCCTGCCTGGAGTACCTTCTCAGCAAGGACCTGTCACAACTCGACATCGACAAATGTGTTGCACAGTGGCCGTCTTGGGAGACAATGGAAGCCCATATCCGCGAGATTTTCGCAGGAAAACCTGGTCACCTCGCAAGAGGACTCGTGGAGAGCAAGGGCAAATACACTGACAAGGAAGGTATCCGCAAGCAGCTCGAGGCCGTGAAGAACACCTGGCCTGAACTCAGAGAAAAAATCAGAAAGCAGATCATTCCTTTCGATGAGGTTCACGACTGCCTCAGAAGAATGCGTGCACCATATGAGCCTGAGATGATCGGCGTAAGCAGAGAAAGACTCAGAAGCACATTCAGATGCATTCCGTTCATGAGAAACAGGTTTACCGGCATTGACCTCATCTACAGATGCGGAATGATGGACGAGGTGGAAGAACACCTGTTCGGCAAGGGCGGAAAATGGGAAACCAAATAAAACAACATACTGACTTTCTCATTATGAAGAAGATAATACTTACAATCGCATTGGCGCTGTGTGCCATCGCAGCAGGCGCCCAGGTAAAGGTGAACTGCGGTCCGATTCTGCAGAACGTGACTGATACCAGTTTCACGGTGGTATGGACTACTGACGGTCCGGCAGTGGGCTGGATCGAGATCGCTCCTTCAGACGGCACGAATTTCTACAATGTCGAAAGGCCGAAGTTCTATGACAAGAGAGGTCTCGGCAGGAAGCCTATAGGCACACTCCACAAGGTTACCATCACCGGACTCCAGCCGGGCACGACCTACAGGTACAGAGTCATGTGCAGGGGAGTCATCGAGCAGGACAACAGGGCGAAGATCATCTATGACCAGGGCTATGGCCTGGATCTGAAAAAACGCCCTACCAAGGTGACCACCAAGGCGACAGACTATGACAAGGTCAAGTTCTCAATGGTGAACGATATGCACGAGCACGATTCAGTGATGCGGGTGCTGTTCAAGGATGCCAAGGGCAAATATGATTTCGTCTGTTTCAACGGTGATATGACTTCAGCAGTGGACAGCGTGGCAAACCTCCGGATCCACTATATGAAGACTGCTTCCAAACTGTTCGCATCCGACACTCCGCTCTACCTGGTCCGCGGTAATCACGAATACAGGGGCAATGATGCGATCAAGTATCTGGACTATTTCGATACTCCGACTGGAAAGACTTATTATACAGCGACTTATGGCAAGTATTTCTTCCTGTTCCTGGACTCTGGTGAGGACAAGGCCGACAGCGACATCAGGAATCTGGACATCATGATGACTGAGGACTATGTGAAGGAAGAAGCTGAATGGCTGAAGGGCGTGGTCGCAAGCGACGCCTACAAGAATGCCGAGATGAAAATCGCGTTCTGCCATATTCCTCCGGTACCTACCGGCTGGCATGGCAATGTCATGGTCAGCAACTGTTTCGTTCCTGTGCTGAACGGTACAGGTCTGGACCTTATGCTCTGCGCACACATCCACAAATACCGTCTTACCGAAGCCGGCGGCGTGAACGGTGCTGATTTCCCTGTTCTGTGCAATGCCAATCAGCAGCGTCTGGATGCCGTAGTGGACAAGTCCGGCATCAGGATCGACATATTCGACAATACCGGAGTCAAGGTCAAGAGCCTCAAGTTCGACAAGAAGAAGTAGATCCTTGAGAATTAGTTGATTCCTAAAATATCGAGAAGTTCCGGGAATTTCTCAGCTCTGATAAGGCCGGGGTGTTCATACTCCTCGGCTTTTTCGTGCTGCCAGGTCATTGATGACGGGATATAGACACCTTTGCCGCCGATTTTCAGGACAGGGTCGATGTCTGAGCGGAAGGAATTGCCCACCATCAGCATTTCTTCCGGCTTGATGTCCAGTCTGTTGCAGAGCTCGGAATAGACTTCGGGAGTCTTCTCGTTCACCACGTCGATGAAGTCGAAGAAGCCACGCAGCCCGGACCTGTCGATTTTGTGGTTCTGGTCGAGCAGTTCGCCCTTAGTCAGTATCGACATGGAGTACCTGCCGGAGGCCTTTATTCTTGTCAATGTCTCCCGCACACCGTCCAGCGGAGTGGCCGGATTTCTCAGGATACGTCTTCCAGCCTCCACCAGTTTCATAAGCCTGGAAGCATCGATTTTCCCGTCACTGACACGGTATGCAGTCTCAAGCATTGACATGATAAATGCCTTGGCCCCGTATCCGAGTTCTTCCATATTCTCCATCTCGGTCTTGTAGAGCTCCTCATTCAGCCACTGTGCAGAGCCATATTCCGAAAGCACAGCGAAGCACTCCTGCTCCGCACCACGGAACAGAGGCTCGTTCAGCCACAATGTGTCATCTGCATCGAAGATGACCGCTTTTATATTGTCTGTCATAATTTTATAAAAAAGCTCCAGTCGCGGTTGGACGGCTGGAGCATATAATACATCAATTCAGCACTAGATGCCGTACTGCTTGAAGAAATCATTGCCCTTGTCATCCACGAGAATGAATGCAGGGAAGTCTTCAACGCGGATCTTCCAGATGGCTTCCATACCGAGGTCAGGATATTCCACACACTCGATGGACTTGATGCTCTCATAAGAAAGAACCGCTGCAGGGCCGCCGATGGAGCCGAGATAGAAACCGCCATGCTTCTTGCATGCGTCCGTAACCTGCTGTGTACGATTGCCTTTCGCGATCATGACCATACTTCCGCCGTGTGACTGGAAGAGGTCCACGTAAGGGTCCATACGGTTTGCTGTGGTAGGTCCCATTGAACCGCAAGGCATTCCTTCCGGAGTCTTGGCAGGGCCTGCATAGAATACCGGGTGGTCCTTGAAATACTGAGGAAGGTCCTCACCATTGTCCAGACGCTCCTTCAGGCGGGCGTGAGCGATGTCACGAGCCACGATGATGGTGCCGTTCAGGCTGAGGCGTGTGGAAACAGGGTATTTGGTGAGTTCTTTGAGAACCTCGGACATAGGCTGGTCCAAGTCGATCTTCACAGCGTCACCCTCGCCTGCATTGCGGAGCTCGGCAGGGATGAGTCTTGCCGGATTGTCATCGAGCTTCTCGATCCAGACACCGTCTTTATTGATCTTGGCCTTGATGTTGCGGTCAGCGGAGCAGCTTACGCCAAGTCCGATAGGGCAGCTTGCACCGTGACGCGGAAGCCTTATGATACGGATGTCGTGAGCGAAGTATTTGCCGCCGAACTGGGCTCCGAGGCCGATTTTGTATGACTCTTCAAGAACCTGCTTCTCGAGCTCGACATCTCTGAAGGCACGACCTGTCTCATCACCTGTAGTAGGCAGAGAATCATAGTAATGCGTAGAGGCGAGCTTCACGGTAAGGAGGTTCTTCTCGGCAGAAGTGCCGCCGATTACGAATGCGATATGGTATGGCGGGCAGGCTGCTGTTCCGAGAGTCTTCATCTTCTCCAGGAGGAACGGAACCAGTGTGGCAGGGTTGAGGACAGCCTTGGTCATCTGGTACAGATATGTCTTGTTTGCAGAGCCGCCGCCCTTTACCACGCAGAGGAACTTGTACTCCATGCCCTCTTCTGCCTCGATATCGATCTGCGCAGGAAGATTGCACTTGGTATTGACCTCTTTGTACATTGTCAGAGGAGCATTCTGGCTGTAACGGAGATTCTCCTCGGTATATGTCTTGAACACTCCCTTTGAAAGTGCCTCGGCATCATCGAAGCCTGTCCATACCTGCTGTCCTTTCTCGCCGTGGATGATGGCGGTACCGGTATCCTGGCAGAACGGAAGCTGGCCTTTGGCAGCCACCTCGGCATTGCGGAGGAAACGGAGAGCTACATACTTGTCGTTTGAAGATGCCTCAGGGTCGCTGAGAATCTTGGCAACCTGCTCGTTGTGGGCAGGGCGAAGAAGAAAGTTCACATCACGGAAAGCCGCATTGGCAAGCATCGTGAGAGCCTCAGGCTCAACTTTCAGAATCGGATGGCCCTCGAATTCGCCAGTTGAGACGAACTTGTCAGTCAGCTTGTAATACTCTGTGGTATCCTCGCCAAGCTGAAACATAGGCGCATATTTGAATTCAACCATTGTTAAAGTATTTTTGTTGTTATACTAATCAATATCTTCCACAGGGCCGGACTCGGTTCCGCCTCCCTGCTGCATAAGGTACGCTTTCATAAATCCGTCCAGGTCTCCGTCCAGAACTCCCTGGGTATCAGCAGTTGACAGGCCTGTGCGCAAGTCTTTCACCATCTTGTAGGGATGCAGGACATAAGACCTGATCTGCGAGCCCCACTCGATACGCTTCTTGCTGCCCTCCAGCTCGGCCTGCTTCTCCTGACGCTTTTTCAGTTCAATGTCATAAAGCCGCGAGCGGAGAATCCTCAGGGCATTCTGCCTGTTGTCCTGCTGTGAACGCGTCTCAGTGTTTTCCACGGTAATGCCGGTCGGCAGATGCCTGACCCTCACGCCCGTCTCCACCTTGTTCACGTTCTGGCCGCCGTGCCCTCCGGAACGGAACGTGTCCCACTCCAGGTCGGAAGGATTTATTTCAATGTTGATGGTGTCGTCAATGAGCGGATACACGAAAACCGATGAGAATGTGGTCTGGCGCTTTCCCTGTGCATTGAACGGAGAAATTCTCACCAGCCGGTGCACGCCGTTCTCTGCCTTGAGGTATCCGAAAGCATAATCGCCCTCCACCTGTATAGTGGCGGATTTTATGCCGGCCTCATCACCGTCCAGCAGATCTGTCACAGTCATCTTGTAACCGTTCCGCTCACCCCAGCGCATATACATACGCATGAGCATGGCGGACCAGTCGTTCGCCTCAGTACCTCCGGCGCCGGAATTTATAGTGAGGATCGCACCGAGATTGTCACCCTCCTCGCCGAGCATATTCTTCAGTTCCAGAGCCTCCACGGCCTTTTCCGCCTCGGAATACGCAGCCTCGAGTTCCTTCATCTCGTCCGACTCGTCCGCCTCATCCTCAGCCCCGTCCATACTCGCTTCGGCAAATTCATACAGCACATCCAGATCGTCTGTCAATGTAGATGCCTTGTCGAAGTCCGTAACCCAGGTTTTCACGGCATTCATATTCTTCATGAACGTCTCGGCCGCCTTGGGGTCGCTCCAGAAATCAGGCGCTTCCGTCTGTTTCTGAAGTTCTCCGACCTTCTTGCGCTTGGACTCGATGTCGAGACATTCTTTCAATGTCCCGAGACGTCCGTGAAGTTCCTTTATCTGTTCTTGAGTTATCATCAACCCGCAAATTTAGCAATAATAATTTAAGTTTCGCAAGTGCGAAACACCTCTTATAGAGCCCGTGAGGGCGATGGCAAGGAGGGTGACCAAAAAGTCTTTTGTTCCCCCTCCTCCGGACTTCCTAACCCCCGCAGACTAACGTCTGCGACCCCTATTAGGGGTATCTCGCGCCCCGGCGCGGTCCCTTCGGGACTTTTCCCCGAGGGGAGGGATTTAGGGTGAGGGTAACGTGCACAGGTTAATAACCTCTTGTAATCTTGAGGACCCTGTCAGGGTAATTGGTGATGATGGCCTCCACGTGGAGATCCAGTATCCTCCTGATGTCAGCCTCATTGTCCACTGTCCAAGGCACGAGTCTGATGCCGGCCTTGCGGCAGTTGTCCACCATAGTCCGGTCCACAATCACGAATTCAGGGCTGAGCCATTCAGGTGTGAAATTCAGTCTCCCCATATAGGTATCCCAGTCTGTATCCTTCTTGCCTATAAGATAGGAAAGTTTTACCTGCGGATACTTCTCGTGCATATAGTTCAGAGCCCTGGCATCGAAACACTGGACTACCAGTCTGTCGCCGAGATTCTTGGACAGAAGCAATTCCATACATTTGTCCACAAACTCGTGATATTCAGGCCAGTTCTTGCCTTCGTCCTTGCCCTTCCTGCACTTGATCTCGATATTGTACCTCATCGGGTCCAGACCGTTGGCCTTCACGTAATTCTCTACAGAATCGATCAGCTCAGTAGCGAGCGGCTTGATGGCAGGAGACTGCTCCTTGCCCGGCCAGACAGTGCTTGGACGTTTGCCTACATCGTATTTGGCGATCGTGCTGTAAGGCATCGTATAGAGATATTCCTTAGGATCCTCGCTCTTCACCTCGCTTCCGTCCGGGCGGGTAGCATAGCGGGAATGGAAATATGCATCGTGAGAAACGACCACCTTTCCGTCCTGACTGATCTGGAGGTCCAGCTCGAGAGTGTTCACACCCATCTCAGTAGCCTTGGTCATGGACGTGAAAGTGTTTTCAGGCCAGAGACCCGCACCTCCGCGGTGAGCCTGGACGTCCACATAGTCGCTCAGCTTCACGTCGAATTTCCACTCCTTGCCGAAACGTCTGCGGACATTGACAGTCACCACCTTGGCATACTGGTCCGGAGTCGCTGCGAAATAATGGATATTCTTCTTAGGCTTCTTGAATGAAGGGATGTCCTTGCCTTCCTTGGCGTAGAATTCCTCGATTTTCTTGATATAGGTAGGAGAGCAGTCCTGGACCATGGTCATCGGGCCCATGTCCTTGCCGTCCTGCGACCAGGTAACTGTCCACTCAGGGTCATAGTCCCAGACATTGGCGATTACTGAATTCGGATGGAATTTGCTCTGGCCCGGTGCAATGATCTCCACCTGGTAGTCGTCGCTCTTGCCGATAGAGTGGTAGAACCAGCTGATTTTCTTGCCTTTGACATTGAAAATCTCATATCCTGCAGGCACACCGTCGCGGCACCAGTCTGCTGACCACCAGGAACCGCAGATGCTTGGCGCATTGTGGTCCATCACGGTAGGGGAGATGGTGTAGTTGTTCATGATGTGGCTGTGTCCGGAAAGAATGTCCACCTTTCTGCCGTCCAGCAGAGCGAGCATCCGGTCAGCATTGATGATATTTCCATGCCAGCCCGCTATCGGACTGTGCTGGGCAATGAAGATGTGGGTATCCTTCGGAATGTATTTGAGCAGCTGCTCCACGAACTCCAGCACTTGCTCGGAATAACCCTCCTTGTACTGCTTTTCCTTAATGTACATGATGTTGTTCAGACCGATGTACAGGTCCTTGCCCATAAAGAAAGCATAGTTGTGAGGACCGAAATTCTGGAAATAGTCCTTGGAGTAATCGCTGAACTGACGCTCTTTGTTGTAATCGTGATTTCCTGTCACTGAATACACCGGGAAACCGATTTCTGCCATTTTCTTCTTGTACTCTGCGAAGCGGTTCGGCAGGTTCTTGTCCCAGCCGAGGTCGCCCAGAACGACTCCTACTACAGGTCCGTTCTCCTTGTATTTGGCTCCCTGCGCCTTCAGGTCATTGAACGGAGCGCCGCAGAACTGCCCGAACTGCTCCTTGTTCCTGATCTGAGGGTCGGAAATGGAGAACATCGTGTATCGGGACTGGCTGCCGGTCTTCTTCAAGTCGAAATCGTACTTGGAAGCGTCGGCCTTATGGTAGAACACAGGTGTTCCAGAAGAATAGTCAGCCACGTATCCTGCAGGAGTGACAATGTGAACGAACTCAGCATTGTCGCTGATGTCGAATGAGAATTCTCCCTTTGAATCAGTCCTTGTGAAAGAACTGCCGTCTGTGACGAGGACTCCGCGAAGGCCCTTGCCTCCGCAATGAACTGTTCCGCTCACCCATTTCGCATCCGCATCCGTGAACACGACAGCGAGCATCATCATTGACAATAGAAACTTTTTCATAACTTATTCTGTTGCTTTCTTTTCACTCTTGATCAACATTGCGCAGAGCACGACTCCGATACCTGCGCCGATGGCTACGGTAAGGTTGGCCGCATTCCAGCCCATTGAATTGGCCACACTGCCGACAAATATCTTGGAGCAGATGGCGTCGCCGACGAAGTAGCCGAACAGACCGACGAAACCGGCTGCAGTACCTGCCGCATTCTTAGGGACGAGGTTCAATGCCTGTACTCCGGTGAGCGCTACAGGACCATAGATGAAGAAGCCGATAAGGCAGAGAGCCACGTAGATGAGCACCTTCTTGAGAGCCGGGCTCATGGCGATATAGTCAGCGCCCACGAACCAGTAGATGAGCACGCCGAACATGCAGGCGAGCATACAGATGACGTTCATCGGAGCGCAGCGGCCCTTGAAGATCTTGGATGTAGCCAGACCGCAGAGAATGGTTCCGAATGCGCCTATCAGGTTGTGCACGGAGAATGCGATCTTGCTTTCCTCAGCGGTCATGATGCCGGTGTTCTGCAGGAAGGTAGGAGACCAGTCGCCGATACCGTAGCGTACCATATATACGAAGATGTTGCTGAGCGCCACGATCCACAGCAGCTTGTTCTTGAACACATAGTCCACGAACAGCACCTTGAACGGAAGCTTTTCTCCGGATCCGCTCTTGCTCTTCACTCCGCTGTAGTCGTTTCTGTACTCCTGCACGGAAGGAAGACCGCAGGACTCAGGCGTATCGCGGATCGCCCACCAGCAGAATACCGCTATCAGGATTGCGATCAATGCAGGGAAAATGAAATTTCCTCTCCACGCCTCCGAAGCGTCAAGCCCGAAAGTCGGGGCGAAGAAGGCGAACAGGCTCACACCGGCAATCGCGAGAAAACCGAGCGAGAAGCTGCCTATAGTGTGGGAAACATTCCAGATGGACATCTTGAAGCTGCGCTCGTTCTGGCTGAACCAGTGAGTCATGATTCGGCCGCAAGGAGGCCAGCCCATACCTGAGAGCCAGCCGACAACCAGCATCAGGAAGAAAATGATCGCAGTGTTCAATGCCGTATTCGCTCCATAAGGAAAAATACCTGTGAGAATCATTGTCAATGCAGACAGAACGAGTCCTACACAGAGGAATTTACGTGAATCGGAACGGTCTGATACACTGCCCATTATAAATTTGCTGAATGCATAGGCAATGGAAACGGCAGACATTGCGAGTCCCACTTTTCCGGCATCGAGGATGCCCTGTCCGATCATGTCTGGCGCTGCGAGAGACAGGTTCTTGCGCACAAGGTAATATCCTGCATAGCCGAGGAAAGCTCCGAGGAACACTTTCCATCTCATTGCATCGAAAACTTTCGGAATCTTTTCCGAAGGAAGCTGCTCCTTTTTCGGAGTAGGCGGGTCAAAAAATCTTGCCATTGATAGATTTAGTTTTAATATGTTTTACAAATTTTCCTGTAGTTCAAGCCATCTCATCTCTTTCTCGTTAAGCAGGGAGGAAACTGTCCCGAAACGCTGCGACGCCTCCTGGACCTTTTCATACTCAAGCGTTCCCGACGAAAGCGCCTGCTCCAGTTCCGCCTTTTCCTTTCCGAGCGAGTCAATGTCCTTCTCCAGCTGTTCCAGCTCTTTCTGTTCCTTCCAGCTGAGCTTCTTCTTAGTGGCGCGTTTGGTGTCAGGTGTTGCTGTTGCGGCCTTCTCCTCCTTCTCCTTGGCCCTCGCAATTGCCTTCTGCTGGGCCTCGTACTCTTTTATATAATCGTGATACTCACTGTATGAACCGATGAAATCCTTTATCTTGCCGTCTCCGCAGAAAATGAACAGATGGTCCACAAGCCTGTCGAGGAAATGCCTGTCGTGCGAGACGATGATGAGGGAACCCTTGAAGTCCTTCAGATATTCCTCCAGCACGTTCAGCGTGACGATGTCCAGGTCATTGGTAGGCTCGTCCAGAATCAGCAGGTTAGGGTTCTGCATCAGGATGGTCAGAAGGTAGAGCCTGCGGCGTTCACCTCCGGACAGCCTCGACACTTTCGTCGTGAACATGTCGTGGCTGAACAGGAACTGGTTCAGCAGACCCATGTCGCTTACCGTCTGCATGACTGTCTGGTCCTCATCGAACTTCATTCCGCTCTGGCGGTAGTATCCGATTTTCAGGGACTCTCCGCGCTCAATCACTCCGCTCAGCGTGCCGTTCCCGGAAATGTTCCCGGTCAGCAGATTCAGGAAGGTGGACTTTCCTGTCCCGTTCTTCCCGACAATGCCCACACGCTCGAAGCGCTGGAAATTGTAGGTGAAATGGTCCAGGTACACGTCCGGCCCATAGCTGAAGCAGACATCTTTGCAGTCGATTATCTTGCTGCCCAGTCTGGACCCGTTTCCCATCGCATCTAAGCTCACCTTTCCGCTTGTATAGACCTGCTCGGCCCTGTCCTTGAGGTCGTAGAACGCATTGATACGGTATCTTGCCTTTCCCGTCCTCGCGCAAGGGGAACTCCTTATCCACTCCAGCTCGCGGCGCAGGATATTGTTCACTTTGGCAGTCTCTGCATTGTAATTGTCGATGCGCTCCTGCCTCTTTTCCAGATAGTTCTCGTAATTTCCCCTGTAGGTATAGACTGCCCCGTGGTCGAGTTCCATCACAGTATTGCACACATTGTCCAGGAAATACCTGTCGTGCGTCACCATCAGCAGGGTGCTGCGCGAATGCCCGAGATAATTCTCGAGGAACTCGATGGCGTCGATGTCCAGATGGTTGGTCGGCTCGTCCATTATGAAGAAGTCCGCCTCGGAAGACAGCATCACTGTCAGTGCCACCCTCTTCACCTCCCCGCCCGAGAGATTTTTCATCAGACTGTCCGGACTGAGTCCGAAATTGGTGATGAACTTCTTGATTCTCAGCTCGTAAGCGAACAAGGCATCATCGTCCAGCCCCTCCGTGAACTGCCTGCTCGACTCCAGAACCTGAGTGAAGATGTCATTGTCCGGAGAGAACGCGAACTCCTGCTCCAGGAATGCTATCCTGATATGCTTCAGGAACGTGATTTTTCCTCCGGAGTCCGACTTGTCATTCCCCGCGAGTATTCTCAGCAATGTGGATTTGCCTGTTCCGTTCGGTGCAATGAGGGCGATCTTGTCACCCTCATTGATATTGAACCCGATATGCTCGAACAGCACTTTCGGTCCATAACTCTTGCTGATGTTTTCTATCTGTAAGTACGATGCCACTGTAAATTCCTCTTCTTATCTGAACAGTTTGTCCACTTCTTTTACCGCTGAAGGCAGGGCGAATACGGCCACGCGGTCATAAGCCTCGATGCGCGTGTCGCCGACTGCTATGAAATAATCATTGCCCCGGATGATGCCACCGATGATGGCATTCTGCGGGAAGTCCGTGTCTTTCAGTGTGTTGCGTGTTATTGCACTGTCCGGCGCCACGATATACTCAAGAATCTCCGCATCGGTTCCGCTCATGTATTTCACGAAACGTACCTTGTTGCTGAGCGTCATCTTGAAAATCTTGCCGGCAGTGATAAGTTTCTTGTTGATGACGGCATCCACGCCCATCTCCTCGGCCAGGTGGATGTACTCCAGGTTCTCCACTTCCGCGATGGTCCGCTCTACGCCGAATCTCTTGGCCACGACGCAGGCGAGAATGTTCGCCTCGTCATTGTCCGTTACCGCCACGAAGGCGTCGAAGTCCTTGATGCTCTCTTCCAGGAGAAAGTCCGAATCCCGTCCGTCCCCGTTGATTACCTGGACATTGTCATCGGTGTTCTCGCTCACCTCCAGGCATCTCTGCTTGTCCGAATCGATTACCTTGACCGACTCCACGGCCTTGCTGATATTGCTTGCCACCATCTCTCCGATGGCCCCGGCACCGAGAATCATCACATTCTTTATCTCGATATTGCTCTTTCCCAGGAAGTTCATCAGCGGGTCAATGCCCTCTCTCGTGGTGATGATATAGACCAGGTCGTGATACTTGAACTTGGTGTCGTACTTTGGCATTATCGTGTTGTCGTCACGCGAAATCGCCACGACCCTGAATTTGGACCCGAAAGTCACGGCAGCCGCGAACTCGGACACTTTCATGTCGATGATAGGAGAGTCGTCCTCCAGTTTGAAAACCGCCACCTGGAGCTTTCCGCGCGCGAAATCCATAGTCTCCGTAGAGACCGTCCGTTTCAGCAGCGACGCGATTTCACCTGCGGCAATCCTTTCGGGATAGAACATCAGGTCAATGCCCATCTCCGTAAAGAGGTATTTGTTCTCGTACGAGAGGAATTCTTCATTGTCAATGCGGGCGCACACTTTCTTGCAGCCGAGTTTCTTGGCCAGGAGCGCGCTCACGATATTGATGTCCTGCGATGTGCTCGGATTTACGGCAATGAACAGGTCCGCATCTTCCACACCTGCGTTTTTCAGAACATTGATGGATGACAGGTCTCCGGAAATGGTGACCACGTCCGCGCTGCTGCCCAGTTTCGCAAGCCTCTCCTCATCGCAGTCGATAACTGTGATGTCATTGGCCTCGCTGCTGAGCATTTTCGCAAGGTGAGAACCTACCTCACCGGCTCCTTCAATAATTATTGTCATAAATCTCCTGTTTTATTTCTGCCCGAAATGACGGGCCACAATGCTGAATGTCCTCTTCCCCCGAACCAATGCCATAGGAATTATCCAATGAGGAAAAATTCCCCGCACCACCGGCCTCTCTCCGCTGCCGCACCACTGCCTGAGGTATTTGTCAATGTCTTCCGGCCCCGTTCTGACAGCCATTTTCCTGTACTCGGCATGAGCATTCACCACAGCCTTGAAAAATGACGGCTTCAGTGTAAGCAGATAAGCCGCAGCAGCCGCTCCGTCTATCACCATTCTCCTGAAAATCAGGCATCTTGCTTTGCGGCAGGCCTTTACGGACAGCTTCTTCAAATCGTGGACATCTGCATTGACCTTGTCGGAAAGTCCCTGCAGGGCGATGGTCCTGGCGAGATTGTTCTCGAGCATCAGCAGGTTGTTACGGTAGTTCAGCTTCAGTTTCCAAGGCGAGGTCTGAGGCAATGTCCCGCCTCCCAAGTGGTAAACCGTCGATTGCGGAACTATGCGTATCCGGTATCCGTTCAGCTGGAGCCGCCAGCACAGGTCGATTTCCTCCATGTGAGCGAAGAACCTGTCGTCGAGTCCGCCGAGTTCCCGGAAAAGAGAACTGCGTATCATCAGGCATGCCCCTGTAGCCCAGAAGACATCGGCAGGGGAGTCGTACTGCCCCTCGTCCTTCTCGACCATATTCATGATTCTGCCACGGCACAGCGGAAATCCGAAACTGTCCAGATAACCTCCGGCCGCCCCCGCGTACTCGAACATGTCCCTTTCGTACCAGGAATGAAGTTTCGGCGCGCAGGCCCCGACTTCAGGGTTCCGGTCCAATGTTTCCGTCAATGGCTGTATCCAGCCGTCCTGAACTTCTATGTCCGAATTTATCAGCACGTAGTACTCGGCCTCTATCATTGACAGGGCCCTGTTGTAACCGCCTGTAAATCCGTAGTTCTTGTCCAGAGTTATTCTTTTGACCTCAGGGAATTTTTCCGCCATCATCTCCATGGAACCGTCCGTCGAAGCGCTGTCGGCCACGACAAGTTCCGCATCCGTTCCCTCGAGAGAATGGAGTATGCCCGGAACGAACTTTTCGAGATAACCCTTTGTGTTCCAGTTAAGTATGACAACGGCTGTTTTCATCGTGAAGCCTATTTCTCGTGGCAGTGGCACTCGTGGTGACCTTCGCCCTCATCGTGATGGCAGTGGCACTCGTGTTCTCCCTCGTGCTCTCCGTCATGATGACAGTGGCACTCGTGATTGCCGTCATGCTCGCCGCTGTGGCAGCACTCGTGCCCCTCTTCGTGTCCCTTGCCGTGGCAGCATCCGCCGTTGCCGTGATGGCCGCAGCATCCGCCTTCCTTAGGCAGGAACTCGCCGTGAAGACCTTCTGTCAGCTCCTTCTCGGTAGCATCCCTTACAGAAACTACTTTTCCCTTGAAATTCAATGTCTTGCCCGCCATCGGGTCATTGAAGTCCATAGTGACCTTGTCCTCGTGGATAGAGTCGATCTTGCCTCTGACCACCATTCCGGCACTGTTCAGCAGCGGAATGTATCTGCCCACCTGGAGCAGTTCCTCCATCAGCACGCCTTCCACTTCAAAAGTGGATTTTGCAATATCTACTTTCTTCTTCGGGTCGTACTCGCCATATCCGTCCTCAGGAGCCAATGTGAATGCGAATTCCGCCTCAGGCTCAAGCCCTTCCAATGCCTCTTCGAATTTGGGCAGAAGCATGTTCTCTCCATGTATATAGTCGAGCGGACCGGTCGTGTCAGTAGTCTTGTCCACTACCTTTCCGTCCACAGTAAGCTCATATTCCAGCTCCACCACTTTATCCTTCGTTACTATCATATCATTAAAGTTTAAAACCGAGTTTTTCACAATACCTTGCGAAGGTACGGAAAAAACTCGGATTATCGAAGTTAATCACGCCTTTGGGCGAGCTGATTGTCAGTATTTCACTATTTCAGAAATCGCGCTCTGCGCATTGTGTTTGTCAAGAGCCGTGACGAAATATTTGCCCTTCGTGCTCAGACTGTACGACAGATCGGTTACGGTATCGAGCAATGTGGCCTTCTGCTTGTCTCCGTTGCTCTTGTAAACTGCATAGTAGGCAGCTCCATCTACCTTGTCCCAGTTCAGCGTGCCTCCTGAAACCACTACATTGGCAGGAGCGGAAGGCAAAGCATCCACGCCTGTTCCTCCAAGATGAGGAATGAGTGCCTTGGTCTTGAATGAGTTGCTTATCACAGTCTGCACGCTCTTGGGATTCTTGGAAAGTGTGCTCGTGTTGTAGAACACATGTCCGTAGCAATTTGCCTTCCTTCCAGCAAGATTGAACTGCGTAGTAAGTTCATCAGCAGACTCATAGCCTGTACTGTTTTCCTGAAAACCGCTGAGGCTGTGTCCGACCATGAACGGTACCTTCGAAACATTCGATGCCCACCAGTCAAGTCTCGGAGTATAGTAGTCCTTCTTGGCTTTTGTGGACCAGTAGAGCTGAGGAAATACCGCATCTATCAGTTTTGCGGCGCAGACCTTTGGAACGTCGATATACTGGTTGTTGAAGTTGTTGTCGTAGTTTCCCTGAGGTCCGATAGTGAATGCCACTTCCGGATTTACGGACATAATCGTGCTCTTCACCAGCTTTACCATTTCGAAAACATTACTGCGTCTGAAATCCTTGATGGAACTGTATCCTGAGCCGTATTTCTTGAAATCATCCTCATCATCCAGGTTGGAGACGGAAGGGTAGAAATAATCGTCCATGTGGATACCGTCCACATCGAATTTCGTGACAATCTCCTTCACGATATCCGCGATTCTCTGTCTGACTTCAGGCAGGGCCGGATTGTAAACCCACATTTTATCGTATTTCTTGACCAAGCCTTCAGGTATTTTCGGGTCCAGCCCTTCGCTGAAATAACTCGGGGTGCTGACTCTGTATGGATTCAGCCATGCATGGAATTCGATACCGCGTTTATGGGCCTCGCTGATCAGGAACTTCATCAGGTCATATCCCGGATCCTTTCCGGCAACTCCGGTGATGGAGCGGCTCCACGGCTCGTAGGCAGACTCATAATAAGCATCCGCCATACCGCGTATCTGGAAGAATACGGTATTGATACCCAGCTGTTTGTACATATCCAGATATGAAATGTACAATGCTTTCTGGCTGGCTTCGTCGTGTTTGCCGTCAGGCCAGTCGATGCCCCACACTGTAGCCATCCACGCTCCTCTTAGCTGTGGGGCCGGCAGTACAGGCTTTTCTGTAACTACTTCAGGTTTCTCCGGGTCTTTGTTTCCTCCGCCCGGTCTTTCAGGCACCGCCCTCTTTTCATTGCAGGCAGCCGCCAGGACGACGGCTGCTGCATAAACAAGATGTTTCAGTTTCATTAGTCTTCTTCTTTCTTGATTCCGAACTCAGTAATCACGAATCCGGTATTCATACGATATCCAAAGATAATGAGTTTTTCGTCATTTCCATTGCTGTCCTTGACAATATGGTAATTTGTGGATATTCCAGGAGCAGTGTTACCTGAATCTCCGCCGATGATTGCAGAGTAGTCAGGCTTATGGGATTCTGCTGCCTTGAAGTTTTCCATGGCCTCTTCCGCATTTGCCCCCTTGGTAAGGTTATAGACATCCAGAGTCGGCGTTACCTTGCTTGCGCTTCCGAATTTCGCAACACATGCCATGAGGTATCTCTCCTGGTTGAATGTGAACATTCTGGCAGCTACGGATTCTTTAGGAAGAATATTGTCGTCCAACGGCAATGACGCCCCGCCAGGGGTGACGTTCTCGTCTGACAATGTTACAGGAAGGCGGAGTCCGCTCCACAGATACTTGTCGGTATCCTCGATCCTATAGACATATGTGTTGGCTGTAGCATTCGCGTTGCTTGCGAGAACCGTCGGCTCGCTGGTGGTCTTGTGATTCGTGACTTTTATTCTGACAAAATCCGTCCCTCCATTATCTCCGAAGAAAATGTAACCGTTTCCGTTCTTGTCAATGTTGCCTGAGATAGCGTCACCGTGTCTTTTCGTAGTACCAGGTATATTGGTGAAGTTTCCGATTACCTCCGGCTTGGAAGCAGTAGTTTCATAATAGTAAATCTTCAATGGTGATGCGGCTCCACCTGAAAGGGACGCAATGTAGATATGTCCGTTTGCGAGGAAACCGCAGTTTACAGGGAAGGTTCCGCCCTCAACTCCTGTCATATCAAGCTCTTGCGGCTCAATCTTGCCGGCCTTCAGATCTTCATATTTCAGGACATAAGGAGGAGACCTTCTTACTATAAGCACGTGCTCGCCATCGAAGTCGGCACATCTTGAAATACCTCCAGCTACATCCGGTAACTTGGAAGCATCCAGGAACTTGTATTCAACTGGTGTTTCAAAGTCGGCTCCATAGACAGGGATACGGCGCTTGATGGTCATGAAATAGTCAGTGTATCTCTGATGGTTCTGGATTCTGATGACCTGAGTCTTGCTTGCGATGCCTTCCTCCATGGAGTAGTCATAAACTGTTTCCGTGATTTCAGCACCTTCAGACGCAGTGGCTTCTACGCGGAGCTGGTCGAAAGGAGAGTCCTTGTCCAGTTTCGGGAATGTGATTTCCTTCTTGTCCTGGTTTATGGTACCTTCTACGACAGTGTTTCCGTCAGCACCTGCATTGAGGATCTTGATGGATATAAGTTGTGTCTCATACGGGTACACCTTGTTCTCAGGCAGTTTTTCCTCACAGGAAACCAGCATTGACGCTCCTGCAAGCAATACGCCTATCTTGAATATGAGATTTTTCATAATCTGTTCAGTGTTAAATGATTATAATTCGGTAGGCCATCCCTCGGTCTGAGTGAGCTTGTAACCTCTCATTTCATAGTCGCTGATCTGGTTCTTGCCGATCGGACAGAGATAAGGGTTTACATTAGGGATGTCCAGATATGGCTGTCTGCCGAGTGTCTGAGGAGAGTAGAAGAATCCGTTGAGGGATGCTCCGTTCTTTCCGTCATAGACAACTTCCTTGCCCGCAGCATTGACTACACGGATTTTCTTGATATTCTCAGCCTTGAGCTCTTCCGGAAGATCTGACTGGAAGTTTACCCAAGTGCCCATAAGCAGGTCAGGTCTTGCGTCTGTGTCCATGTACTCGAGCTTGCCCCATCTCCTGAGGTCGATGATTCTGGAGAACTCGAATGCGAATTCCATTCTGCGCTCGCGTCTGATTTCCCAGAGCAGAGGAGAGACTGTAGCGTCTCTTGAAGGGTCCGCGTTCAATGAAGCCAGGTCCATGGCAGCTGTTTTGGTTACGCCCAGCTTCTTGGCTTCCGCTGCGATAGGACGGTTCCTTATGGCATTGATACTTAAGTCAATGTCAGCCTGTGAGACACTTCCTTCGCCGAGATCCGCAAGCTCCGCCTTGGCCTCGATCCAGTTCAGGAGAACTTCTGAATATCTGAGGACAGGGTAGCCTGTGACGTTCTTTTCTCCCTGGAATTCCGGAGCAGGTGAAGCGCCCTCTTCATCCAGATACTTGAGAGCTGAACGAGGAATGAACTTGGTGACATACAGATACGCCGACTTGTTCTTAGGGGTAACCTTGTTGAAGAATGTGCCTTCGAATCTCGGGTCACGTGTCTTGAGCAATGTGCTCAATGAGAAATCCTTCGCATCGCCCACTGTAGATGTCTGCCAGTCCTTGCCGTCAGTACAGATGAATGACTTGATGAGGTCGAGAGTAGGTCCGATGTCGGTAGGCTCGTTGGCGTTGCAATATGAAGCCACACAATGCGTTATGCTCTGGGATGCATTGTATTTCCTGTAAAGGATGCACTCTTTGCTTGTAGTGAGGTCTTCAGAGCCGAACAGGTTGCGGAATTCTTCCACAATGGCGAATTTGCCGCTGCTGATCACCTTGTCAGCAGCCTCGGTCGCGAGGTTGAAGAATTTCTTGGCGCGGGCTTCGTCCTTGTAATAGTATTTCTGCCAGCTTCCTTCATAGAGAGCCCATCTGCTGACAAGCGCAGAAACTACATATCTGTTCACGTTTCTGGTGCCGTCGTTGAGGCGTACGTTCTCCATTGCGAACTTGAAGTCGTCATAGACGTGGTCCATCACCTCGTTGCGCGGAGTCCTGTCCTTATAGAGTTCGTCCAGCTGGGTGTTCAACGGTGCGAAATCATAGTAAGGAACGTCTCCGAAGACATTGACAAGTCTCGCATATTCGAGGGCTCTGAAGAATCTCGCAATCGCGAACCAATGGTTGTACTGCTCTTCATTCAGTACGTCTTTCATGCGTTCCTGAATCCTGTCGGACATGATATTGGCCTTTCTTACCCATGCGAAATTCCATGTAGGGCCGGTATATTCGCTCTGCCATTCACCGAGGTCGAGGCTTGTGCTTTCCTTGCTTATCGGCACGGTTCTGGTGAACTGGGCCTGGGAAGAAAGTCTTACTACGTCATCGCTGAATGCGTAGTTGTTGCCCGGAGCATATGCTGTGGTCCAGCCGACACCATATCCCGGGAAGAAGTGTCCGTAGAAAGAGTGGGCATACAGCCTGACGCTTTCTTCGCTTTGCCAATAACTGTCATCCTCTGCAGTTGTCAGAGAAGGACGGTCGATCACTTCGCAGCTTCCAAAAAGGATTGCGAGAGCTGACAATGTATATAATAATCTGAATTTCATTGTATTGTATGCATTAGAATGATAACTGTACACCGAATGAGACTGATTTGAATACAGGTGTTCCTGTACCGGTACGTCCCAGGTTGTAATTGTTTGAATCTGTGAACATCGAGTAACCTGAAATTGCTTCAGGGTCGATAGGCAGTCCTCTGAGGTGATCGAAGGTGAAGAAGTTTTCGAGGGAAACATATACCCTTGCCTTGCTTATCTTCGCTTTTGAGAGGACTTTGGTCGGTACTGAATAGCCCAATGTGATGTTCTTGATTCTCAGATAGGCCATGTTCAGGAGGTACTTGCTCTGAACCTGCATTCCGAAACCGGAGTCAGCACCGCCGAGGTTCCATGCACGTGGATAGAATGCGTCAGTATTGTCCTCTGTCCAGTAGTCTTTTGTGAATGTCTTAGGCAGACCGCCGTCCTTGGCATGGTAGCCAGGAATTGCAAGCTGTCCTTTACCCCAGATTTTTCTCTGTCCGATGCCCTGGAAGAAGATGGAGAAGTCCACGCCTTTCCAGTCTGCGCCGAGACGGAAACCGTATTCGTAGCGAGGTGTTGTGTTTCCGATAACTACGCGGTCACCAGGATTGCCGTTCGTGCCCTCACCAGGAGTGATGTATCCGTCGCCGTCCACATCCACGAATTTCACGTCTCCAGGTGCGAAAATGACCTTGTCGCTGTTCTCGAACTGCACCTGATATACAGGGTATTTCGCTGTCTGTCTGTGGGTTGTGCGGGCTGTGCCGTTGTAGATGACAGTTATCTTCTCTATCTGTCCGTCTGCGCCATAGACGAAATCGTCTTTCTGGAACAGTCTGTCGGTAACATAACCGTAGATGTCACCATAGCGTCTGCCGGTAGAGTAAGCGTTTGAGAGAAGCCTGTTCTCCCAAGGTGTAGCCCAGTCAGCACCTTTGGTGATGTCCGTGACAGCATCTGACAATGTGGCCATACCATTGATGCCCAAGCCGTTGCTGAATCTGAATCCCCAGTCGAGAGCGATTTCCCAGCCTCGTGTGCGGAGGCTTCCGTAGTTGCCTCGAGGTGCGGTTGTTCCCAATGTAGCAGGAAGACTCTCACCCGGAATAATCATATCTTTCGTGTCTCTCTGGAACCAGTCGAATGTTATACCGATCTGATTCTTCCAGAATCTGAGGTCGGCTCCGAAGTCCAGAGTCTCGATTCTCTGCCAGGTGATGTCGTAGTCCACCAGTGTAGGTGTGCCGTACTGTGTGACCTTGTTTCCTGAGCCGTCAAGCCAGTTTGACTGGGACTGTGAAAGGGTGGAGACATAGAGCGTATTGGCTACAGACTGGTCTCCGATACTTCCCCATGATGCCCTGATCTTACCGAAGGAGAGCACAGGCTCGATGCGTTTCATGAATTTCTCATTGGTGAAAATCCAGCCTCCTGAGAATGAAGGGAATGTCTGCCATCTGAGGTGCGTAGGGAATTTGGAAGAACCGTCGCGGCGGATATTGGCCTCGATGAAATAGCGGTTGCCGAATGCGTAGTTGATACGTCCGAAGAAGCCAAGCTGTGCATCCCAGTTGGTGTTTCCATCTACGAACTGGTCGCCGGTGGCTGTCTTGAACTGAGGGTTCGACAGGTTCATCAGGTCAGTCCTGCGTGCAGATACGGACTCCCATTTTGTAGCTACCCTGTTAAGACCTGCCATGACCTTGAAGTCGTGCTGTCCGCCTGCTCCGAACTGGCGGTGATAGGTGGTGTAGGCATTGACAGTGTTGGTAGAACTTGCGTATCTGTATCTCTTGATGTCTGTTGCTGTTGCATTGGAGAAATACTTCTGTACAGGGAAGCAGTATCCCGGCATCGCACCGTCAGCAGCTGCATCCACAACTTCTCCGAGACCGTTGACATAGATTCTGCTGCCGTCTTCCGCGAACCACTCGGTAGGTGCATACCACATCTGGCCGCCTTCGAATTCAGGTGTTGATGTGTTTTCTTCCTGTGTCCTGTGGTCGTAGGTGTAGTCGAACTTCACATCCCAGTGCTTGGTGATGTTAACAGTCGCTCCGAGATTGACATTGATATATTTGTTCCTGAGGTTGTTGGTATTGGCAGCGCCTATCTCGTATGATGCCTCACGAAGGTTGTTTCCGTTTTCCTTGACCCCGATAGGGAAGAGCGGGCTCCATCTGTAGAGATATAGCCACGGGTCGGCTGTCGTGGTGCCCATTCCCGGATATCTCTTGTTCCTGTCTGAGAATATGGAACTTGCGCGGAGGCTGAGGTATTTGTTGATGTTTGAAGTGAGGCTGATGGATGAGTTGTATCTCGTGAAATCATCATGCTTCGCCGTTCTGGACATACCGCTCTGCTTGAGGTAGCCGAGACCTATATTATAAGAGGTCTTGCCTGAGGTGCCGCTTACGGACAGGTTGTGTGTCTGGCTTGGTGCCCAGTCGCGTATCATTGCATCAGCACCGTCATAGACGCGGTAACCATATTTGTTGACACCGTCATAGTACCAGTCACGTCCATATACTACAGGGTCGCCGTTCTTGACTTTTCCGCCATAGAGCTTCTGCCACTCGACAGCCTTTTCATAACTCTCAGGACTGATTCTCCAGAAACCTCCGGCAGGCATTGCAGCACCCATGTTCGTATGTGCGTCAAGGGTATATTTCAATGCTTCGAGACCTCCGAATTCGATAGGTTTCGCTCTGTTCTGCCATGAGAAGTTGTCAGAATATGTCACTTCGAGTTTCTCTTTTCCGACACCTGTCTTGGATGTGATGAGGATGACACCGAATGCAGCTTTTGCACCATAGATGGAGGCAGCTGCCGCATCCTTCAGTACTGAAATGGACTGGATGTCGTCCGGGTTCACCATCTGGATACTTGGAATTTCCACATTGTCCAGGAGAATCAGAGGGCTGTTGTTTCCGGAGATGGAACCTATCTGTCCACGGATATTGATGATAGGGTCTGAACCTACTTCACCGGTAGGGATCCTGATATTCACGCCCGGAACTGAACCCTGAAGTCCACGTCCTACGTCCGCTATAGGTCTGCTGTCCAATGTCTTCTGTACATCGACCACTGCTACTGAGCCTGTGAGGCTGGCTCTTTTCTGGCTACCGTATCCGACAACTACCACTTCCGAGAGCAGCTCGCTGTCTTCTTCCAATGTCACTTTCAAATTGGCGGTCGCCTTCACTTCCTTGGAAATGAAACCGATGGAAGATACTTCCAATATGGCTCCGTCGTTTACTGTTATGGTGAACTGGCCGTTCGAATCGGTGAATACACCGTTCATCGAGCCTTTCTCCACAATGCTTGCTCCTGCGAGAGGTTCTCCTTTGGAGTCAAACACTTTTCCTGAAATCTCCACTTTGCGGGATTGGGCGGATGTGCTGGCAGAAATTGACGTTACTGCCGATGCGAAGCAGTCGGCTCCGCTCAGGGGTAAAATCGTCAAAGCGGCCAATGCTGATAAGAAACAAGTCCTCCTTGTTTCGTGCCGTCTATGATCTTTAGTCATAAGTTGTTGGTTATTAGAAATTATGTATTAGTCATCTGCATAAAAACCGATGATTTGGCTAAGTTAAAACATTTTAATAAAAAAACAAACACCAAAAATGTTAAATTTGTATTTGGGAATGTATATATTATATGAATGTTATGACAGATGAGACAGTGACCCTGCTGCGCGGATGGGCAGAGAAATACAATGACGCCTGCTACTTTCAGGAGGACCCGATAATATTTCCGAAGCGGTTCGTGTCAATGCTCAGTAGCGGCAGGAGCTGCCTTGCCGATGTGGAAATCGCCGCTGTCTTCGCAGCGCATTTCGCGTGAGGGAGAAGGTCAATGATAGTGCGCGACTGCCATCGCCTGTTCGATGAAATGAACTGGAACCCATACGATTACGTGATGCGCGGACAGTGGAGGGACGAGCCGGTCAGCATACACAGAACCGTCAAATGGTCTGAAGTCGCGTCGATATGCGCAAGACTGAAAGACCTCTATTCGGAACGCGAAAGTCTTGAAACATTGACAATTCCCCAGTTCCGGACATTGGTCTTCGGGCAGAAGGAAGACAAGAAGGCGCCGAACAAGAAGATCAATATGATGCGACGCTGGATGGTCCGGAATGACGGCAGAGTTGACCTCGGAGTCTGGAAGAACATTGACCCGCAGACATTGCTGATTCCTCTGGATGTGCACGTGTATCAGCAGGCCTCGGAACTTGGCCTGACAGCCCGTAAACAGAAGGACATCACTACGGTAGAGGAAATTACGGACGCCTTCAGGGACATTTTTCCCGGCGACCCGTGCAAGGGTGATTTCGCGCTTTTCGGTTACGGAATCGACAATGCCGGCAGATAGCAGGAATCGTGCAGGAGTACAAGGGAAGCAAGCTGGATTTTTTTATTAACAGCAAATAACGCAGAACTATGCCACAATTATATGTAATATCAGGATGCAATGGAGCCGGCAAGACGACAGCCTCCTATTCATTGCTCCCGGAGATGCTCAAATGCAGCCAGTTCGTGAATTCAGACGAATTCGCCAAGAGCCTTTCGCCATTCAGTCCGGACGCCGCATCGATTCAGGCCGGCAAGCTTATGCTGCTGAAAATGAACTACTTGTTCAAGCGTGGCGAAGACTTCGCGATAGAGACGACATTGGCCACACGCAGTCTCAAGAGGACTATCACCCACGCCCACGAGCAAGGGTACAGTGTCACGATTCTGTATTTCTGGCTGAATTCTCCTGAACTTGCCGTGGAGAGAGTCCGCGCAAGGGTAGCGGCAGGCGGTCACAACATTCCGGAACAGGTGATACGGAGAAGATATACGGCCGGACTGCATTATTTTTTCAATGTTTACAGAACATTGGCCGACAGATGGATACTTGCGGACAATTCCAAGATACCTTTCAAGGTGGTCGCGGAGGGCTGGAAGGGCATTCTCAATATAAAAGACGAAGAAATCTACAGTACGATAGAAAAGAAGGCCGCAGAGGCCCAAAACTATTTCGACAATGATAGCAAATAAGGAATATTATTATAACACATTCAAGGTCAATGACATTGACCTGAAATCTCTCGTGACGACGGCACTCTCGCACGGCGGGGACTACTGCGACCTGTATTTCGAGAACACCTCGGACCAGGTCTATCAGCTCATGGACGGGAAGGTCACGTCTGGCGGTCTGAATATCGATTACGGTGTGGGAATCAGGGTGTTGTGCGGTGAGAAGACCGGTTATGCCTACTCTGAAAGTACGGAGCGGAAAGATATGGAAGCGGCTGCGCTTGCGGCCTCGGCGATTTCGCAGGGCTCTGCTGTCACGCCACGTGAAACCAGAAGCGTGGGGGCCACGTACACTTCCCAACAGAACAATGGCGGCCGCCTCGTCAGGAGGCTTTATCCGGGACATCCGAACCCGGCGGCGGACCGTTATCCGATACTGAAAGACTGGAGGGAAGAGAGTCCGTCCGTGGTCGTGGGATATCTCGACCGTCTGGAAAAGGCCATCAAGGCGAAGGACAGCAGAATAGTGAGCATAATGTGCTTTCTGAGCAGTCAGACAAGCGATTATATGATGTACAATTCTTTCGGCGAACTCAAATACGAGACTCGTCCGCTGACCACCGTTTCCGCTATGATTGTGGCTGACAACGGAAAGCGGCGTATAAAGAAAAATGACTCCATCAGTCTTCGCAAGGGTGCGGAGATGCTTACAGATGAAGTGATGGAAGAACTTGCGGCCAGTCTGACGGACGGCATTGACAGTGCCTTCGAGGCAAGCAGGCCTGAGGGCGGGCAGATGCAGGTGGTGATGGGTGCTGGTGCTTCTGGCATTCTGCTTCACGAGGCCATGGGACACGCTTTCGAGGCTGATTTCAACAGAAAGGGCCAGTCCATCTTCTCGGACAAGATGGGGAAGCGGATTTGTCCGGAAGGAATCAATATCGTGGATGACGCGACCATCCGAGGCAACCGCGGCTCCCTGAATTTCGACGATGAGGGCGTGCCGGGACAGAGGACAATGATGGTCGAGAACGGAGTGCTGACTTCGTATCTGCACGACCGGATCAGCGCGAAGTACTACGGCGTGGCCCCGACCGGCAACGGAAGACGTGAAAATTTCCGTTCAAGTCCGATTCCGAGAATGCGCGCGACCTATATGGAAAATGGCAATGCCGACCCGGAAAGCATCATTGCTTCGGTTTCCAAAGGTATTTATGTCAATGAGTTCAGCAACGGACAGGTGAAAATCGGCGAAGGTGATTTCACGTTCTTCGTGCAGAGCGGCTTCCTGATAGAGAACGGAAGGCTTACCAGACCTGTCAATGATGTCAATGTCATCGGCAACGGGCCCCAGGCCTTGAAGGACATTGTCGCAGTAGGCAATGACTGCAAGCTGAAGGATGCTGCCTGGACTTGCGGAAAAGGTCAGTCAGTGCCTGTTTCGTGCGGTATGCCGACGGTGCTCGTGAACAATCTGATAGTGGGAGGAGTGGCAGATGAATAAGGAATTCGAGATGAAAGAAAGTTTGGACTTCGCGATAAGCGATGCGGAGATAGAAATAGCGGACAAAAGCGTGCAGATGGCCCTGGATGCGGGTGCTTCGGCAGTCATGGTGTCACTGGACAAGGCAAAAACCGAGATTTATGCCTTGCTGGACGGGGAGATTGACAATATCAGGCAGACTGGTGACAGGTCATTGACTTTCAATATCTACGCTGACGGCAAATACGGCACTTTTTCCACGAACAGGTTCGAGGAGGAGAGTCTCCGCGATTTTCTCTGCAAGGCAGTCGAGACAGTGAGGATGCTGGTGGCTGATCCGTTCCGGGGCTTGCCGGACAAGAAGGACCTTGCCACGGATGCTGTCAATGGTGATGAAATGGGGTTGTGCTGGTATGGTTATGATTCGGTTTCCCGCGATGAAAAATTGGAGATGGCAAGACGTGTCTCCGTGTTCGGGGAATTCTCTGCACCGTCTTCTGACAGGAACTGGCGTGTGGTATCCGAGGAAGTAGAATACAACAACACATTGTCAGACACCTACTTGACGAGTTCTGACGGATGCCGTTGCCGCCAGACGGAGACTTCATTCGAGGTGAGCAGCCAGGTTACTGTCGAGGACAATGAGGGAAACAAGTACACCGGCCTGTGGTGGGACTACGGTGTGAGTCCGGAGAAGGTTCTGTCTTCAGAATGTGGACGCAAGGCTGTGGAAATGGCCGTGATGCAGATCGCTCCTGTCAATGCGGACAAGGGCAAATACACGATGGTGGTTTCACGTCTGGTTTCAGGTCGTCTTCTACAGCCGGTGCTCAATGCGTTGAGCAGTCTGTCCATCTATCAGAAGTCTTCATTCCTGGTGGATGCGCTGGGCAAGCAGGTCTTCAGCAAAGGTTTGAATGTTATGGATATGCCTCTGGAAAAGGGCAAGAGCGGGGCAATCCTGTTCGAGACTGACGGGCGTGCCTGCAGGAACAGGGAAATTATCTCTGACGGCGTGGTGAAGGAGAATTTCACGAGCATATACATGTCCAGGAAACTTGGCATTCCGCCGACTTCCAGCTGCCCTAACTGCCCTGTCCTGCTGCCGTTTGTCTCCGAAGAACTGCTTGGTGGGGAGCGTGGTGAAGTGAGTGGCTCCGGTCTTGGTGGTGATTGTGGTGAAGTGAGTGGTGACGGACGTGGAGCTGAGCTTGGTGCAGTGAATGGTGGTGGACGTGGAACTGAACTCGGTTGTGGACTTGGCGCTGAGCGTGGAGTTGAGCTCAGTGCTGCGAGTGGTGACGGACATGGAGCTGAGCTCGGTGAAATGAGTGGCTCCGGTCTTTGTGGTGATTGTGGTGAAGTGAGTGGTGATGTGTTTGGTGCTGTGAGTGGTGGTGAGCGTGGAGTTGAGCTTGATGTTGTGACTGGTGGTGGTCGTGGAGCTGAGCTTGGTGTTGTGAATGGTGGTGAACGTGGAGTTGAGCGTGGCGTTGCGAATGGTGGTGAGCGTGGAGTTGAGATTGGCGTTGTGAATGGTGGTGAACGTGGAGTTGAGCGTGGCGTTGTGAATGGTGGTGGTCTCGGTGCTGTGAGTGGTGGTTGGCGTGGAACTGAGCTCGCTGGTGGAATTGGCTCTGAGCGTGGACTGAAGGTGGACCCGTTTGTAAATGATATCGCCCAGCGGGATATTCTGGAACTCTGCGGAAGTGGCATCCTGGTCACGGACTTCAACGGCGGCAACTGCAACAGCGCCACCGGCGACTTCTCCTACGGCGTTTCCGGCTTCCTTTTCGAGAACGGCAAGATAACATCGCCGATCGACAGCATGCTCATAACCGGCAACATGACAGACCTCTGGAGCAACCTCCTCGCCGCCGGCTCCGACCCGGTCCCTGGAATGAGCCGTCAGGTCCCGACCCTCGCCTTCAGAGACGTCACCTTCAATGCATAAAACCATAAAGTGTGAAAATCTCGGTAGCGCGATTCATCCGTAAAACCCCGCCTTCTTCCGGACAAGTTGTTCATTTTGAATAACTTGTCCGTGAAACCCTGCCTTTTTACGGACAAACTGTAGATTCCGGGGCAACCAATATCAGTAATAAGACCTTCAACGCATAAAGTCGGAAAGTGTGAAAATTCCCCGTAAAACATCACGGTAAATGTGAAATTTATGAGGGTTTTTAGTGCGGATTATGTGAAAATAATTATCTTTGTGCCTGTAAATAAAGATTTTAGATATGGATAATCTGCTTAAGAGGAAGGTCGATGACTATTTGAAGACATGGAAAAACAATCCTGATAGGAAACCTCTGATTGTCAAGGGTGCTCGTCAGATTGGAAAGACGCGATCTATCGAATGGTTTGCGTATCATAACTATAAGAATGTCATCCAAATCAATTTTGTTGAACAACCTAAATTCAAGAATATCTTTGAGGATGGATTTGAAGTTGATACCATCCTTAAGAACATATCGTTCCTGAATCCTGAACTTGAGTTTATTCCAGGTGATACGCTTTTCTTCTTTGATGAACTCCAAGCCTGCCCTAATTGTGCTACTTCATTGAAATTCTTTAAATTAGATGGACGCTTTGACGTTATCTGCTCCGGCTCGCTAATGGGAATCAATTACCGGGAAATAGAGTCCAACAGCGTAGGCTACAAAGAAGACTATGAAATGCATTCTATGGATTTCGAAGAGTTCCTTTGGGCTAAGGGCTATACGGACGATTTTGTTGAGGACCTCTATCGACACATGCTTGAGTGTAAGCCGCTCCCTGAATTGCAGATGGATGTCCTTTTTGAACTCTTCCGGGACTATGCTACTATCGGAGGTATGCCTGAAGTCGTAAATACATATGTACGGAACAAGAACTTCAGCGGGACATATGCTATTCAGAAGCAGTTACTGAAGGATTATGAAGAGGATATTACCAAATATGCGGCGGGACTGGACAAGGCAAAGGTTAAGGCTATCTATAATCATATCTCCACATTTCTGTCCAAGGAAAACAAACGTTTTCAAATTACCAAAATTGCAAAGAATGCAAGAAATAGGGATTATATAGGTTGCGTGGAATGGCTTGCTGATGCTGGTGTTATAAATGTCTGCTATTGTCTAAATCGTCCGGAGCTTCCTCTTAAAGGGAATTATGATCCTAAACTATACAAGATTTATTATAGGGACACTGGACTTTTGATAGCATCACTCGATGAGGAATCGCAGGAAGATTTGAGGGCAAATAAAAACCTTGGCACATATAAGGGTGCCATATATGAAAACATTGTCGGAGATATGCTGGTAAAGCAAGGGTACGACCTCTACTATTACAGCAGCGACAGACCAGCCATTGAGATGGACTTCTTTGTAAGAGATGCAAATTCTCTTATCCCTGTGGAGGTCAAGGCTAAGGATAACGCGACAATATCATTGAATAATCTGTTGAAAGATGATAAATATCCCGATGTGAAATATGGCATTAAACTATGTTATAAGAATATCGGTTTTAACGGTGTGTTCTATACATTCCCCTACTTCTTGACATTCCTCTTGAAAAGATTTATTGCAGAAAGGGCAAGATGACCCTCGGTTGCGCGATTCGTCCGTAAAACCACGCCTTTTTACGGATGAATTGTCATTTTGACTTACTTGTCCGTAAAACACCCCCATTCTCCGGACAAATTACTTTATATTCTACAAATTGGCATTATTTGTGGAGTGTGTAGAGCGTTAAATAAACTGTTCCTATGAATGTTAAGACATATTCAGAAAAAGAGAGACGCTGCAATGCGAGTTTTCTGTCAGCTGGCCCATATTGGCACGCATATACTTCTGGAAAAGAAACGCCGTTGCTATTCTCTTGTACTCAAGACTTTGCATTTGCCATGAATGTCGTGGCCCAAGCATCAAACGAGTTCAAAGGTGTAACAATCCTCGCCTTTGAAATATTGAACAATCATTTTCATTTCGTGTTGTCCGCAGAAGAATCGGAAATATTGGAATTCTGGAACTATTGCCGCAGGCTAATAGGGCGGTTCTTTCCATCTGCAAAAGGCATTGACTTGTCACTGAGGCAGATAGAAGTCCTCTCGTCATTGCGCAACTGTATCATTTACACAAATCGGAACGGATATGTTGCTGATCCTTCTTATACGCCGTTCAGTTACCCTTGGGGAACGGGAAGATGCTATTTTCTTGATGCTCCGAGTGGAGTCAAGTTCTCTGAAATGAAGTTTGATGATAGAAGACGAATCCTTCGAAGCCGTTTTCCCGGATTGCCGAATGACTGGGTGATTGTCAATGACTATGTTTCTCCATTTTCGTATTGCGCAGTCAAGTTTGGCATGGCTATGTTCCGAGATGCGCATCACTATTTTGCGATGCTCAGCAATGGGGTAGAGTCATACTCTGAGTTTGCTGCTGAACTGGATGATGGCGAGTTTCTTACGGATGCTGAACTGTTTACGCAGATAATGAAGTGTCTGAAGCAGAGTTATGGCGTGACTGCTCTACATGACTTGACACGTCCACAGAAACTTGACCTTGCCAAGAAATTGCACTATGATTTCCGTTCTTCCAATGGTCAAATCCGCCGTGTACTGGCTCTCTCTCAATATGATGTGGATGCCCTGTTCCCACTTTCGTCCTAGCATTTTTTGACAACTAACCGCCAACTTGTCTGTAAATTACTCCATTTTTCTGCGGCAGAAGTTTTCTGGGCGGAGTTTGTAATTCCTGATTTTGGTTGCTTTGTGAGGTAGCTGGCATCTGGAAAATTCAGGTGGCGGGTGTCTGGGAAATTCAGGTAGCGGGTGTCTGGGAAATCCGAACTGCGTCGGTCAGTAAACCTCAAGCCACGTTTGTCCGTAAGACCACAGTCCGCGTCTGTCCGTAAGACCACAGTCCGCGTCTGTCCGGGAGACCCTACCCCGCGTTTGTCCGTAAAACCCCGCCTTCTTCCGGATAAGTTGTTGATTTTGAGTAACTTGTCCGTGAAACCCTGCCTTTTTACGGACAAACTGTGGATTCCGGGTCAACCAATATCAGTAATAAGCAGATCCGTTCATTCTGCACACGGGACTTTATTCTTGTAGCGCGATTCATCCGTAAATGTCAGGCATCACATGAGATACTTGCTCATGTCTTCGCCACGGCTCTGGGCCTCGCGGATTTCGGTGGAGGAGATATCCACGATCGGCGCATCGAGAAGCTGGATGTGATAGATCTGCCGGTCGGCATCTTCCAGGCTGAACCGTTCCGCTCCGGAAAGCGACTCGTCCAGGACGTAGAAAGCGGGGAAGTGCTTGCACTCGTTCATGAGCGCTGCCCTCAATGCCTTGATGTCGAAGCCTTTACGCGGATATACAGCTACACCGTATTCGGACAGGATACGGGGAAAGTCACGCCATTTGTGTATGGAAGAGAGGTTGTCAGCGCCTATGACCAATGTGAAGTCGTTCTCCGGCTCACGTCGCTTGAGGGCATCCAATGTGCGGATCGTGTAGTGCGGAGGCTCCATTTTCAGTTCAATGTCATCCACCCACACGTTCAGTTCAGGATGTCGGCGGACAGCCTGGACAGCGGCATTGTACCGGTCCTGTCCGGAACTTGCATCAATCGAGTCCTTAAGCGGATTTTTGGGCGATACCACCAGATAGACCCAATCGAATTCCTTCTTTACTGTAAGGTATTCCATTATGGCCTGATGTCCGATATGGAGCGGATTGAAAGAACCGGCGTAAACGGCAATGCGCATGATCAAAAATTATTGTAGGAAGTCGTCAACCACTTTTTCAGCTTCGGCATAAGCTTTCTGCAAATCATCATTGACAAGAATATAATCGAACTTGTCAGCGTAAGTCATTTCCTCTGAGGCCTTTGCGACGCGCTTTGCGATGGCTTCGGCGCTGTCGGTGCCTCTGGCGACGAGCCTCTTCCTCAGTTCTTCCACTGACGGGGCCTGGATGAATACTGACAATGCCTTGTCTCCGAAGTATTTCTTCAGGTTCACGCCGCCTTTCACATCCACGTCGAAAATGATGACATGGCCCTTGTCCCAGATTCTCTGGACCTCCGACTTGAGCGTGCCGTAGAACGAACCAGCATAGACCTCCTCGTACTCCACGAACTTGTCTTCCGCTATCATCTTGCGGAACTCGTCTGCCGTAAAGAAGTGATATTCAATGCCGTTGCGCTCCTGTCCGCGTGGCGCGCGGGAAGTCGCCGATACAGAGAACTCCATCTCGGGATGCAACTTGAGAATGTGGCTCACAATGGTGCTTTTCCCGGAACCTGACGGGGCTGAAAATATGATTACTTTATTGCTCATTCTGATAATTGTTGGATTCTGACGCAAAAGTAAGCATTTTTTGCTTAACTGCCCGTAAGTTGGTAACTTTACCGGACAAACCAACTGAAAAAGTAGTTAACCATTCATCGGACACGAAAATTTATGAATTCAGACAAATACGTCATCGGCATTGACTTCGGCTCAGATTCGGCAAGAGCGGTCATTGTGAACTGCGCGGACGGCTCGATAGTCGGAGAAAGCGTAAGTTTCTACAAGAGATGGAAGCAGGGACTCTTCTGCGACCCGTTGAAATCACAGCTCAGACACCATCCGCAGGATTACATTGACGCGATAGAGTCGGCAGTGGGCTCGGTCACTTCCGCACATCCGCAACAGGCTCGGAATATCGTGGCATTGTCAGTGGACACTACCGGAAGCACACCGTGTTTCGTGGATGAGAACCTCGTTCCACTCTCCCTGAAGCCGGAATTCAGCGAAAATCCGGATGCGATGTTCATCCTGTGGAAGGACCATACGGGGACCGATGAGGCTGCCCGGATCGAGGCTGCCTGTCATGCCAATGTCCCTGACTACACCATGTTGTCAGGCTTTGCCTACTCTCCTGAGGCATATTGGTCCAAGGCCCTGCATGTGCTGAGGACTTCTCCGCAGGTGCGTGAGGCGTATTTTACAGCGATTGAGCTGTGTGACTGGATTCCGGCGCTTCTGACCGGATGCCACAACATTGACAATTTCTGTATCAGCCACAGCTGTGTGGGCGAAAAATCGTTCTGGTGCGAGAAGTGGGGCGGCTATCCTCCGGTGGAATTCTTCGAAAAGATAGATCCGGTGCTCGTGAAACTCAGGAAGAGCCTGTCTGACAATGACCGGACTCCTGATGTGCCGGTGGGCAATATCACAGACGAGTGGGCCGACAGATTGGGCGTTCCTCACGGAATAGTAATCGGTGCCGGCAATATCGACTCGTTCTCGGGCTCGTTCGGCTCAGGTGTGGAAGAAGGCGTGCTCGTGATGAGCTTCGGTACTTCGGCCGCCTATACCACCGTTTTCAGGCCGGAGGCTCTGGACAATGTGATTGACGGTGTCATGGGACAGGTGGACGGGCTGATTACTCCCAAGATGATAGGCATCGAGACCGGACTCAGCGCTTACGGGGATGTTTACGCTTGGCTCAAGCGCCTGATAATGACTCCGGTAAACAATATTCTCGCGGACTGCGACGTGCTGCCGAAGGAAAATGTGGCAGCGATTGCGGACTACATTGACGATAAGATGATGCTGGAGCTGAACCGGTCTGCGGAGCGGGTGAGTCCGAACATCCACAATCCTTTCGCGACGGACTTCCTTAACGGCCGCAGGGCGCCGGCTTCGAATATGCGTCTGTGGGGCTCGCTGATGGGCTTGAAGCTGTCTACGGATGCGGGGGCGATATTCCGTTCCCTTGTCGAGGCGACTTCGTTTGCTTCCAAAGTGATAATGGATGGCGTGGAAAGTGCCGGGCTGAAGATTGACAAGGTGATTGCTACCGGCGGTATTGCCCAGAAATCGCCTTTGGCCGTGCAGATGGTGGCCGATGTGCTCAACAAGGAAATAGAAATCTGTTCGTGCAGGCAGTCGGGAGCGCTCGGGGCTGCCATTTTTGCTGCTGCCGCTGCCGGAGTCTATCCTGATTTCAGGACAGCGCAAAGGTCAATGATACATAAGAATTCCAAGGTCTATTATCCTGATACTGAGAGTCATAAGTTCTTGCTTGAACGTTTTGGACTCTATAGGAGGGCAGTGGATTATACTGAAAAAGTTCAGGAGGAATTCTTTAATTTTGATGAAATTGACTAATTTTGTGGAGTTTTGCTGAACCGTGCGGAGAAATTATATGACATTTTGTCGGTAAAGTAGCAAGGTGGCAGAATTATTGCAGAAAAGCATGAGGATTCAGTAAGCGTTTAGTGCTTACGTAATGTTCATTGAAATAATTTCTAATTTTTATAGAATATGGTTTCTTATAAAGAATTAGGCCTTGTAAACACAAGAGAAATGTTTGCAAAGGCTGTAAAAGGCGGATATGCTATTCCTGCCTTCAACTTCAACAATATGGAGCAGCTCCAGGCTATTATCCAGGCTTCAGCAGAGTTGAAGTCACCAGTCATTCTTCAGGTTTCTAAGGGTGCCCGCAACTATGCGAACCAGACTCTTCTCCGTTACATGGCAGAAGGTGCTGTACAGTATGCCAAGGAACTCGGTTGGGAACATCCTCAGATCGTTCTTCACCTCGACCACGGCGATTCTTTCGAACTCTGCAAGAGCTGCGTGGATATGGGCTTCTCTTCAGTTATGATCGACGGTTCTGCTCTTCCATACGAGGACAACATCGCTCTTACAAAGAAGGTTGTAGAGTACGCTCACAAATTTGACGTTACCGTAGAGGCTGAGCTCGGTGTTCTCGCAGGTGTTGAGGATGAGGTTGCTGCTGAGGAATCTCACTATACAAAGCCTGAGGAGGTTATCGACTTCGCTACCCGTACAGGTTGCGATTCACTCGCCATCTCCATCGGTACTTCACACGGTGCATACAAGTTCAAACCAGAGCAGTGCACACGTGACCCTAAGACAGGCCGTCTCGTTCCACCGCCGCTCGCATTCGACGTTCTCCACGAGATCGAGAAGAAGCTCCCTGGATTCCCTATCGTTCTCCACGGATCATCTTCAGTACCACAGGAGTATGTAGATATCATCAATACTCATGGCGGAAAACTTCCAGATGCAGTAGGTATTCCTGAGGAGCAGCTCCGCGAGGCTGCCAAGTCAGCTGTCTGCAAGATCAATATCGACTCAGATTCACGTCTTGCAATGACCGCTGCCATCCGCAAGGTATTCGTTGAGAAACCGGGCGAGTTCGACCCACGTAAATATCTTGGTCCTGCACGTGACGAGATGAAGAAACTCTACGAGCACAAGATCAAAGATGTTCTCGGTTCTGACGGCAAAGCTGAATAATCAGCGGAACATATAAATAAAAAGTCCAGATATCTTCACAGGTATCTGGACTTTTTTCGTTTATGACGGTTTATGGTGGCTGTCGGAGATGCCGAAATGGCGGCGGTACTCTTGGACTGAATTCTGGAGGTGCTTTTCCACGGCTCTGGTGGAGATTCCGAGAATCTCGGCTATCTCGCTGTGCGTCATGCCCTCAATGCGGCTCATGTAGAAGATGTCCCTCGTACGCTCCGGCAGGAAATTCGAAAAATCCAGAACGTCCGTAATGTCAGGCAGCTGCTTAACTTTTTCTCCAGGAATATAGCTCTCATCTTCGAAATCGGCAGCTGCGATTATTTCCCTTGCCGTTAATGGCAGTTCATCAAATCGTATTGCAGAATTTTCTTCCTTGTTCCGGCTGATGATATTGTAACATTTGTTTCTTACTGCCTTGAAAAGATATGCCGGAACATTGTCTGAACTGATTTCAATCCGCTTGTCGAGAAATGCGCAAAGAACATCATAAAAAATGTCTTCGGCGTTGTTCGATGTAGAGCATTTTTGCCCGCCTCTGGATAGTAAACTGTTGATATACGGCACTATACGCGGGTGGATCTTGAGGACGAGATCCCTCACTTCATCTTCTGAATATGTAAATAACCGCATGTCCATAGTTCAAATTTGTCGGCAAATATAAAAAAAATTGAAAAAACAGGTTCGGGATTTTCAAATGTCGTGTCTATTATGATGAGCCCGGAAAACTGAGGCCGGCCAATGAATAAGATGAATGAATATATTAAAATACTGGTAAGCAAATATGTCAGCGGAACTTTGTCGGATGAAGAAGCCGTGAGACTTGCAAAATGGATAAAAATGTCAGGGGACAATGCGGAACTGTTCCGCAATGAAGTACGTGTCATGGCGAAAAACCGGACAACGACCTCCGATGCGGTCGAATTCTGGAATCGCCTCGCGAAAGACAAATTCTCTGGCAAGGATAGCACCAGAAAATCTTTCAGGAAAACGTGGACAAAATATGCCGGTGCATTTGCCGCTGCAGTAGCGGCCATCGTCAGTGTTTCAATCTTGATTATGAACATTGACAAGAAGGGTATTCCGGAGCAGCACATTGTCGCTGAGCAAGTGCAGATGCAGGGAACTGCGGCCCCGGCCCGTAAGGAATCGCTCATTTACACGGCAGCTGCCGGTGAAAAGAAAACCGTGATTCTCCCGGACAATACGAAGGTCATGCTCAATTCCGGAGCGAAATTGATGCTTTCGGATGATTTCAATGAAACCGAACGTCGCGTGGACCTGGACGGCGAAGCATTCTTCGATGTCGCGAGGAATCCCGAGAAACTGTTCATCGTATGCTGCCGTGACAATGAATATATCGTACGCGGTACATCATTCAATGTTTCCTCATATGTGAACGACAGATTCTCTATCGTGACACTGCATACCGGACGTCTTGAAGCCAGGGTTCATGACGATGTCATCATGCTGAAGCCTGGTGACGAGTTGAGAATCGACAGGAACATGAACCAGATTACCAAGCAGACAGTCGATATCTCCAATTCTGCGAAGTGGAGGGACAGCGGAAAGTTGTCTTTCTCATCACTGCCGCTTAAATACGTCGCCAACCAGGTTTCACACAAGTACAATGTGAAAATCAATGTGCACAGCTCGATTGAGGACATTGTCTATGACGGATGTCTTGACCATGAATCCCTGCAGGATGCTCTGAGGCTGATTTCAATGACTTCTCCTGTCGAACTCTCCGTTACGGAATTCAAGGGAGAATACTACATCTCCAAAAAATCATCACGCCAACAATTAAATCACTAGAATATGAAACCAAAAGTTAAAACACTAAAACCGAGTTATGAAGCACCGGTCATTACCGGCATCGACTTGTCGCTGGAAGCGGATATCTGTAATATCGTCAGCAGTTCCCAGACTCAAGAATTCAGAATTGACGACAGCTGGATCTGGGAAGAAGAATTAGATAACAAGTAAGCCTATGAAAAAGACAATATTGGCGGCATTTTGCCTGATGGGGGCAATTGCATGCTCGAATGAGCTTGAATATCAGAATGATAGCCGTACTGTACTGACAGTGGAATTGCCTGGAACCACCAAGACTGTTCTCGGAGAAGCACAGGACGGAGTGCGTCCGGTCCTTTGGTGCAAAGGAGACAAGATTTCTGTCAATGGGGTCGCTTCCCAAGCCCTCGCGATTGAAGAAAATGTTCCGACAGCAAGTTTCGTGTTTGAAAAAGAACTGATAGCGCCGTATTCCATCATTTATCCTGCCGGGATGGTCAAGGATGCCGAGACCGTTACCCTGCCTGCCGGACAGAAATATGCTGCAGGTGACAATATCGTTTCCGGTTCAATGCCGATGGCGGGTTATTCCGACACGGAATCTGTCATGATGAAACAGGTTTGCGGAATACTGGGAATCAGGCTGAAAATGGGAACGGAGGCCAACCTTATCCGCTATATAGAGGTTACTGCATTGGGAGGAGAACCGGTCTGCGGCGATTTTACCGTTGATTACCAGAACGGTACGCTTTCATCTGAAGTGAAAGATGCCAATGTGATACGAATGGAAGTTCAGAAAGCCCTTTCAGCGGAGTCCGCAAGCGCATTCAATGTCATTCTTCCGGCCGGGGTCTATTCCCAAGGATTCAGCGTCAAGGTCGTTGACGAGAATGGACAGGCTATGATTAGGAACATCTGAGGACGTCGTGAACTCGGAGCCGGAAAGTTGATGCTTATGCCGGAATTGACATTCGTGCCTAATTCTGAAGACAAGGGTGTGGAGATTGCCACGCCGGAGGACTGGAACTCTTTCGCGACGGCTTACAACGCAGGCAAATACCCTGATTCACAGATTGCAACCATCACTGCTGACTTGGATTTTTTATCAGTCAGCGCCGATAAATTTGTCACATTGGGACTTCGTGATGGTGCGAAGCAGTCCCCTGATGAAAATGCCAAAAAATATTTTGCCGGAACTCTCAATGGCAACGGGAAGAGGATAATGAATCTTAAGTCAGATGTTCCTTTCATTCTGGCTATTGGAACAGGTGCTTTGGTGAAGGATGTCAACATTGACAAGACTTGCAGTTTCACACCATGGTACGGTGGTGAAAAGCAGCTTGAATTCGGCTCACTCATAGGCTATTGCTCAGATGGCACGGTCAAGAACTGCACCAGCGAGGCGACCGTAACCGTTTCTCAGTGCAATAAAGTAGCGAACAAGTTTCCGCTTTATGTAGGAGGACTTATTGGAAGGAACAGGGCAGCGTCTATCAGCGGCTGTACAAGTTCAGCAACAATTGTGTCTGATGCAACTTATGTCACGGACGCCGCAGCCAAAACTGACTTGTATATTGGAGGATTCACAGGCTATTGCTCAAATCCTAACGGCGTACTTGAAAACTGCTCCAATACCGGGAACATTTCCGTGGCATCGACTGCTCTGAATATTTATGTAGGCGGCATCTGCGCAAGATGTTCTGCCGGAACAGTATCGCAATGCATAAATTCCGGTTCTATAGAAACGACCATGGCTCGCGCTAAAAAAGATCCTTGCAAGTTCCTCTATCTCGGAGGTCTATTCGGCGTCATAAATACAGACAAGGACAATTCCCCATCTATTGTCAATGGATGCTCAAATTCAGGAGCCATTATTTCCCGTTCAAATGTCAAGCAACTTTATATAGGTGGTGTAGCAGGGTTGCTGGATTCGCCCAATACAACATTAACCGATAACACAAGTTCTGGTAATATTACCACGACCAAGAGACTGAGAAATCTATATTGTGGGGGACTTTTCGGTGCGGTTACTCAAGCTATTGAACTCAATCTGAACGGAGAGCCTTATACCGGAGTTATCAAGATCGGTACAATAGAATCATCTACAGTATCTTATCTGTATTGTGGAGGCCTTATCGGACAGACAACAGCGGACGTCAAAGTAAGTGGTAGTGCCACTTGGAAATCAAGCTTATCTTATGTCGTAAATGCTACGAATGATGACAACATTGCTGCTGAATCATTCTTTGGAGGTATTTGTGGTTGTGCATATGGTGCATCTATAAACCTTTCCGGGATGAAGTCAGAAGGCACTATTGCCATCGACACATTAAAACATACGATCTCAGGCGTAGGAGGCATTATAGGTGGAGCTACAAAAGGAACTTCGATATCCGATTGTTCAAATTCATCCAAGGTCTCTGTTAAAAAGAATAATGTCAAAACAAATGGCGGCTACTCCGTGCATGTAGGAGGCATTGCGGGCAGAATCTTTGGTGGAGAAGTTATTATAAAGAGATGCACTAATTCGGCAAGAATTGAGAGTCGGCACTTTAATAACAATCCGTGGAGTTCATATAATGGAAATGTTGCTGGTGGCATTGTCGGTAGTGTGGGTTATTCTGAAGGCAATAATTTCCCTGCCACAATTGAGGAATGTCATAATTCCGGTACTGTCTATAGTCTCCGTGGAGCCAGTGGTGGAATAGCCGGTTATGTGTCCAAAGGCACTATCACAGGCTGCAGTTTTACTGGAGGCATTACCCGTTCTGCTCCTGGTGGAGGAATAGCCGGTGTGGCTAATTCAAGCGTTATTTCCGAATGTTATGTCAAAGCCAGTATAAAAACTGCCGGTAGCACAAATGCAGACTGTGGTGGTATAGTCGGTGAAGCCGTTTCTTCTACAGTTGATGGTTGCAGATACTATGGAGACCTGATACCTCCAGCAAATGTAAGCACCGGAGGCATCATAGGCAAGGCCGACGCGGCAAGTTCAGCCGGCGTGACGACAGCCTGCGGATTCGGCGGAAAAATCAATGGTACCACAGTCACCGAAAACAACCTCAGCACCTGCGCCATTGGCAGCACCACCGGCACACGCGGAAACTTCTATCTATGGAATGGTGTGCTCCAATAGTGGGCATGAGTTTACCGAAAAACCATAAATCACGACAATATGAATAATTTTATGAAAAGATTGCTTGTCGCAATGTTTTCTGTGTGGTTGGCAGTATGCTTCGGGGCTTCCTCTTCCGCCAATGCGACGGAAGTTCGGCAGGAACCGGTCATTAGCATAGCTGTCAAGGACATGCCGCTGCGGGAATTTGTGGCGGAAGTCGAAAAGAAATGCAGTTATACCTTTTTTTACAGCGTTCAAGTACTTGAACAGGCGGGGAAGGTGACGGTCAATGCCGAAAACGAGCCCGTAAGCGAAGTGCTTGAAAAAGCATTGGCAGGAACTGGATGCACGTTCGAGGTGCTCGGAAACAAAATTGCCATTAAGACGGATACGAGTTTGAAGCCTGCCGATGCAAATATTGCGGCAAAATCGCAGACGGTGACGGAACAATCTGCCGGCACCCGGGAAACTCGCATTGTGTCTGGAGTCGTGAGAGATTCTGAAGGGAAACCTCTTCCGGGAGTCGGCGTGTTAATTGTCGGAACAACTACGGGTGTCATTACTGACAATGACGGTGCATATTCCATCAAAGTAGCCGCTGGGCAGGAATTGAGATTCAGTTCAATGGGCTACAAAGACGAAACTGTCAAGGTCGGCAGCAGGTCGGAAATCAGCGTGAGAATGATGGACGATGCGCAGGTGCTTGAATCTGTGGTCGTTACTGCGTTCGGTATGAAGAGGGATGAAAAATCGCTCGGATATGCTGCGACCAAGGTTGACGGCGGGAACTTTTCCAATGCCGCCACATCTTCCAACTGGGTAGGAGGACTGGCCGGCAAGGTCGCAGGTCTCGCCATTGACAGGACAAACTCCGGCCCTGGCGGATCAATGCGTGTGACATTGAGAGGCGAGTCGTCTGTAGATCTGGCCAACAACTCGGCATTGTTCGTCATCGACGGCGTGCCTATGTTCAATACGTCCACATCTTCTACCTCAGGCAGTGATGAGTCCACCTTTGCCATCGACTATGGTGACGGAACCAGTGATGTCAATCCTGATGATATTGAGAATATTACGGTGCTGAAAGGACCTGCCGCCACGGCGCTCTATGGCTCGAATGCCGCCAATGGCGCTATCATCATCACTACCAAATCAGGAGGAAACCAGGATGCGAAACTCAGCGTTTCATACAGCACGAATGTGATGTTCGAAACATTGACGACATCGCCGGAACTTCAGTATGAATATGGTCAGGGTACCAATTCCAACTATTACTACTATCTCAGAGGCGGTGACAATGTCAAGGGACTGGGCTATCATCCTGTACCGGATTATACCAGTACCGTGAGTCTGGAGTCCTGGGGCCCGCGGATGGACGGTTCATTGCAATATCAATATTACGATGACAGGCTTTCAATCGGAGGCGCCAAAAATGAAGATGGTGATTTCCAGAGGACTGCGACTCCGTTCGTCAGTCGCGGCGACTGGTTCAAGGATTATTTCAGGACCGCTTACGTGGTCAGCAATTCACTGTCGGTTTCTGGAAAAATCAGCGGAAAGAACTCCATCCGCGCGACATTCAGCGATACCCGTGGAGACATGATGGTTCCCAATACCGATTACAGCAAACAGTATGTTTCGCTCAGGACAAGCAACAAATTGTCCAACTGGATGACCGCCGAAACTTCCATAACTTACAAGAGACAGCAGTGTGACAATATCCCTACGTCTTCCGGTTATGGTTCTACCTCCGTGATGTACAGCCTTTGGACTTATGCTCCTAACGTGGATATGTCGTGGGTGAAGAATTATTGGCTTCCGGGAATGGAAAACCTCAAGCAGGACAATAGCCTTTCTGGCGGAAAGAACAATGCCTACTTCGTTGCGAACGAGTGTGTCAACACGCAGCTGCGCAACAGGGTGTATGGAAATGCCAAGTTCGACATGACGCTCTGCAAAGGTCTTACCCTCATGCTTCGTGGCGGCCTCGACATGAACCTGGACTTCCGTACGCAGCAGCAGGCGACATCCACCCAGGCAAATCCGGACGGATGGTACCGGGAACAGAACATTTCTTCGGTGCAGATTACGGGAGATTTTCTCCTGAAATATGACAGGGAACTCGGCGCGGATTTCCATTTTACCGGAAACTTCGGCGGAAATATCATCAATCAGAATTATCGACGTCAGGCACAGACTGCGGATAAACTCAAGCAGGCTGCTGTGTACTCTCTTGCCAACTCGCTTGGCGAAATCAAAGTGGACAATTACGGGTATAAGACCCAGACGAATTCACTCTACGCCCTTCTGCAGTTCTCCTGGAAAAATGCCATTTTCCTGGATTTGACAGGGCGTAATGACTGGTCCAGCACGTTGCCTTCAGAGAACAGGTCATATTTCTATCCGTCCGTGTCCACCAGCGTTGCCCTTAATGACCTGCTGGATTTCGGCCGCACCAACGGCTTGGTCAACTTGATGAAAATCAGGGCGTCATGGGCACAGGTCGGTCATGATACATCGGCGTACCGAATCGAGGATTACCTTGCAAGTACCAAATTCCCTGGCGGGGTGTCTCTTCCTACAGCGAAGTCAAACGGTCACCTGAAACCGGAAATCGTCACTTCATGGGAAGTCGGCGCGGATATCAGGATGTTCAAGAACCGCCTGAGCCTGGATGTGGCGTACTATGACGGCAATTCGAAGAACCTCATCGCCAACATGCCGGTATCCTATGCTACTGGAGCGACCAGCGTTTATACCAATGCCGGTACTATCCGGAACTGGGGTGTGGAACTTACTGCCAACGGAACTCTGTGGAAAACCAGTTCAATGCAGCTGGATCTCGGTTTCAACTGGTCGCTCAACAGGAACAAGGTCCTGTCCCTTGGTGACGGCATCGACTCATGGATTGTCGCAAGATACTCTTCGCATGCGCTTATGACTGCTTATGAAGGCAGTTCTCTTACATCAATGTACGGTAAAGGTTACAAACGCGCACCAGAAGGCTCATATGTGGTCAATGCTGACGGCACGATGCAGAATGTCTCAGGTATGGTGGTCCTCGACAAGCAGGGCAAGCCACAGACAAATGAGGACTTGCAGTACATCGGTGACTGCAGCCCTAAGTGGAGAGGCGGATTCAATCTGTCGTTCCGCTGGAAAGATCTGAAAGCTTCCGTAAGTTTCGACGGCCAGTATGGCGGACATGTGTTCTCTTATACGAATTGGATGCTGAATTACAGGGGAAAAGGTGTCGGCACGCTTGCCGGTCGTGAAGGCGGAATGGTTGCAGAAGGCGTGGTCCTCCTGGATGACGGCAACTATAAGATTAATGATTATGCGATACCGCGCAATGATATCTCTGAATACTACCATTCTGCTTACAGCAATACCAATGCGGAGGCAAACTTCGTAAGTACCCAGTTCCTGAAACTGCGTGACGCAAGGATTGAATACGCATTGCCGAAGAAACTTCTCGCCAAGACGAAGGTGGTCCGCGGACTGTCCATAGCTGTCTATGGCAATAACCTTGTCTGCTGGAGCAAATTCCCGGGATGGGATCCGGAAGGCGTCTCCATGAGAGGCAGCGCGATTATTCCGGGCTTTGAGATTCTTCAGATGCCATCGGGCTCGCAATATGGCGCAAGCCTGAAAATAACATTCTAATTGACTGTGAACATGAATAGAATTTTCAGATATGTTGCAGCGGCTGCAATACTTCTTACAGCTTGCTCCAAATTCGACGATATGAACAAGAATCCGTATGCGCTCTACGATGCCCCTGCGGAATCCTTTGTACAACCTATCCTGTACAATACGGAATATACTCTGGTCTCCAGGTCATATGACCTCTTGTCGGAACTCATGCAATACAGCGTCAATTACAATACCGAGGTGACTTCCCAGATGAATTACAATTATTCCATTACGGAGTCCGTGGACGCCTCCATCTGGCTCGGACTTTATCCTCAGGCCGGCAATGCGGAATACATGTTGCACCAGGCGGAGAAGGAAGACAACCCGGCGATGAAGGGCGTTGCATTGATACTCAAGACATTGGTGATGTCCAATATCGTGGACGCCTACGGCAATGTCCCGTATTTCGATGCCCTCAAAATCGCTCTCCAGAAGGATACCCTGAACTATACGACCAGATATGATGACATGAAACTCATCTATGCCGACATGTTCGCCCTGCTGGAAGATGCCAATGCCGCATTCGTGAAGGCGGAAGAACTCAAGAATTCCGGTGAGATTCCGCAGACTGATTTCAGTGCACTATGTGACTATATGTATGAAGGCAATGTGGAAAAATGGCGTCGTTTCGGCAATTCCCTCTATCTGCGTCTGCTTATGCGTGCGGCAATGAAAGTTGAGGAAGACGGTGGTGTGATGGACATGAGCGGAACTGAGCATCCTGACTTCAGCATTGTCAACAAGATAGCGGAACTTTACGATTGTTTCAATTCCGGCAGCGGAGATTATCCTCTTATGCGAGACCGGAAAGATGCTGCCGTAGTAGGGTTCAGCAAGAACAACTCTGCACTCTATACGCCGTTCTATGCTGTCACATCAGGAAACTGGAACAGCGTAATCGCTTGTGAGATATTGGTCAAAGAGATGTACAACACGAAGAAGGGACTTGCAGACCCTCGTTACTATTATTATTTCACGAAACCGCTTGGCGCTCCGACGCAGCTGTTCAAGAGCAATCTGGATGCTTTTCTGGCGAAGAATGTTTCTGCTGCCGGAAACTCCAAGGTCGGAAGATATCCGAACGGCAATTCTGGCCAGATAGGAAATCTCAAGAATGCTGACCGTTATGCACTTATGAATTATTCCGAGCTGCTGTTCATTTTCGCGGAAGCCGGACAGAGAGGTTGGCTGAATATCAGTTATCCGGTCGTGAAGAAGATCTACCTTGAAGCCGTTACAGAATCGGCCCTCGAATGGAATACGACGGAATCAGCAGGAAGTGAGGACATGACAAAATTCATAGGAATCCTGTCCGATGAAATCGAAGCGGACAATGCTCTGGAGAAGATTCTTACACAAAAGTGGGTTTCAATGTTCTGGGTAGGCATTGAGTCCTGGTGTGACTACAGGCGTACCGGATATCCTGTCCTCAAGACCAATGGTGAGGCTGCGGACAACAATTACATCCTGCCGACCCGTCTGAGATATCCTGCCGATGAGAAATACCGTAATCCTGTTACATATCAGGAGGCTCTGGACAACTGGCTTGGCGGTACCAACAATATGCGTACGGATGTCTGGTGGGCATCGACCGCTGAAAGCCGCAATACCAGGTTGCGTGGTAGAAAATAATTGAAAAATATGAGATTTATGAAACAATATATTAGACTGTTGCCGCTGCTGTTGTCGGTTTTCATTGCCGGTTGTTCTGAAGAACAGCCTGATGACACTGGCGCGGAGGTGAAGAGTATCGAAGTCAGCTACTCTTATGACGGCGCGGAAGTGAAAGCTCTTCCGTTCAATTCTTCAAGCCGTAGCGTGCGTGTAGATGTGAAGGTGAACAATCAGGACATTTGGTGGAATGTTGAATCTGACGCCAGCTGGTGCAAGGTGTTTGATGAGCAGCATCGCGGAGACGGCGGATTCACATTGAACATATTGGCGAACGATGATTATTCTGACCGTGAGCCTGCTACGCTTACGTTCGTTTCCGGTCAGTTCAGAGGATATGCGATGCAGGTCTCACAGACGGGCAATGTGTTCATTGTAAACAAGTTGTTTACAGTGGGCTCACGCTCTGCCGGAACCGAAGAAGTAGAAGTCTCGGTGAAGGAAGGAGTCGAATGGGACATTGTCAACAGTGATTGGATTACAGCTGTCAAGGAAGGTTCGCCGGTATCGGAAGGCGGCGTGACCAAGACGCGCGTTTCAGTAAGGTGGAATGAAAATACCTCTGCAGCCCGTTTCGGTTCCATAGGATTCAAGAGGTCTTCTTTCAAGGATGCTGATTCCCAGTTCAGCGTGTTCCAGTTCGGAAATGAATTGACCTATGATGAATCGGGCGACATCATGCTTCCTGCAAAGGAATGTCCGGCTGTCGCCGTCAAGGTCCCTTCTTCCGGTGTCAATGGCGTGGTCCTGCCGGAATGGATAACTTATACTACCGAAGTCAATGCCGACAATACCATAACGTACAATCTTATATTTGAGGACAATCCTAGTGATACCAGGACCATCCGCAATTCAAATGTGTCTTTCGATATTGCGGACAAGGATTCGGATGTGGTCCTTCCTGTCATCAAGCAGGACTACTATACCGTGCATGGCATCACTACAGCAGACGGATTGAGATTGTTCGCCAAGACGGTGAACGAAGGCGGCGATGTCAGCGAGTGGCAGAAAGACGGAAAGACGATATTGCTGAACAACATTGACATGTCGGCATTGACGGGAGAATGGACTCCGATAGGAACTGCTGACAAGCCTTTTGCCGGTATTTTCGACGGCCGTTACAGGAAGATCTTGAATATGAAGTCTTCTTCGCCGTTGTTCGGTACTTGCGAAGGCGCGGAATTGTCCAACATCATCATCGACGAGTCTTCGGAATTCAATGTCCGGGGTGAATATCTGACGGAATGCGTGGCTGCCCCTCTGGCCGGAAAGCTTACGGATTGCAAAGTCTCCGAGTGTACCAACAATGCTTCCGTCCTTATGGAAGCGTCCTCGCTCAATGAGGCGACTGTGGCTTATGTCTCCGGTCTCGTAGGTGTGACGAAGGGTAATACAACTGTCTATAAATCAGAAAATAACGGTAGCGTTACAGCATCTGGCAAATGTAAGACGGCCAAGGCCCAGGGCACATTTTATGTCGGAGGCATTGTCGCCATGAACGAAGGGTCAGTTGACGGATGTACCAATAACGGTGCTGTTTCGGATGCGGCTGTTTCTTACAATCATTCACTCGCAGGAGTCGCTGCCGCCAATTCCGGAACTGTCCAGTCTTCCAAGAACAGCGGACGTGTTTCCGTGGCGGCCGTGCGTGTCGTGGATTCGCAGAACGATGTTTCCCGCTATATCAACATGGGAGGTATAACAGGATACAATATGGAAGGCGGAAAGATTGCAGAGTGTACCAACGATGCTGCCCTGGCTTCGACTTCCGACGTGAAATTGCAGCGCATCGGCGGCGTGGCCGGATATCTTGAGAGCGCCCAGGTTTCCAAGAATGTCAATACTGCCAATGGAAAATGTGATATTACGGGAACATCTACTGATTCCAGAGGTGCCCGTCAGCTTTCTCTCGGCGGTTTGTATGGCGAAATGACATGTGGTGCCGCGCTCGATTTTTCCGGAGACGGGAAATGCTCTGCAGGACCGTTGACCGTTTCCAATTTATTACTGTCCGCTAAAACTTTTTGACAGTACAAAAAA
>ULWC01030263.1_pt1 | contig 48830 bp, 40 predicted proteins | sample 1959931 | NCBI WGS metagenome assembly ULWC01 (sample SAMEA4835801, study PRJEB28245) | human gut metagenome | biome: gut microbiome; material: fecal sample | place: Denmark | collected 2008
GATTTAGTAAAAGCACTTCCTGGCTTAAAAGAGAATATGCCACGCGCATTTTACATGCTCGCAGAACTCTTTGATTACGGTTCATTTGATATATGCAGAAGTGATGACAAATATATAATCCCATATATCATGAATGACGCGGTGGAATGCTATCTGACTGTGGAAAATGCAGTGTTAAAGGGCGATTATCAGAGTGAGGAAGAAATCATTTCGGCATCGTTGGTTTTAGGAAGTGAAAAAGGTTATGGACTCATTCTGCACCAGCAGGACAATGTGGTCACACTCTGGTTTGATAATTTGCATGTGCATGAGGCATGCTTTAAATACCATGAAATAGGACATTTCTGGGTAAAGGGACAGGAGCAATGGCGCATGCTTGTATATATGGTAGGAACAATCGCTGATAAGTATATGTACATGGGGAAGGAATACTGCAACGAGACAGAATGCTTTATCCAGAGCCTTATTTACTTTGCGCCGTTTCGCAGATGGACACCGGTACCTGGCGATTTGATGGAGTATCATTTTCCGGCCCGTGTAGAGGGAATAGACATTATGGAGGAGCTTTGCAGGGAGGTTTCGGACACTGATTATCTTAAGCTCATTGCACGCTACAGGGCAAATCCATGTGAGAAAACGGAAAAGCTTTTGAGTAGACATTTAGCCGATGCAAAAAGAGTACCGCTTTATCAGTATATTTATAAGCTTGTGATAAAGGCATCAAAGGATTATCCGGAGAGAAATTACGGAAATCAGATAAATGAACGCATAAAAGAAAAGCGTAAAGCGCTTGAAAAGGAGCTGCTTCAAAAGGGATACACCGGAAAATACCCTGTGTTTTCCAAGAAAAATACGACTGTGCGTGTAATGGAGGAACAGCCCTACGTCACAGCAATTCTCGAGTGGGATGATTACAAATATAAGCAGCAGCTTATGATTTCTGAGTGCAGTTCAAAAAAGTATGATGGAATAAATGCTGGATTTTTTAAAGGAATAGGCAGACACGGACGCATTGTGCAGGTGTAGATACACATAAAACAAAAGCCACGGAGCAATCCGTGGCTTTCATAATACGCTTATTACAAGGATGGGCTTGAGAAGACTCGAACTTCCGACCTCACGCTTATCAGGCGTGCGCTCTAACCGGCTGAGCTACAAGCCCTTGTGTTTTGCACAAAACGTATACTACAATATTTTTGGTGAGAAGTCAAGAGTTTTTTAGAGGTTTTCTCCATTTGTTTTATTTTTCGGATAATCGTTTGAGTGTGCACTAATGACCTCATTAATCCAGTCTACACACTGCTTTTTACCGTCATCTGTAAATGGAAAGGTATTGTCAGTCTTTTTGCTGTCGTCGGTCAGGTCATAAATATACGGCCCCGGCCATATCCATGCATGAAATATTGGCTCACCCTTTTCCTCGGGTGTATCCTCGGTGGCTTCCTTGATGACTGGCTCCTCACGCTTTATGAGAAAGCGCATGCCGTTCATCCAGCCGGTAAAGGTTGTTTTTTTATAGTAGTTGAGATTGAGTGCATCGTCGTATGTAAGCATAGGTGGCTCCTTGATATATAATGATATGTAATTATACACCAAATATCCGTTTAATGCCAGAATAACGCCGGTACTTAACAATTCAAAGCAATCATGCACTGAAAATTAATATTTTAATGCAAAAATAAAAATGAATAAAAATGTATAAATAATGCTTATACACTGCATAAATTACCCTTATTAATGAGTATTATAAAAAATGACTAATTTTTATGCAGAAATGAAAATTATATAGGAAAATATATCCAATTGACAAAGTATGATTTCTGTGTATAATAAAAAAGAATTGTTCGCGTCAGAACGACAGTTGTATCAGACAGCAAGATTAGGGAGTGTGTAATGACAATGAGGTCATTCGCACTTTTTTGCGTATTAGACAAAATACTTTGACGTGGTGCAGTGATAATGCTTTAAAAAATCAAAATAATGCATTATCGATACAAATCCAAGAGGGAGAGAAAAATATGGGTAAGTACATTGTAAAGAGAGTTATTCTCGCGATTTTTACAATCTTCATTATCAGTCTTATTACATTCTTTGCCATGAATGCAATTCCGGGTGGTCCATTCAATTCGGAGAAGGCAAAGAGTCCGGCGGTAATGAAAGAGCTTGAGGCACGCTACGGACTGGATCAGCCACTTATAGTCCAGTACAAGAACTACATGGCAGGCGTGCTGCACGGAGATTTCGGTGTTAGTCTTAAGACAGACCGTCCGATCTCAGATATCATTGGGGAGAGCTTCCCGATTTCAGCGAAGCTTGGACTCTTAGCGGCGCTCACTGCGATAGTATTCGGAGTGGTGCTCGGTTCGATAGCAGCGCTGATGCGAAACAGGTGGCCGGATCGAGTTATAGTATTCTTCGTCACACTGATTACGTCGATGCCGTCATTTGTCATCGCTACGTTATTACTTTATTTCTTCTGTATAAAGCTTGGTGTGGTGCAGGCCTTCAGCTCAGGAAGCAACATGGTATTACTTCCGGTGCTGTCACTGTCACTTTCACCGATGGCATATATTACAAGACTTACAAAGACTTCAATGCTTGATGCACTCGGACAGGATTACATCCGTACGGCAAAGGCCAAGGGTGTACATCAGTACAAGATTATATTTGTACATGCGCTTCGTAATGCGCTCATTCCGGTCATCACATATGTGGGACCTATGATTGGTGGTATCCTCACAGGTTCAATGGTTATTGAGAGTATTTTCAATATCGGAGGACTCGGTTCCAAGTTCGTAAGCTGTATCACAAACCGTGATTACACAATGATTATGGCTACAACACTTTTCCTTGCTGTCATCATGGTAGGCGCGAACCTCATTACAGATATTGTATACAAAGTGATTGATCCACGTATTAAGCTTGATTAAGGAGAGATAAAGATGAAAGATAATATGAAGAGAGCTCCTTTCTCCACACAGATTGACCTTAGCAAGTTCGATATGAAGGATTTTGCCAAGGCATCAGATGAAGAGAAACGCCAGCAGGAGGTTATGGGTGAGTCAACTACCTTCTTTAAGGATGGTCTTAAGAGACTCCGCAAAAATCCACTGGCTATGGGTTCTATTATAGTTTTGGTTTTACTTATTTTGGTTATTCTTCTGGCACCAAAGATTGTGCCTTACGGCTATGCAGATATCGTTAAGGGTGCACAGAACTTAGGACCTTTCCAGTACAGCGATGCTGAGCAGGCACAGATTGATGCAGGTGAGAAGCTGTTCCCGCACATTTTTGGCACAGATGAGCTCGGAAGAGACTATTTTATCCGTGTTGTTTACGGAGCTCGTGTATCGCTGGGAGTTGGTGTGTTTGCATCACTGCTTGTGCTTATAATCGGTATCATTTACGGTTCCGTATCAGGCTTCTGCGGTGGCAAGGTAGATATGGTTATGATGAGAATAGTAGATATCATTTATTCATTGCCGGATATGCTGCTCATCATTTTACTCGCAGTTGTATTAAATGAGGTGCTAACACCTGTAATAAAGGGTACAGTGCTTTCAAAGCTCGGTGTCAACATGATTGCACTTTTCATAGTGTTTGGATTGCTTTACTGGGTAGGAATGGCAAGACTTATAAGAGGTCAGATTCTTACCATTAAGCAGAATGAGTACATTCTCGCAGCAAAGTGTATCGGAACATCATCAGCCCGCACTATCAGAAAACACATTTTACCGAACTGTCTGTCAGTAATCATTATTACTACAGCGCTTCAGATACCATCAGCCATCTTTACTGAGAGTTATCTGTCATTTATCGGACTTGGTGTTTCGGCTCCTATGCCTTCACTTGGTTCGTTGGCAAATACAGCGCGTGGTGGACTCCAGAGCTACCCATTGCGTCTTATTTTTCCGGCGCTTACGATTTGTATCATTGTTCTTACATTGAATCTTATCGGTGACGGCTTAAGAGATGCATTTGACCCTAAATTATCGAAATAGTAAGGAGTGAGTAAGATGGAAGATAATAAGTTTGTTCTTGAAGTATCTGATCTGCACACTACCTTCAAGACCGATAACGGAGACGTATCAGCTGTAAACGGTGTCAGCTTTAAGCTTGAGCCGGGAAAGACTCTTGGAATCGTAGGAGAGTCAGGCTCAGGAAAGTCAGTTACAGCATATTCAATCATGCAGATTCTTGCTGAGAATGGTGCCATCACAGGCGGCTCAGTGAAATATAAGGGTGAGGATATCACCAAATGGAACAAAAAGAAAATGGCAGATTTCAGAGGAAAATGCTGTTCAATCATTTTCCAGGATCCTATGACATCGCTTAATCCGGTATTTACGGTAGGCTACCAGCTTGAGGAGGCAGTGCTTCTTCACACAGATCGTACAAAGAAGGGAGCAAAGGAGCGCGCTATAGAGATGCTCACACTTGTAGGAGTAAATGAGCCTGAGAAGCGTGTAAATCAGTACCCTCATGAGCTTTCGGGTGGTATGAGACAGCGTGTCATGATAGCTATGGCATTAGCCTGTGAGCCGGATATACTTATCGCAGATGAGCCGACAACAGCTCTTGATGTGACTATCCAGGCACAGATTCTTGAGCTTATGCAGTCACTGCAGGAAAAGCTCGGCATGGCAATCATCATGGTTACACATGATCTGGGTGTCATTGCTTCAATGTGTGATGAGATCATAGTTATGTACGGTGGCCGTGTGTGTGAGAGAGGAACAGCAGATGCCATATTCTACAGCCCGGCGCATGAGTACACAAAGGGACTGCTTCGTTCAATCCCTACAAAGACCAATTCAAAAACCAGGCTTGTTCCTATCGGAGGCACACCAATCAATATGCTCAACATGCCAAAGGGCTGTGCATTCTGCCCTCGCTGTGATGCCGCTATGAAGATATGTCTCACCGAAAAGCCGGAGGAAATCTGGGTTGGAGAAGATCATCTCGCATCATGCTGGATGAATATAAAGAATATGATGGAGGAGGGAAAATCAAATGAGTAATGAGACAAATAACAACGAGTACCTGCTCAAGGTAGACCATTTGAAGCAGTATTTCCCTGTTCATGACGGATTTAAAAAGATGGAGTTAAAGGCAGTCGATGATGTGTCATTTGCCATAAAGCCGGGTGAGACGCTTGGACTTGTTGGCGAGTCGGGCTGTGGAAAGACAACCGTAGGACGTACTCTTTTACGTCTGTACCAGCCGACAGCGGGACGCATTGAGTTTGACGGCAATGTATTGTTTGACAGTGAGAAGAAGATAGATGTGGATATGCATCCTTACCGTAAGCAGATGCAGATGGTATTCCAGGATCCGTATTCATCACTCAACCCTCGTATGACGGTTGAGGATATCATTGGAGAGCCTCTCGATGTGCACAAGCTTTACAGTAGCAAGAAAGAGCGCCATGAGATGATTATGGATCTCATGGAGACAGTTGGATTAAACGCAGACCATGCCACACGCTATGCACATGAGTTTTCGGGTGGACAGAGACAGCGTATCGGAATAGCAAGAGCGCTTGCAGTAGATCCGAAGTTTATCGTATGTGATGAGCCGGTATCGGCACTTGATGTTTCAATTCAGGCCCAGGTAGTCAACATGTTTGAGGATCTGCAGAAGGAGAGAGGGTTATCATACCTGTTTATAGCGCACGATCTGCTTGTAGTGCAGCATATCTCTGATAGAATAGCTGTTATGTACTTAGGTCATATGATGGAGCTTGCAGATGCGGATGAGCTGATGGACAATCCAATCCATCCGTACACACAGTCGTTGCTTTCAGCGGTTCCGATCCCGGATCCTGAGACTGCCAGACACAGCAAGCGAATCGTGCTTGAGGGAGATGTTCCTTCGCCTCTTCGCATGCCTAGCGGCTGTCCATTCCGTTCGCGTTGTAAATATGCGACAGAACAGTGTGCAGCAGCACGTCCGGAGCTTACAGACAGAGGAAACGGACATATGGTTGCATGCTTCAACCGCTAATATAAGGTTTTTACCGGCATATAGCTTAAGCCACATGTGCCGGTTCTAACATAAATTTATTTTTCATATTAATTAATTAGGAGGAAGAAAGATGAAAAAGAGATTAGTAGCACTTACTCTTGTTGCAGCTATGGCACTTGGCATGACTGCTTGTGGAAGCAAGAGCGAGGGCAAAATATCTACTAACGACACATCTGCTAACGGCACTTCTCATACTGCTGTATCAGCAGGCTTAGACTGGACAAGCTATGACGAGTTAGTAGATTCTATCCGTACAGAAGCAGATCTTGCAAAGCGTGCAGAGATGATGCACCAGGCAGAGGATATGCTTATGGATACATGGTGTGTTATTCCACTTTACTACTACAATGACCAGTATATGCTCAAGGATTATGTCACAGACGTATACTCAACAGTAGAGGGTATGAAATACTTCTACAATGCAAAGAACACAAAGAATGCCGGAAAGTTAAACATCTTCATGGCATCAGAGCCTGATCATATCGATCCTGCATTAAACAGTACTGTTGACGGCGGATGTCTTGCAGTAAACAGCTTTGAGGGTCTTATGCGTTACAACGCTGAGGGCAAGCTTGAGCCTGCATGTGCAGAGAGCTATGAGGTTTCTGAGGATGGCCTCACATACACATTCACAATGCGTGACGGTCTTAAGTGGTCAAATGGTGATGAGCTTACTGCAAAGGATTTCGAGTGGTCTTGGAGGAGAGCGGCAGATCCTAAGACAGCTGCAGATTACAGCTACCTTTGCGCAGTATTCGCAGGATATGATGATACAAAGGGTCTTGCTGCTGATGATGTAGTAGCTTCTGATGATGGAAAGACTCTTACAGTCAAGCTTAAAGCAGTTACACCATACTTCCTTGACTTATGTGCATTCCCATTCTTCTTCCCTGTAAACCAGAAGTCAGTAGAGGGAAATGATGACTGGGCAAACGATGCAAGCGACAAGTTCGTTACAAACGGTGCATTCACACTCAAGGAGTGGAAACATGATTCAAGCATGACATATGTTAAGAATCCTAACTACTGGGATGCTGACAATGTAACAGTTGATGAGATGAACGTAATGCTTACATCTGATGATGTTTCAGCTTACACAGCTTACCAGAACGGTGACCTTGATTTTATTGATTCAATTCCTACAGCAGAGATTGAGGCAGCTAAGAAGACAAGCGAGTTCTACACAGTTGACAACCTTGGAACATACTACGTAGGCTTCAACATTAACTCTAAGCTCTACTCAGAACTTGGATTAGATGCTGACCAGGCTAAGGTATTCAGAAAAGCAATCTGTCTTCTTATCGATCGTCAGTACATTATCGATACAATCGCCCAGGGCGGACAGAAGATTGCCACAACATTTATCCCAGAGGGCGTTACAGATGGTAACGGTGGCGAGTTCAAGAACAAGGACTACTACGGCACAGATTACGATAAGAACTTTGAGGAGGCTAAAGAGCTTCTTGCTTCTATCGGATTATTAGATGAGAGCACAGGCCAGGTAAACCAGACTGTCGAGTTCACATACCTTGTAAACAACTCAGAGTCAAATGTAAAGATTGGTGAGGCTATCCAGGCTGATCTTTCAAAGGTAGGTATCAACTTAAAGGTTGAGCAGCAGGAGTGGAACGTATTCCTTAACAGCCGTAAGGACGGACAGTTTGATTTCGCCCGTGAGGGATGGCTTATGGATTACAACGATCCAATCAACATGCTTGAGATGTTCACAACAAAATCAGGTAACAACGATATGCAGTTCGGTCGTTAATCTGATTTTGCTATCATAACAAAGCCGCTCGTGCCATTTGCACGACGATGCGAATAACATGAAGAGTATATAGGAAGTCATACAGTTTATTGTATGGCTTCCTTTTTTGCGTTTAAAGTGGGCTTTTCAGAGCGAAAAAAGGCTCTTTAAAAAAATATGATAATGGTGTAAAATTGTTATTATATAGTTTTAGAATGATGTTTGAGGGTGTGTGATGATTTTAGGACTAAGTGATACGGAAAAGAAATTTAAGACAGCGATGGATACGGCAGGTGCCGACATGACAGTGGTCAACAGCTGGCTTAAGCTGTATGTCAAAACCAAAAAGAATTCCTCCGGTGTTGCAAAGCGCTATTATGGCGTGAAGACAGGTTTAAGCAGCCTGCTTTCAGATTTAAAGGAGCTTGAGCAGCAAGTTATTGGGTATTGTGAGCTCACAGGAACCGACCGGAAGCACTTTGGAGAGCTGATAAAGGCTTGCAAAGCGAAAAGCGGCATTTTTGACGATGAATTTTTAATCAGCAAGGTGGACACGGATTTTCACACGACTCTGGACTCTGTTGTAAAGCAGGGGGAGAGATATCTGTCATCCTTTGACAACGGTATCATTTTACAGAGTGAGATAGAGAATCTGATACACCTGACAAATGAGGGGCTTGAAAGGAAAAAGCCTGATTTGTTTGCTCTGTCATATTTCTATCTGGGGCACAGCAACAAAGAGCTTGCAGAGCTAAATTTCACACAAAAGACTAAGAGAGTGCATGAGATATATTACGAGGAGTTCTGGAAGGATATATTAAAGCAGCTTGAGGCATGTGTGAAGCAGGCTGAGGCCATAAACGATAAGTATGAGGGCACGACAGACCGGCGCACGGCAAGGATACTGTCGGAGCTTAATCCGCTGCTTGTGGGTGTTACAAAGCAATGGGAGCCGGAACAGACAGCAGAGTACATACTGCGCGATATGTGCAGGATATTCAGGGATTGACATAGAAAATGTAGATTGAAAAGGAGCAGAATATGGATATTATAATTTGGGCAATTATCTTAGGAGCAATTTTTTATATTAATAAAAAATCAAAGAACGCAGGCAGCAAAAATACGCAGCCAAACAAACCGAGACCGCAGCAGAAGCAGATGCAGCAGATATGGAACAGCGTGCAGAATACAGTTCAGTCGGGTATGAATGCATTGAACCAGACATATCAGCAGAAACCACAGCCACAGATGCAGCAGAGAGCACAGCAGGCTCAGAGACCACAGATGCAGCAGAGAGTACAGCCACAGCAGAGCAATCCGGATATAGTGCAGAGGGCCGTGAAAAATAACGCACGCTTTGCTGATGATACGACACAAAAAGAGCTTGAGACTATGCACGGACATAGCGAGGCACAGCAGAGGATGACGCAGGAGCACTCAAGAAACTGCCAGACACTGCATAATAAAGCAGCCGATGGTGCAAAGATTATAGAGGCTGAGACACAGAGTATGTTTGGCAGTGTTGAGGATCTGATTGCCATGGGATACAGCGGCAATCTGGAGTTTGAGAGAGATTTCCTTGGGGAAGGCTTAGACATGATTAACAACTTTTAAATAATAAGGAAAGAGGCAGAAATGATGGACAGAACACCAAAGCCCGGAGAGCTTTACAGACACTTTAAGAATAAGCTGTATCAGATAGTTACAGTGGCGACACATTCAGAGACAGGGGAAAAGCTTGTGATTTATCAGGCTTTATATGATGATTTTGGGATATACGCCAGACCACTCGACATGTTTGTAAGCGAGGTGGACCATGAGAAATATCCTGATGTGAAGCAGAAATACAGATTTGAGAAGATCATGCTTAAGGATAAGCCGGAGGATATGTCGGGAAAGAGGATCTCTTTGAGCACTAATGCGATTGCAGCTAATGCACCTGAAGCTGTGAGTGTTCAGACACAGGCATGTTATGAGCCGGCACCGGATGCAGATGAAGGCCAGGCACCGGATCCGCGTTTGCTGGAGTTTCTTGATGCGGATACCTTTGAAGAGAAGTACAATATACTTATTTCAATGAGGGATATCATAACCGACCGCCTTATAGATGACATAGCGGTGGTTATGGATGTTGTAGTTCCTGAGGGCCCATTGCAAAAGCGGTATGATGATTTAAAGAATACGATAAAGACCAGGCAGTACTATGAATTTTCCAATCGGCTCAGATAGCTGTTGTGATATTTGCCGGATTCAGTGACATCCTCGCCAAACCAGTCAGGCGCTGTGAATTCATTTGCTGCGTCGACAGAGTCGAATTCAACCTCCACAAGTGTAAGAGGAGCCAGGTCACCCTCAAATACATCAAGCTCTGCGGTCAGGCCACCGTCAAGAGGTATGAGATAGCGTGTCTTTTCGATGAGACGACCGTCAATCTTTTGGACAAGATGGTCGTATGCTTCTTTTGTGAGAGGAAGATTGTACTCCTCGCGCACCATAAGACCGGCTCCCTTGTATGTCATATAATAGCTGTCATTTGAGCGTCTGACTCTGACAACAGGCGAAGTGCACAGATAGCCCTGGGCGATTTTTTTGCTCGCGTAGCTGTCTAAATTGGAAGGAAGCTGTTTAAGTAAGTATTTTCTTTCGATTTCCATGGTATATCCTTTCAGGTTACTGGTAGATTTATAGTTACGGTTTATACTTTTGTTTTACCCTCATATCATTTATATATGATTATAATGACCGGTATTTAAAAATTCAAGGACGAACCGCAGCTTTTTATAGTATGATTAAAGGTTCAAAAGGTATCATAGTATTATCAAAGAAAAATAAAGGAGAAAAATATGATTAAAGTAGGAATTTTTATGGCAGACGGCTGTGAGGAGATTGAGGGACTTACAGTAGTAGATATAGTTAGAAGAGCAAAGCTTGAGATTGAAACCATATCAATCACGGAAAAAGCCGAGGTGACAAGCTCTCATCAGGTGACATTTAAGACAGATACCACAAAGGCACAGGCTGATTTTGACAGCTACGATGCAATCGTACTGCCGGGAGGCATGCCGGGTACATTAAACCTTGGTGCGGATGAGACCGTAGTAAAGACAATTAAGAGATTTGCCGCTGAAGGAAAGCTTGTTGCAGCGATATGTGCAGCGCCTAGCGTGCTCGGTGAGAATCATATACTTGAGGGCAAAAAAGCTACCTGTCATCCGGGCTTTGAGGAAAAGCTGCTCGGTGCACAGTGGCTGGAGCAGCCTGTAGTTGTGGATGGCAATGTGATTACAAGTCGTGGAATGGGAACAGCTATTGCGTTTGCACTCGAGCTTGTCAGATACTTCACAGACGATGCCACAGTAGAGCATATTCGACAGGGACTGGTATACTAATACAACGTTCAGCAAATAATCAGATTAATCATAAATGAGGGGCAAAATACCTTTTGACCCTCATATCATTAGTATTATAACAAAAGAGGTCACACACCAACCCCATGGTGCGCGGCCTCTTTTTATGCTTGCATTTGAAGCGTACATTTGAAGCCTGCTATTGCAGAGCTTATTTCATCTGCTGCTCCTGCTTCATGATCATCTGCTTGACCATCTCGCCACCGATTGAACCGGCCTGCTTAGAAGTAAGGTCACCGTTGTAGCCCTCTTTTAAAGGGACTCCAAGCTCTGAAGCAACCTCTTCCTTGAAACGGCTCATAGCCTCTTTTGCCTCCGGTACAGAAGCCTTTTTACTACTTGATGCTGCCATAATGCAATACCTCCTTTTAAAACGTTATACACAAGCTGTATGTGTATGGAAATATTATGCCGTAAAATGACAAAAATATGTTTTGGTATTGCTGACAATTTATGGAATTATACACAAAAGCAAATTTAATGTAAAAAACACTGGAAATAGTGGATTTGTTGTGTTATAATCATCCAATGACTGGGCTTAGCAGTTTAAAAAGCATGCCCACATTACATTTGATGTACATACCATTCATATATATTTTTAAGGAGGATAACGATTGACATGAGTGTACAGGTTGAGAATTTAGAGCATAATATGGCGAAGCTTACTATTGAGGTAGCAGCTGAGGAATTAGAGAAAGCATTGGATTCTGCATATCAGAAGCAGAAGAAACAGATTAGCGTACCTGGATTCCGTAAAGGAAAAGTGCCAAGAGCTATGATTGAGAAAATGTATGGAGCAGGTGTGTTCTACGAGGATGCAGCAAACATTCTTATGCAGCAGACATACGCAGGTGCGGTTGACGAGAGCGGTGTTGACATTGTTTCACGCCCAACAGTTGAGGTTACTCAGATTGAGAAGGGACAGCCTTTCATCTACACAGCAGAGGTTGCTGTAAGACCTGAGGTTACTCTTGGTAAGTACATGGGCGTTACAGTTACAAAGATCGACACATCAGTTTCTGATGAAGAGGTTGACGCTGAGCTTGAGAACCAGAGAAACAAAAATGCAAGAACAGTTACAGTTACAGATCGTCCTGTAGCAGAGGGAGATACAGCAGTTATCGACTTTGAGGGATTTGTTGACGGAGTAGCTTTCGAGGGTGGAAAGGGTGAGAATCATCCATTAGAGATCGGTTCACACACATTCATCGATACATTCGAGGATCAGTTAGTAGGAAAGAACACAGGCGATGAGGTTGAGGTCAATGTAACATTCCCTGAGAAGTATCAGGCAGCAGACCTTGCAGGAAAGCCGGCTACATTCAAGGTTAAGATCAACGAGATCAAGGCTAAGGAGCTTCCTGAGCTTGATGATGAGTTTGCACAGGATGCAGCAGGTGTTGATACATTAGCTGAGTACAAAGAGGAAATCAAAAAGAACCTCACAGAGAAGAAAGAGACAGAAGCTAAGAAGACTAAAGAGGATGAGGCTATCCAGAAGATTATTGATAAGTCAAAGATGGATCTTCCGGAGGCAATGATTGAGACTCAGTGTGAGACAATGGTTGAGGAGTTTGCTCAGAGAATCGCACAGAGCGGTCTTACAATGGAGCAGTACTTACAGTTCTCAGGCATGACAGTTGACCAGCTTAAGGATCAGGTTCGTCCTGAGGCTACAACACGTATCCAGAGCAGCCTTGTACTTGAGCAGATTGCCAAGGAGGAAAACATCGAGGTTACTGATGCAGATATCGATGCTGAGGTAGAGAAGATGGCTAAGGCATACGGCATGGAGGCTGATAAGCTTAAAGAGTACATGGGAGATGCTGAGAAGGAGTCTATGAAGAAAGACCTTGCTATCACAAAGGCCGTAGATCTTATCATGGACAACGTTAAAGAGCGTGCAAAGGCAAAGAAAAAGGCTGATGCAGAAGAGTCTACAGAAGAATAAGATTTTTGAATCAAGATTTGATTGACTGGCTCAGAAGCCTATTTTCTGAGCCGGTCTTTTGAGCTTTTATAAAGGAGGCATTTTATATGAGTTTAGTACCATATGTCATTGAACAAACCAGCAGAGGAGAGCGCAACTACGACATTTACTCCAGATTATTAAAAGATCGTATAATTTTCCTTGGAGAGGAAGTAAATGAGACAACAGCCAGCCTTGTTGTTGCCCAGCTTTTATTCCTTGAGTCTGAGGATCCGAATAAGGATATCCACCTTTACATCAATTCACCGGGTGGAATGGTTACAGCAGGACTTGCTATTTACGATACTATGCAGTACATCAAGTGTGATGTTTCAACAATCTGTATCGGTCTTGCAGCAAGCATGGGAGCTTTCCTTCTTGCAGGCGGTGCAAAGGGCAAGAGATATGCTCTTCCAAATGCAGAGATTATGATTCATCAGCCATCGGGCGGTGCAAAGGGTCAGGCTACTGAGATTCAGATTGCTGCAGAAAATATTTTAAAGACAAAGAAGAGATTAAACGAAATTTTAGCAGCCAATACAGGCAAGCCATACGAGACAATTGCAGCTGATACAGAGCGAGACAACTATATGTCAGCACAGGAAGCCGCAGAGTATGGTCTCATAGACAGTGTAATAACAAACAGATAATCAGAAGTTAGATGAATTTAAGAGGGTACCCCATATGGGATGCCCTCATGCAATAAAAGGAGTTAATAATGGCAGGAAAAAACGACGGAAAGATTCGCTGTTCATTTTGCGGTAAGACACAGGACCAGGTAAATCGTTTGATTTCCGGACCTAATGGAGCTTTTATCTGCGATGAGTGTATAGATATATGTGCCGAGATTCTTGAGGAAGAAGGCGTAGAGGGCCATGAGGACAAAAGCAGCGCTAAGGATGATATAAATCTTGTTACTCCGGAGGAGCTTAAGGCGTTTTTGGACGATTATGTAATAGGACAGGACCAGGCAAAGAAGGTGCTTTCGGTTGCTGTTTACAATCACTATAAGAGAGTTCTGGCAGGTGATACATCAGATGTAGAGCTTCAGAAGAGTAATATTCTCATGCTTGGACCTACAGGCTCAGGAAAGACACTTCTTGCGCAGACACTTGCCAGAGTGATAAATGTTCCATTTGCTATCGCTGATGCTACAACACTTACAGAGGCAGGATACGTAGGTGAGGACGTGGAGAATATCCTATTAAAGCTTATTCAGGCGGCAGATTATGATATCGAGCGTGCAGAGCATGGTATCATTTATATAGATGAGATAGATAAAATCACAAAGAAATCAGAGAATGTCTCAATCACCAGAGATGTGTCAGGCGAGGGTGTACAGCAGGCTCTTTTAAAGATTCTTGAGGGCACAGAGGCATCTGTACCGCCACAGGGCGGCAGAAAGCATCCGCAGCAGGAGCTTATTCCTATTGATACTACTAATATACTTTTTATCTGCGGTGGAGCATTTGATGGTCTGGAAAAAATTATCGACAGTCGTATGGATACATCATCTATAGGCTTCAATTCAGATGTAAAGTCAAAGACAGAGCTCAATGTAGGAGAGGCGTTTAAGCATGCACTTCCACAGGATTTTGTAAAGTTTGGATTGATTCCTGAGTTTATCGGACGTGTACCTATTACCGTTTCTCTCGAGGCACTCGACAGGGATGCACTTATCCGTATACTTAAGGAGCCTAAGAACTCGCTTATCAAGCAGTACACCAAGCTTTTTGAGCTTGACGGAGTAGGTCTTGAGTTCACAGATGATGCAGTAAATGCCATCGCTGACAAGGCACTTGAGAGAAAGACAGGAGCCAGAGGACTTCGTGCCATCATGGAGGCTGTTATGCTTGACCTTATGTATCGTATACCATCAGACAAGAGCATCAGCAGATGTGTAATAGACAAGGATATCGTTGAGGAAAACTTAAAGCTTGATGGTGATTGCGTGCCTGAGGCATATATCGAGGAAAAAGAGGCATCATAAGTACATGGCGGTATTTTACAAAAGATACAGCATCGGATAATATAAATTGCACAGCGGTTTGTTATGCATGGCTGTGCAATAATACAGGAGATATAAGTGGAAGAACAGATTATGAATATGCCTGCAGTAGCGCTGAGAGGGCTTACTATTCTGCCGGGGATGATTGCCCATTTCGACATCAGCAGAGAGCGCTCCCTTCGTGCTGTTGAGGAGGCTATGGAGCAGGATCAAAAGATTTATCTTGTCACACAAAGGAATGTGGACAGTGAGGACCCGACTCAGGAAGACCTCTATCAGATGGGTATTGTTGCTGATATAAAGCAGGTTGTCAGATTACAGAATGATGTTGTGAGAATACTTGTAGATGGAATAAGCCGGGCAGCATTGCTTGGCTTTACCGGTAATGAGAAGTATCTTGAGGCAGAAATCTGTTATTGTGATAGTAATGCAGACAGCCTGCCGGAGGATCTCAGAGAAGCCATGCTTCTCGGAGTCAGAGAGGCTTTTCACAGATATGCGGCAGTCGTCGGCAAAATCAGCAAGGAGCTTATCAGACAGATAGATCAGTATGAGGATCTTGAAAAGCTCATAGATTATGTAACCAACAATCTGCCGGTGTCATATGAGCTTAAGCAGCAGGTGCTTGAGGCAGAGGATATCAATGACAGATATCAGGTTATAGTATCATTACTTCTCTCCCAGGTGGAGGTTATTTCCATAAAGAATGAGCTTCAGAAAAAAGTAAAGGTTCGTGTGGACAAGCATCAGAAGGAGTATGTGCTTCGTGAACAGCTTGGTGTGATACGTGAGGAGCTGGGCGAGAATGCTGACTCGGAGGCTGATGAATATGAGAAAAAGCTATCTGAGTTAGATGCGCCTGACTACGTAAAGGAAAAGACGAAAAAAGAGATAAAGCGCTTTAGAAATATGAGCAGCAGCTCATCAGAGAGCACAGTTGAGAGAGGCTATATAGAGACTGTACTTGAGCTTCCGTGGAACAAGATGTCTGTGGACAACAAGGATCTTGACCATGCAGCACAGGTGCTTGATGATGATCATTACGGATTAAAGGATGTTAAGGAGAGAATACTTGAGTTTCTGGCAGTCAGAAATCTGACAAGCAAGGGAGAGAGTCCTATAATTTGTCTTGTAGGTCCTCCGGGAACAGGAAAGACAAGCATAGCCCGTTCAATTGCGTCGGCACTGGAGAAGAAATATGTGCGTATTTCTCTTGGTGGTGTGCGTGATGAGGCAGAAATCCGTGGACACAGAAAGACATATATCGGCGCTATGCCGGGCCGTATAGTAAATGGCTTAAGACAGGCAGGCGTTTCAAATCCTCTCATGCTGTTGGATGAGATAGATAAGGTGTCAAGTGACTACAAGGGTGACACATCAGCCGCTCTTCTCGAGGTGCTTGACAGTGAGCAGAACAGCAGATTCAGGGATCATTACATTGAGATGCCTGTGGATTTGTCGGAGGTGCTTTTTATTGCAACGGCAAATGAGGTTTCAGGCATTCCAAAGCCGCTTCTTGACAGGATGGAGCTTATCGAGGTGTCAAGCTACACTGAAAATGAGAAATTTCACATAGCAAAGGAACACCTAATTGAGAAGCAAAAGAGCAAAAACGGAATTAAAAAGGAACAGCTTACGATAACAGATGGTGCTTTAAAGGATATCATCAGGCTGTACACCAGAGAGGCCGGAGTCAGAAGCCTTGAGAGGACTATCGGCAAGCTGTGCCGCAAGGCTGCCAGGGAAATCTTCAAGGACAGCGAAGCTGCTGTAAAGGTTACAAAGACCAATCTTAAGACATATCTGGGCAATCCGAAGTACAGTCCGGAGAAGAAAAATGATCACGCAGAGGTTGGAATCGTTAGAGGCCTGGCATGGACCAGCGTGGGCGGAGTCACACTCGAGGTTGAGGTGAATGTGCTGCCGGGCAAGGGTGAGCTAGTGCTCACCGGTAAGCTTGGCGACGTGATGAAGGAGTCGGCACAGGCGGCACTTAGCTATGTGCGCTCAATAAGCGAAGGATATGGCATTGATGCAGAGTTTTATACGAAGCATGACATCCATATACATATCCCGGAGGGCGCAGTGCCAAAGGACGGACCATCTGCAGGTATCACTATGGCGACAGCCATGCTCTCAGCCATTACAGACAGAGCTGTCAGGGCAGATGTAGCCATGACGGGCGAGATAACGCTGCGCGGCAGGGTGCTTCCGATAGGAGGACTCAAGGAAAAGCTGCTTGCAGCCAAAGTAATCGGAATAAAAACAGTATGTATTCCAAAGGATAATGAAAAGGACCTGGAGGAGATTTCAAAGGAAATAACAGACGGCATGGAAATCGTGCCGGTGGAGAGATTTTCACAGGTGGAGAAGATAGTATTTGTAAAATAAGAATGAGGAAGAGATTATGGTAATTAAAAGTGTTAATTTAGAGACAGTTTGCGGAATTACAAGCACAATCCCTGACAATGAGTATAATGAAGTGGCATTCGCCGGCAAGTCAAATGTAGGCAAGTCGTCACTGATCAACGCACTCATGAACAGAAAGTCACTTGCCAGGATCTCTTCACAGCCCGGCAAGACACAGACCATCAATTTTTATAACGTCAATGACGCCATGTATCTGGTCGATCTGCCGGGCTATGGCTATGCCAATGCCAATATCGAGATAAAAGCTAAATGGGGACAGATGATAGAAAACTATCTTCACACCTCAAAAAAGCTTCAGGCAGTGTTTCTTTTAATAGATATAAGGCATGAGCCATCTGACAATGATATCATGATGTATGACTGGATGGTAAACCAGGGCTTTGCACCGATCATCATTGCAACCAAATCTGATAAATTGAAAAAAAGCCAGATTGCCGCACACATAAAGACTATCAAGGATGTGCTTCATGTAAAGCCGGGCACGGTAGTTATACCGTTTTCGTCCATGTCAAAGGAAGGCAGGGACGAAATCTGGAATCTCATAGATTCACTCGTGTTTGACGAGGAGACGCTTCTAGCCATGAAACAGGAGGAAGAAGCAAAGCGCGAGGCTAAATCAGCTGCAAAAAGAGCCGCTGCATCCCAGCCGCACAAAAAGGAGCGCTGGAAGAAGACCGGAAAGCCGGTTGCGAAAAAGACAAAAGAGCGCAGAGATAAGGCCAAGAGCAAAAAAAGCGCTAATAATCATAAAAAGAAATAAAGCTATAGAAAGAAAGGCGAATATTTAATATATGAAGAATAAATGCAAATTTGTAGGCATTATGTTTTTGTGTATATTGATAGTGTGTACGCTTGCGGTAATGGCATATGAGCACACAGCAGGTATGAAAGGCGCTGCCGGTGGAGTATCAAATTCTTCGGGCAATACAAAAAATACTGACGAAGCTGACGATATGCTTACTGTCGTGACATCCTTCTATCCAATGTATATTGCAGCTTTAAATATAGTAGACGGAGTTGAAGGCGTGAGACTTGAAAACTTAAGTGAGCCACAGACCGGCTGTCTGCACGATTTCCAGCTCACACCGGAGGATATGAAGCTTTTATCCACAGCCGATGTTTTTGTAATAAACGGAGGCGGTATAGAGTCGTTTATGTCTGATGTGGCAAAGGCGTATCCGAAGCTTGATGTGGTTGAGGCCTGTGAGGATGTGGCACTTCTTTCTGAGGATGATGCAGACAGTGACCACGACCATGACCATGAAGCAGACACAGAATCGGACAGTGACCACGACCATGACCACGAAGCAGACGCAGAATCAGATAGCGCGCATGACCATGACCATGGTGATGAGAATGCCCATGCATGGATGAGCGTGCCGCGTTACCGCACCATGGTTCAGACAATCGCATCCCGGCTTGCCGAAAAGGATGCAAAGCATGCTGATGAATATTATGCAAATGCAAAAGCATATGATGCAAAGCTTGCAGTGCTTGAAGAAAAGATAAATAGCATAAAGAGTCTTACCAATGGACAGAATATCATCATATTCCATGAGGCCTATGCGTATGTAGCGGATGATTTTTCCATGAATGCATGCTATCTGTTAGACCTTGACGAGGAACGCTCAGTCAGCGCAGGTGAGATAAAGCAGGTAATAGGTGCCATAAAGGATGACGGAGTGTCGGTAATACTAGCTGAGGAGCTCTACGGAAAGAGCATGGGAGATACCGTATCGCGTGAGACAGATGTGCATGTGATTTATATCGACCCTCTCAACAGGGGAGAGTACGACAAGGACAGCTATCTTTATGGTATGGAGCACAATATAGAGCTTATCAAAGAGGCATTTACTAAATAAAATTGGAGAAAATATGCGGAAAATAATACAGCCATGTGGCTTTCATTGCATAAAAATAAATAACCTTGGAGTGAGCTTTGGAGAGCAGACAGTGCTTGAGGATGTAAATATGCACATACACTGTGGCTCCTTCAATGTCATAATAGGCCAAAACGGTGCCGGAAAATCTACACTCATAAAGGCAATACTGGGCGAGATACCTCACACCGGTACGATTGAGTTCAAGGATACTAAGGACGGACATATGGCTAAGCTTAAAATCGGCTATGTGCCGCAGTCTGTCAATATCGAGAAAAATACACCGGTCAGCGTGTATGACCTCATAGCAAGCTATCAGTACAATTATCCTGTTTTTCTGCCAAAGAGCAAAAAGATAGAGGCAAAGATAAGGGAGACACTCGAGGTATTTGAGGCTGAGGAGCTCATCGACAAGCAGGTGTGCAACCTCTCGGGAGGACAGCTGCAGAGAGTGCTTCTTTCCATGGCAATCATGGACGAGCCGAACCTGCTGCTGTTGGATGAGCCGGTGTCCGGAATAGACCAAAACGGCATGGAGCTTTTCTATAAGACCATGGATTATTTAAAGACTCACTATGACCTTGCAATCATACTCATATCGCACGATTTGGACTATGTGGCAAAGTACGCAGACCATGTTGTGCTGCTTGATAAGACAGTAGCAAAGCAGGGAACTGTGAAGGAAGTGTTTGAGAGCAAGGAATTTGAGAGAATTTTTTACACAGGAGAGGAATCCTGGGTAAGAGAGGAGGAGCACAAATGAATATAACCTCCTGGCTTCAATATGATTTCATGAGAAATGCCCTTATCGCTGTGCTCATCATCACACCGCTATTTGGCATAATGGGAACCATGATTGTAAACAAAAAGATGGCATACTTTTCAGATGCGCTCGGACATTCGGCACTTACCGGAATCGCTGTCGGTGTGGTATGCGGCATGGCAGACACCTCGCTTGCCATGGTGATATTTGCGATAGTGTTTGCACTTCTTTTAAATAAGATAGGCAGTTTGAACACTGCATCGACGGATACCATTATATCGGTATTTTCATCGTGCTCTGTGGCGATAGGTCTTGCGATACTGTCAAAGGGCGGCAATTTCAGCAAATACTCAAGTATACTGGTGGGCGATGTGCTAAGCATCACAAAGACGGAGATAGTGTATCTCATCGTGATTTTTGTGGTCACTATAGTGTTCTGGGTGTTTTGCTTCAATAAGCTCAATGCCATCTGCATACACAGAAGCGTGGCAAAAAGCAAGGGTATACATGTACGTCTTTTGGACAATCTGTTTGCGGTGCTTGTAGCACTCATAGTTATGCTATCCATCAAGTGGATAGGTATACTTATAATAAATGCTCTGCTTATACTGCCGGCGGCTTCATCAAGGAATATTTCGGAAAATATGCGTGAGTATCATTTCTTTTCAGTGATATTTTCAGTATTTTCCGGTATAGTCGGCCTCGCAGTGTCATACTACACCAATGTGGCAACAGGCCCGATGATAGTGATTATCGCATCGGTAATATATTTTTCGACATTTATATTTGGCAGAAAATTGAAAAAATAACGGTAAGGGCTATAAGAAACAGAGACAAAACAGCCGATACACAATATAAGAGAAAGACTGTTTAGCTATATCAGACGCTATACAGGTTGATAATAGTATAGCGGGAAAGGATTCCCGCACGCACATTACCAGGGAGGGATGAGAGATGTTAGATGCTATTTCAAGTGTAGTTTCAGCAGTAGCGGCGCAGAGTGTCACAGCAAAGGACGAGGCGCAGACAAAGAATACCAATACCGCTTCAAAGAAGCAGGATGCAAAGACGGATAAGTCGGATGCAAAGACTGCAGGCTTCAGCGAGGAGGCAGCTGTATATGAGAAATCAGACAGCAAGGATGATTCAAAGGATACTGCAAAGAGCACAGTAAACCAGAAGATGAGCAAGGCAGACAGAGATGCACTGGTACAGGCACTTAAGGATGATGCCAACGCCAGACAGCAGCAGCTTATCGAGATCGTCAGAAAGTCCATGACAGGACAGGCTTCAACCTGGGATAAGTCACAGGGCTTAAAGAGTCTGTTTGAGAATCTGACTGTAGATGCAGACACAATAGCGCAGGCCAAAAAGGACATCGCAGATGATGGATACTGGGGAGTTGAGAAGACTTCAGACCGTATTCTTGACTTTGCAAAGGCACTGTCGGGAGGCGACAAGGACAAGGCTGATGAGCTTTTGAATGCATTCAAGAAGGGCTTTTCACAGGCAACAGGAGCCTGGGGAGACAAGCTGCCATCAATTTGCCAGGATACTTATGATGCCGTAGTCAAGAAGTTTGATGACTGGAAGAATGGCACAGAGGACACACAGGTACAGGGCTAGAAGCCGGATGTGTATGTAAAAGTGTCGTGATGGAACGAATATTATATAAGAAATCTGATTTATGAATTATGAAAAGTTGGCTGCACGCAGCGTGCAGTCAACTTTTTAGTGCTTGTATAATTTTTTAAGAGGTATATAATAGAAATATAGTATATAAGTATCATTATTCATGGGAGGAAATATCATGAAATTAGACATGTCAAAGTGGAAAGCACTTAGCATCAAAAATCGTTTAAAGAAAGGCTTCAGACTGACTACATTTGTAGCATCGGCATCGGGGGTTATCGCGGGTATTCTTATGATTCTTGTATCAATGAGATATTCCAGCGCACTAACCTTTTTCGGATTTTCACAGGGAGATATAGGAAGGGTTATGGTAACCTTCTCAGAGACACGAAGCGCTACACGAGCTCTTATCGGTTATACAGCTTCTGACACATTAAGTAAGATGTCTGATACACATGATTCTAAAAAGGAATCATTTCAAAAATACTGGAAAGAGCTGCAAAGCTCTATAAAGAAAGATGAGGAGCAGGCTATATATGATGATATAAACAGTAAGCTCGACTCATACTGGAGTCTCGATGATGAAATCGGACAGTTAGGTAGGAATGCTACAGATCCTGAGACACAGAAGGAGGCCGAGGAGAGAGCAGTAGCAGAGCTTGCACCTGCATATGATGATATATATCAGCAGCTTGTTTCCCTTATGGATATAAAGGTAACAGAGGGAGATAATTTAAGCAAGAGATTATCATTAGTATCATATGCCGCATTTGGTATTGTTATTGTTATCATTGTCAGTTCATATTTTATCTCGATGAAAATCGGGGACGAAGTTGCAGTTGGTATTTCTAAACCACTCGATGAGTTAAAACAGAGATTACGTACATTTGCACAGGGTGATCTTGAGGCTCCATTCCCGGCAGTTGATTCACAAGATGAAATTGCTGATATGGTAGGGGTTGCGAAAAACATGGCAGCAGACCTTAAGACTATCATATCTGACTCTGACAAGCTTCTTGGAAAGATGGCAGAAGGAGATTATACAGTTTCATCAGACATGGAAGATAAATATACCGGAGATTTTATTGGACTTCTCATGGCAATGCGTCAGATGAAGACACAGATGAATGATGTTATGTCACATATCAATGAGATATCATCACTTGTTACAGCAGGTTCTAACAACCTTGCTCAGGCAGCACAGGAAATCGCAGAAGGTGCTATGGATCAGTCAGCAGCCATTGAGGAGCTTCAGGCTACATTTGCAGATATCACAGGCGGTGTTGAGAAAACATCTGAGAAGCTCAATGATACATACAGGATTGCACAGGAGTATGCTGAGGAAGCAGATCACAGCCATACAGAGATGCAGGGCATGGTTGATGTTATCGGACGCATCAATGATACATCTAAGCAGATTGAGAATATCATTTCTGAGATTGAGGATATTGCCAGTCAGACAAACCTTCTTTCACTCAATGCAGCTATCGAGGCAGCGCGTGCAGGTGAGGCAGGTAAAGGATTCGCAGTTGTTGCGGGACAAATCAGAAGTCTTTCAGAGCAGAGTGCCAAGGCTGCAGTTGACACACGTCAGCTTATAGAGAGTGCCATTGCGGTATCTAACGAGGGTAATGAAGCTGCAGAGCGCGTAAGTACTTCTATTGAAAAGGTTATCAATGGTATGAAGGAAGTTGCAGATTCTTCTCAAAAACTCAGCGAGATTGCAGAGGAGCAGGCAAAGGCTATGGAGCAGGCAGAGGCTGGCATTAATCAGATATCAGATGTTGTACAGTCAAACTCAGCAAATGCAGAGGAAACATCAGCAACAAGTGAGGAGCTTTCAGCACAGGCGGAGACAATGAACGAGCTGATTAGCAAATTTATATTGGAAAAGAAATAGAAAAATTGTACATACGAGTTTAGAAAAACTTTTTAAAAAAAGCCCCACAAGCATTATTGATATGTGCTGTGAGGCTTTTTGTTGTGGTGCGTTAGAGGGTTACTTTTTAAATCTAGTAAACATGTACTATGTGAACATAGTTTTTTGTGCAATACGTGGAAAATCTGAAAAGTAATGAAAATGAACAATTAATGAGAATATTTAAATTTGCTCTTTTTGGCAGGGTGTGTTATAATCCTTGTATACAAAAAACAGAGGTAATACAATATGGGGAGTAAAAACGATATTTCATTAAAAGCATTAGCCAAGATTAATCTGGGGCTCGATGTTGTGAGGCGCAGAGAGGACGGATATCATGAGGTCCGTATGATTATGCAGACCATTCATCTGTATGACAGGCTTGATATCAAAAGGACAAAGGAGCCGGGCATACAGATACAGACCAATCTGTCTTTTCTCCCTGTAAACGAGAACAATCTCATATACAAGGCTGCAAAGCTTCTGATGGATGAGTTTTCTATAACTGACGGTGTATCAGTGAAGCTGGACAAGCGTATTCCTGTTGCAGCAGGGATGGCGGGGGGCAGTACTGATGCGGCGGCTATGCTTATAGGTGTAAACAGGCTTTTTTCACTGGGACTGACAAAGAGAGAGCTTATGGAAAGAGGTGTGCAGATAGGGGCGGATGTACCATACTGTATTATGAGAGGCACGGCGCTGGCCGAGGGCATAGGAGAGGCGCTTAGTCCTCTTCCTCCAATGGTAAAGTGTCCGGTGCTTATTGCAAAGCCGTCCATCTCGGTATCCACAAAATTTGTGTACCAGAATCTGAAGCTTGATGATACGACTATTCATCCGGATATAGACCGCCTGATAGATGATATAAAGGCTAAGAATCTGCATGATATCGCAGCACATATGGGAAATGTCTTAGAGACCGTGACCATACCAAACTATCCGGTGATAGACGAGATAAAGAAGCATATGCTTTCAAATGGCGCGGTAGGAGCCATGATGAGCGGTAGTGGTCCGACGGTTTTTGGTCTGTTTGACGATGAAGATACTGCAAAGAAAGCGTACAAAGCCATGAGAAGCTCACATCTTGCCAGACAGGTGTATCTGACATCTGTATACAATAATCGCAAATAACGTGATATCCGGATAGCACAGCGGGTGCTTTATAGTTACTTTTTTCTTATATGTGAGAATTATAATACAAGAGATAGGAGAAGTTTGATGACTGATAATTTAACTTTAAATATGGATGCATATCTGCCACTGCGTGATGTGGTGTTTAACACACTTCGTGAGGCAATTTTAAAGGGTGAGCTCAAGCCGGGAGAGAGACTTATGGAGCTGCAGCTTGCGTCAAAGCTTGGAGTCAGCCGCACACCTATACGTGAAGCAATCAGAATGCTTGAGCAGGAGGGGCTTGCAGTCACAATGCCGAGAAAGGGCGCAGAGGTTGCCAAGATGACTCTCAAGGATATGGAGGATGTGCTTGAGGTGAGAGAGGCTCTTGATGAGCTTGCAGCCAAAATAGCCTGTAAGAAAATCAGTGATGAGCAGCTTGCGAATCTAAAAACCATAAAGGACGAGTTTAAGAGGAGCATGGATTCAGGAGATGTGAAAAAGATAGCTGAGGAGGATGTGAAGTTTCACGATGCTATCTATGAGGCAACAAACAATGCGAAGCTTGTATCTATGATGAACAATATCCGTGAGCAGATGTACCGCTACAGAGTGGAGTATTTGAAGGACCCAAAGAATTATCCGATGCTTGTGAAGGAGCATGATGCCATCTACAGGGCGCTTGAGGCAAGAAATATGGAGCTTGTGACTACAGAAATGCATACGCATGTGGCCAATCAGGCGGTTGCTGTGAAGGCTGTGATACAAAAGCAGGATGAAGAGAAGAAATAAAACAGAAATAAAACAAGATTATAGCAGACAAAGATAATAAAATACAAAATAATATAACAAAACCAGGGGCTGCCGGTTGCACTGACGTGTGAACGGCGGCCTTTTTTTAGTGGCTTAGTTAGTGGCTTAGATAATAGCAAAAAATAAGTAATCAGGGATATTTGCGGGCTTGTATGGTCATACTATATCAGGGATTTTAAATCTTACGGGATTTATTGGGTATATAGGAGAGTTAAAGATGACCACAAACATAGATGAGAACATAAAAAGCTTCAGGCAGATATATTCTGACTGCTCAGATATCAAGATGCAGGAGATGTATCTGGGGCGTGATGCCTCCATAAAGTGCTTTGTTGCATATATTGAGGTGACATGTGCAGGCTCCGGTATCAATAACAGTGCGTTTGGACGATTTACATCATACCTTGAAGGGATAGACCGGGATCAGGTTAAGGAAGTACTTGACAAAAATCAGGCAGCTCTATCCGAATTTGCGCATCTTCATACGGTTAGAGAGGCAGCCCAGATGATGCTGACAGGAGACGTGATATTTTTTGTGGATGGCTATCCGGATGCCTTTAAGCTTCCCGACAAGGGATATCCCACCATGTCAATTCAGGAGATTGATTCGGAAAAGGTCATAAGAGGCTCAAATGAGGGCTTTGCTGATTCCATAAAGATAAATACTGCACTTATCAGGCGCAGGTTAAGGAGCACTCGCTTAAAGTGTAAAGAGGTGAAAAAGGGGCTTCGCGGACACAGCAATGAGGACATATTGTATGTGAGAGACCTCGTAAAACCGGGGCTTGTAGAGGAAGTAGAAAAGAATCTGGACAGCTATGTGATAGACCATGTGGGTGACTCGGGAGTTCTTGAACAGTTTGCTGAGGCAAAATGGTATTCACCGTTTCCACAGCTTCAGACCACAAAGCGGCCGGACGTGGCGGTAAATGCGCTCCTGGAGGGGCGGGTGGTGGTGCTGTGCGATAATTCACCGATAGCAATAATACTGCCAACCACCATGAACAATTTTTTAAAAACCGCAGATGATTACTATAACAGAACGATAGCGGCAAGCTTTGCCAGATTGATAAGGTACGTGGCAGCCTTTATGTCATTTACATTGCCGGGGCTTTATCTGGCGGTCACAAATTTTCATACACAGATACTGCCGACACCACTCATACTGGCGTTTTATGAAGCAAGACTCGGCTGCCCGTTTCCACAGCTCATAGAGGTGCTCATGATGGAGCTGTCCTTTGAACTGCTTCGCGAAGCCGGCATAAGACTTCCCGGAGCCATGGGAAATACGATAGGCATAGTCGGAGGCCTCATAATCGGACAGGCAGCAGTGGATGCAAATTTAGTGAGCCCTATAGTGGTCATCCTGGTTGCATTCACCGCACTCTGCTCGTTTGCCATACCGAGTGAGGAGTTTGCATTTTCATTTAGGATACTCAAATTCGCTGTAATAATGATGTCGGCATGGCTTGGATATTTTGGATTTTTAATAAGTCTGATGGTGATACTTTTGCATCTCGCAAAGCTCAAAAGCTGTGGTTACCCATACATGATGCCATTTGTGGGCAGCGAGCTGACAGGCGGCGAGGATGAAAAGGACAGTATCATACGATTTCCGCTTCGCAGACTATGGAGGCGGCCTGTATTTGCAAGGGAAAAGGAGTGCAGAAAGCTGAAAGGAAATAAGGATGACTAAAAATATGAGCACAAGCTACACATTTGCACAAAATGAAAGCATATCGCCCCGCCAGCTATACAGGCTATACGTCTTTAATCTGCTTGGAGTCGGCACACTGGTGCTTCCAAACAATCTGGCGAAACTGGGAAAGTATGGTTTTATCTCAATCGCACTTGGTGTTTTCATGGCATGGCTATTTATGTGGATAGTAAGCGAGGTACGAGAACAGAAGAAAAGTATATATGACAGAAGCTTTGGTAAAACAACACATGCAAAAATGTTAATTTATGATTTAATTATTGTGATATACGAACTGTCACAGGCCGCATTTCTTGCATGGATATTTGTAAAGCTGATACGTGACAGCCTTATACCGGATGAGTCATTTACAGTTGTACTTCTTGTGATAATGGCAGTGTGCGCTTATGCGCTAAGTGGCGGAGTGGAGTGCCGTGCCAGGGTATACGAGGTAGTATTTTTCTTTGTGCTGATACCGCTTGCTGCTATGCTTTTGTTTGCGCTATCGGATGTGAGATTAGACTATCTGATGATTAAGGACAGAGTCGGTGTGGACTTTGGCATAGCGGATATATTTGCGGGCGCATACTATGTGTTTGCAGCATCCATTTCCGTGTTCAATATACTGTTTGTAAGGGAGCGCACTGCCTCACAGATACGATGGAGTGTGAGTAAAGCAATACTCACATATGCAGGCATTCTTTTTTTATTGTATGCAGTATTGCTTGGGAGCTTCGGAAAATATTCATTGTCAGAAATCGAGTTTCCGGCTGTCGTACTGATGAGTGATGTGCAGATAAAGGGAAGCTTCTTTAAGAGGGCAGATGCACTGATGCTGTCGGTGTGGTTTTTCACGCTGTTTTCAGTGCTCATTATGAGCCTTTATTATGCGGTTTTAAGATGTGAGAATTTTGCTGAAAATACGAGAGAAATTATATTTACATTTAATAAAAACCGGCATTCCTGTAGCAATAAGCAATTTGGCTCTGACAGACAGAAAAGTCATGACAAGGAAAAGAGCACTATGAGAAGCTGGTGCATCATTTTTGTCATAGCAGTCACAGTGACCTTAGCATATATTCTTGAAAGTGGAGATGAAATCGTGAAAAAATATCTTGGATTTTTATTGTGCATAGCGATACCGGTCATAGTAGTGCTGACGATAGGTCTCATGCTCACCGGCTGCAGTGCAGTGGAACTTGAGGAGCGCTGTTTTCCGACACTTGCGGCGGTCGATATTGTAGATGTAGATACTGACGAAATAACCGATAAAGAAGTAACTGATAACAAAGCATATGTTAGCCACAGAGATGTTTCGACAAATGAAAATAGCGGATATATAGAGTTCTACTATAACATGGACAAATCATACGAACCGGAATATGCATATGATATCAAAACAGCAGTGGACAGCTTCGAGGATCGGCTGTCACAAAAAGCCGATACCAATCATTTGAAGGTGATATTAATAGGAAAAACGCTTAGAAATGATAAAGCAGCTTATTCAGACTTCATGGAATACTGCAAGACATCAAAAAAATTTCCGAGAAACACATATGTGTGCATAGCAGATGATATAAACGATATCTTTGATAACATGGGTGATTATTATGAGCAGAAAATAAATAAGGAGAATCATGAGGATGGTGAACCGATAATTACACTTGGTACCTTGCTGGATGACTATACGAATGAAACTCATGGAGCATGGTAAAATTTTCAAAAAGGATGAATAATCTTTTCAAATAAGGCAATACTTGTTTACATGAGAAAGAAAATAATAATAACAACCATAGCAATAATATCCATTACGGCAGCGATAGCTTCAAAAAAACATACACCTGCCGCAAACACCAATAGTATAGCGTGTACAGCCGACATGCAAAAATCCATCGCCGGCAAAATCCTGCGTTTTCACGTGCTGGCAAACAGCGACAGCGAAGCAGACCAGAATGTGAAAAAGCAGGTGCGCGATGCAGTAGGGGCTTACATAGAGCCATATCTGCTGGAGTGCGAAAATATCGAAGAAACCAGAGCCACCGTAAATGACCATATGGACGAAATAATAGCGGTATCAAAGGAGACGCTTGCAGCAAACGGTTTTACATATGGCGCATCGGCAGAGCTTACACACACCGATTTCCCGGAAAAGACGTATGGGGACTATACATTTCCTGAGGGAAATTACGAGGCGCTTGAAATAACACTGGGCGATGGAGCCGGTCATAACTGGTGGTGCGTGCTGTATCCAAACATGTGCTTTAGGGGCAGTGTGTACGAGGTGGTGGAGGACGAAGCAAAGGAAAATCTTAAGGAGGTACTCACTCCGGACGAGTATGAGAGCATATTTGACAGTGGAAAATATGAAATAAAACTAAAAATCCTTGATATTTTCAGATAAAACAGTTAGTATATTCATGCTGAAAAAATATATTAAAAGAAAATATGCGATGACAAATTATTAAAGCGTGAATTAATTTAGATATGCAAGAGGATAAGGAGAAAGAAATGACAAAGGATGTAGTAGTATCATTAAAGGGCCTGCAGCTCACACCGGATCAGCAGTCGGATGCGGTAGAGGTGATTGCCCCGGGAGAGTATTATATAAGAAATAACAAACACTATGTGCTTTTTGAGGAGATAATGGAGGGTGAGACCCAGACACTCAAAAATATGCTTAAATTCAATGACAATTATCTTGAGTTCACCCGCAAGGGACCTATGAGTGTACATATGATATTTGAGAAGGGAAAGAAAAACCTGACATATTATTATACACCGTTTGGAAGTATCCAGATAGGTATTGATGCCACAAGCATAGAGGTAAAGGAGACTGAGGACGAGATAAGGGCAGAGGTAAAGTATGCACTTGATGTCAACTATGAATTTGTAGGCGACTGTCACATCAATATAGCTGTGAAGAAAAAAGGCGCAGCAGTCAAAATTGCATAAAAGTCTGCCAAGTCTATGGGGTAAAAAATATATAAAGCATATAAAAAACAGAGCATGTGAGGATGAAAGCCATCCCACATGCTCTGTTTATGTACATGAAAATTAAATCATGATATTATTTCTGCTTAGCCTTTTTGGCAGCCTCTTTAGCAGCTTTTCTTTCAGCCTTTGCAGCCTCCTCAGCCTTGAGCTGTTCGTTGGCCTTGCTGTAGTTTTCTGCCATTCTTGCACGGAAGCCTTTTTTCTTCTTAGGCTTCTCAAGAGGTCCTCTGATACCGCGGACAGCTGTGATGTAGATACCGCTGACAGAAGCCTTGACCTCTTTCTTTAAAGGAATCTCATCAAAGATCTGCTCGTCTGCGATAAGAGACATGACTCTTGGTCCGACCTTGGCCTTGACTACAGGCAGCTTTGAGCGGCGCATAAGCTTTGGTGTCTGCTCAATAATCTGCTGTGGGAGACCGGCATCCTTTAGCTTCATACGCTTTTTGTCAATGATTAGCATATTGACTGTCTGTGATGCAGCAGCTATCTGTTCGTCCTGCTCTTCCTTTCTTTTTTGTGCTTTTTTACCGAGGATTGTTAATACTATAAATGCTACCACAAGCACTACTGCGATAACAATAAGTACGATTAATGCTGGATTCAAAACGTATCCCTCCTAAAAATTTGCTTATTTAAATTAATTCTATCAAATATGCTAAAAAAAATCAATCTTTATTGCAAGAATAGGTAAAAACGTAGTATAATAGAACTATATCTTGGAAAAACTCTTTAGAAGACGCAAAGGGGTATTTATTAATGAAGAAAATTGCTCTTCTGGCTGATGGCTGGAGAAGATATGTAATATATTCGTGGGTTGAGGGTATCATGGAAGGCTCTAAAGAGCTGGGACTGGATGTGTGCCTGTATTTTTACAACACCAACGGAACCTGGAGTCAGGATTCAAAGTTTAACAAAGGCGAGTATGCGCTGAACGATTTGCCTGATTTAAACAGCTTCGACGGAGTGGTATTTGACTGCACCAATACGACCAACCTGGATGAGATACAGTATATGGTCAGAAAGCTTCAGTCGGTAAATGTGCCGGTAGTGAGTATCGGGTATAAGGTTGATGGGTTTTACTATGTAGGCAACGATAATAAGAGGCTGTTTCGCAAGGTAATGGATCATATGTACTATGCGCATGGCTGCAAAAGCTTTGTGTTTGCAGGTGGTCCGCCGTATCATTATGAGAACAGAATGCGTTTTGAGGCCTTCAAGGAGGCTTTAAGTGATTATGGCATACCACTTACAGCTGATATGTACATGTTTGGTGATTTTGATTATCAGACAGGCGTCAGGTATATGAGTGATTGGCACGAGAGCAAAAAGCCGTTACCGGATGTCTTTTTATGTGCAAATGACAATATAGCAGCAGGACTGTGTGCGACAGCAGAGGTTCTTGGATACAAGGTACCACAGGATTTTAAGGTCACAGGCTTTGACAATCTGGATAAGGCTGCGTATTTTAACCCACAGATTACAACAGTGGATAACAACAGGGGCAATATAGGCAGAAATGCTCTTGAGATATTTAAGGCGCTTTGGAATGGCACGGGCGATGCTTCTGATAAATACCTTGATTCTGAGTTTATCCCGGCTGAGAGCTGCGGATGCCCTAATACCGGCAGAGTGGATTATCGTAATTACATAAAGAATATTATCAAAGGCTCCGTTGCAAGAGAGCAGGAGGAGGATGCAGTAATGATCCTCCAGAAAGAGCTCGAGGAGTGCAATGAATACTATGATTTGTTTGAGAGATATTCTGACTATATACAGAGCATGAAGTGTGACGGAGTGTATGTGGTCGGTGTTTCTGATCTGGCAGCTGCAAGGAACAATGCACACTTTAGGAAGCATGGCTATGATATTGACGACGAGGTTGTACTCTATGCGGATGACAAGGACAATGGAAAGCTTGAGTTTAAGAGTGTAAATGACCTTATGCAGTACATGCAGAGTGTAGATAAAAACACCTGCTATATGTATTGCTCGCTGCATTTCAGGGACGAGATAGTGGGCTATGTAATACTCAGGAATCCTGAGTTTTTGTACGACCATCCTGAGCAGTTTGATATACAGTCTGCCCTGCTCAAGAGGCTTGAGAATCTTTTTAAGCAAAAGGTACTTGAGAATACAAATAATGAGCTTAAGAATCTCTACAACCATGATGCGCTCACAGGCCTGTACAATCGTGTGGCATGCAATGAGATGGTCATTCCTATGTTTGCTGAGCTTGAAGCTCAAAATGTCGGCTGCACCATAGTATTTCTCGATGTGGATGATTTCAAGGACATAAATGATACATACGGACACCAGTACGGTGACGAGCTTTTAAAGACTGTGGCGAGGGTGCTTGATGAGCAAAAGCCTGAGGGAAGTATGGTATATAGATTCGGTGGAGATGAATTTATCGTGTTTATCCCTGGGGACAGACATGACACTGCTGAGAAGTATATAAAGCGCGTGTATGATATCATGGAGCAGCACAGCCTGTTTATCAGTCACGGCATCATATATACGAAGCCGGGCAGTGGTAAGAGCTTTGACGATTATCTCGTAAGTGCTGACACAAAGATGTATCAGCTTAAGCAGCAGCGCAAGCAGAAAAACGATAGCAATTTCTTAAAGGGAGTGGATATTTCATCCGTTCCTATGATGGTTGACAATAATATACAAATAATGGATAGGGAAGGTCATGTGTGCAGGGTATTTGATTTTTTAAAGCTGAATAATGTAAATTCAGTCCGTCTGCGCATATGGAATGAGCCTGATAAGGTGCCGGAGTCTAAGGGGTATTGCAGTCTTACATATGTTCTCGAGATGGCTCATGTCATTAAAAAATACAAAATGCATTTTCTGCTGGATTTTCATTATTCAGATTACTGGGCAGATCCGGGACAGCAGAATAAGCCTGATGCGTGGAAGAATTTAAGCTTTGATGAGCTGAAGGAGGCAGTGCACAAGTACACATATGATGTGCTATACAGATTAAAAATCATGGATTGTGCGCCGGATATGGTTCAGATTGGCAATGAAATAAGGAGTGGTATGCTGTTTCCGGATGGTGCAGTGCCACAGTACAGGCAGCTTGCTGCGCTTGTAAATGAGGGAATCAGAGCTGTCAGGGAACTGCTCCCGGAGACAAAGGTCATGATTCATCTGGATCAGGGAGGCAGATATAACTGTATTATGCCTTGGTTTGATTCTATGTTTAATGCGGGCATGCTGCCGATTGACGCGATTGGCCTTTCCTTTTATTCGTTCTGGCATGGTACCTTCATGGATTTGAAGGATACTATGAGCAGGCTCATAAAATTATATAATCTGCCGGTTTATATTGTGGAGACAGCTCATCCGTGGAGGCATTGCAAGGGAGATCATATCTCGAAGGAACTCATGGAGACTGCAGGCCTTGATGCAGGCAGTGCAGAGCAGAAGAAGTCTCTTGAAATAATCATGCAGATAGCAGCAGAGGTGTCAAAGGATACCGGAAAGACCGGTGTATACTACTGGGAGCCTGTCGGTGTGCCTGGTAAAGGCATGGGAACCTGGTTTGAGAATATGGGTATGTTTGACGAGTATGGCAGGGCTTTGCCGGGCTGGGATGCAATCAGGGACTTTGATCCGAAAAATCCGCCGATTAAAGAGCTTGACAAGTATATTGAATCACTTTATGAGTATGAAGAAACACCGGAGGTGGAGGATTTCATGAAGCTTCTTATGATTCATGGAAATCTAATCTCAAATCCTGAATTTAAGGATGGATTTAATAATTGGCAGATTGAGACAAGCCTCGAAGAAAGACAGTATACACTGGGTAAGGATGGAGTGTTTATCTCTTCAGATGCCAATTTTGATTATTCGATAAGCCAGACGGTGGATATTGAATATACCGGTGAGTATATAGCAGCGGTTGACTATAGAGGAACCAATACAACAGGTGTCGAGGTCGAGCTGTTTATGGATGTGGAGGATGAAAGCGGCGTTCATACATATACAAGCAACATTTTCCCGGCTGATGTCAGGTTTGTGACACATCTGCTTAAGCCGGTAAGGCTGCAAAAGAATGCCAGGGTGACAGTAGGGCTTAGGATGCATACTCCTCCGGTGTTTGCAAAGATAAAGAAAATTTCACTCGTTGTAATTTAACCTGATATGTGATATTGTAGACAGGTATAGTGTTTTGCGGATGCGTTTTTGCCGTGGCAGGGCATTGTACATATAAATAACATGACTTACAGATTTCAGGAGGATTCCAATGAGTGAGAAGAAGAATACAGGTAAGAAGGCAGTCATAGCAGTGATTGTGATTGCACTTATCGTGGTAATTATTGCGCTTGCTGTTGTGATAAGCAACAAGAGCAAAAAGGATGGCTCAAAGAGCGCAACAGAGGCAGGCACCGAGGCCGGCAGCGAGACGATGCGAAGCGGACAGTTTGACATAGACTACGCAAAGCAGGTTACAAAGCTTGCAGACTATTCAGGTGTTGCAATTACAGTCTCAAACGATTATGAGATAAACGATACAGCAAAGCAGACATATCTGACCAATGTGCTTCAGTCATATGGTGCAGATGCGTACAAGCAGGTTACAGATCGTGATACAGTTGCAGATGGCGATTATGTCAAGGTTGATTACACAGGATATAAGGATGGCAAAGCATTTGATGGTGGTTCTGCTACAGATGTGATGCTTGATGTGACAAATAACAGCCAGGTCGGCGGTTCATCCTTTATTGATGGATTTACAAAGCCTATAATCGGAGCCAAGGTGGGTGCCAAGGTTAAGGGTGACGTGACTTTCCCTGAGGATTATGGCAATGACGACTTAAACGGACAGACAGTTACATTTGAGTATACAGTAAAGGGCATTTACTCAGCAGATCCTGTTGCACTTGCTGATATGACAGACGAGCAGGTCAACACAGTGTTTGGAAAGGCCGGAGTGACAACTAATGCCCAGCTTACCACACAGATTGAGAAAGATTTGAAGCAGCAGCTCTACAGCGCTGAGGTGGACAAGATAAAGAGCTACATGATTGAAAACAGCACAGTCGAGATTCCTGATGAGTATCTACAGGCCAGACTCAATGAGTATATTGCTTCATTTACCAAAGAAAATGTCAAGGATGGACAGACACTTAAGAAATATTTAAAGTCCAACTACAACATGACAGTGGATCAGGCCACAGAGAAGTGGAAGGAGAATCTGACAGACCAGATAAAGACAGAGTTCATCTTTGGACTTATCGCTGAGAAGGAAAATATCAAGATGGATGATGATGCCTTCAACAGCTATGTGGATTACATCGTATCAGCCAGCAATGGTCAGTTCAGCAAGGCTTCTGAGGTATACAAGTATTTTGGAAGCGGACACAAGGATGAGGGAAAGACATACCTTAAGAACCAGTACCTTGTAAACAAGGCTATTGATACAGTCACAGAGAAAGCAAATGTGACATTTGAGGATGGCAGTGCAGCGCCGGATACTTCAAGTGGCAGCGCGGATGCCGAATAATAACGATAAATATGCTGTCTGTGGTGATGCGCAGGCAGCTTAAATGGAGGATTAGATAATGGAACTTACAAACATACGCGAGATTTTCCGCAACAAGGACAAATTCGCTGACAAAGAGGTGACTATCGGAGGATGGGTCAGAAGCAATCGTAATTCAAAGAATTTTGGATTTATCGTGGTAAACGACGGTACATTTTTTGAGCCAATCCAGGTTGTATACGGAAATGGCTTAGACAACTATGATGAGGTTGGCAAGATCAATGTCGGAGCTGCAATTATCGTAAGGGGTACACTTGTGCTCACTCCGGATGCAAAGCAGCCATTTGAGATTCAGGCCGCTTACGTGACTGTTGAGGGTGCATCCACACCGGATTATCCTCTGCAGAAGAAGAGACATACATTTGAGTATCTTCGTACAATCTCACACTTAAGACCTCGTACCAATACTTTTGAGGCAGTTTTCAGAGTGCGCTCACTCTGCGCATATGCTATTCACAAATTCTTCCAGGAGAGGGATTTTGTGTACGTGCACACACCGCTTATCACAGGAAGTGACTGTGAGGGTGCAGGAGAGATGTTCCAGGTGACCACACTTGATTTGAACAATCTACCTATGACAGAGGATGGAAAGGTGGATTTCTCAAAGGATTTCTTTAATAAGCCTACCAACCTTACTGTTTCAGGACAGTTAAACGGCGAGACATATGCTATGGCATTCAAGAATATCTACACCTTCGGACCTACCTTCCGTGCGGAGAATTCAAACACCACACGTCATGCGGCAGAGTTCTGGATGATTGAGCCTGAGATTGCTTTTGCAGACCTTGAGGATGATATGATGCTTGCAGAGAGCATGCTCAAGTATGTTATCAACTATGTGCTTGAAAATGCACCTGAGGAGATGGCATTTTTCAACAATTTCGTGGACAAGGGACTCCTTGACAGATTAAGAAATGTTGTTGAAAATGATTTTGCCCGTGTGACATATACAGAGGCTATAGATATCCTTTCAAAACACAACGACAAGTTTGATTACAAGGTATCATGGGGCTGTGATTTGCAGACTGAGCATGAGAGATACCTTACAGAGCAGATTTACAAGCGCCCTGTATTTGTCACAGATTATCCGAAGGAGATAAAGGCCTTCTACATGAAGCTGAATGACGACGGAAAGACTGTTGCAGCAGTTGACTGTCTTGTACCGGGAATCGGAGAAATCATCGGTGGAAGCCAGAGAGAGGATGATTACGACAAGCTTCTTGCCAGAATAAATGAGCTTGGACTTTCAGAGGATGACTACAAGTTCTACCTTGACTTAAGAAAATACGGCTCTGCAAGACACGCAGGCTTTGGATTGGGCTTTGAGAGATGCGTAATGTATCTTACCGGCATGGGCAATATCCGTGACGTTATCCCATTCCCTAGAACAGTTAATAACTGTGAACTGTAATCACGAATGAATTTCATACATGAATAATTACCGCCCTCTGCACATATATATGATGTGTGGAGGGCGTTTTTATGTGGAGAAAAATCAAAGGTCCTGTTATAACAATATGTATCATGCATCTTACGGCGCTTTTGTGCCTTATCATACTTTCCATAGTACAGTGCTTTGTCGACATGGCGGAGTGGATAAGCTTTGCACTCTCAATGGCGGTCAATATAGTGGTGGGGCTTGTGTGCGGATTTTTGCTCAAATGCTGCTTTCACCGCAGACGTTTTATCAGGGTGACGGTCGTAGCATACTGGATAACGTATGTGATAGCAACAGTGGTCATAGATATAGGTGAATCAAAAAATATATTCGAGCTTTTGATAATACTCCTTCTGGTAATGTTTTCAGCGCTTGTTTTTCGCTAAAAAAGGACTTTTCATATTGATAATGCTGTGATATAATGTTGAAAGCAAATATGATGTGTCAATGAGACATCGTTAAATGAAAAGGAGATAAAAATGAAACACGTAAAGACATTAAATACAAGAAAATTACAGAACACAGTTAAAAAGGGCGGATGTGGCGAGTGCCAGACATCATGCCAGTCAGCTTGCAAGACATCTTGTACAGTTGGAAACCAGACTTGTGAGCAGTACAAATAGTCATAGGTGAAGCGGATTTAAAGAGTGTGCGCTGATAGGTGCACACTCTTTTCGCAGTGTAATTTTAAAATGTGTATAGAAAGAGAGGAATATTGTAGTGGTTCATCAGTACAAGAACAACGGCTATAATATTGTCTTAGATGTCAACAGTGGCGCAATCCATGTGGTGGATGATGTCACATATGACGTTATTGAGCTGTTTGAGGACAACTCAGCTAAGGAGATTATTGAAAAGCTTGTGGACAGGTATCCACAGACGGAGATAGAAGAAGCAATACAGGAAGTAAATGAGCTTAAGGATAATGAAGAGCTCTTCACAGAAGATACATACAAAGAGCGTATCATAGATTTCAAGAAGCGCCAGACAGTTGTAAAGGCACTTTGCCTTCACATAGCGCACGACTGCAACCTTGCCTGCAGATATTGTTTTGCAGAGGAGGGCGAGTATCACGGCAGACGAGCTCTCATGAGCTATGAGACCGGAAAACAGGCACTTGATTTCCTGATTGCCAATTCAGGCAGCAGAAGAAACTTAGAGGTAGACTTCTTTGGAGGAGAGCCTCTCATGAACTGGGATGTGGTGAAGCAGCTTGTGGCATATGGAAGGCAGCAGGAGAAGCTTCATGACAAGCATTTCAGGTTCACACTCACCACAAACGGTGTGCTCTTAAATGACGAGATTATGGAGTTCGCCAACAAAGAGATGGACAATGTAGTCCTTAGTATCGACGGACGCAAGGAGGTTCATGACCGCATGAGGCCTTTCAGAAAGGGTGCTGGCAGTTATGACCTTATTGTTCCGAAATTCCAGAAGTTTGCAGAGAGCAGACATCAGGACAAGTACTATGTGAGAGGTACATACACACATTTCAATACTGATTTTTCAAAGGATGTGCTTCATCTGGCTGATTTAGGCTTCAAGCAGATTTCGGTTGAGCCTGTGGTGGCACAGCCTACAGATGAGTATGCACTTAAGGAATCTGATTTACCTGTGCTCTTTGATGAGTACGACAGACTTGCAGCAGAGATGGTAAAGAGAAACAAGGCAGGAAACGGCTTCAATTTCTTCCATTTTATGATAGATTTAGAGGGAGGACCTTGTGTATATAAGCGTCTTTCCGGCTGTGGCTCAGGAACAGAGTACCTGGCAGTGACTCCATGGGGAGATTTATATCCATGCCACCAGTTTGTGGGCAATGAGGACTTCCTTATGGGTAATGTCTGGGATGGCATCAAGGCCACTGACATCCAGGATGAGTTTAAGTGCTGTAATGTTTATGCCAAGGAAAAATGTCGCAACTGTTTTGCCAGATTCTATTGCAGCGGTGGCTGTGCCGCCAACTCATACAACTTCCACGGCACAATCACTGATGCCTATGATTTAGGCTGCGAGCTGCAGAAGAAGCGTATAGAGTGCGCTATCATGATTAAGGCAGCAGAGGCTGATATGGCAGATGATGCACAATAATTTGAATTTGTCACGGGAAACGGATAGCGGTATTTGTGACCCGTGTGCGAATATATTTGCCATCTGTATACCTATATGGATGGTAGCAAAATGACAGGAAGGTATAAGAAAATGAAAAAAGGAAAGAGTTGGGTGATTATCCTTGTGGCAGTCATTTGTATCGGCTTGCTGGGCTGGTATTCCACTGCAGTAATCACCGACACAAAGCAAAAGCAGGAGGCAACTGCTAATGGTGAGAGCACCAAGGATAAGGATTATCAGAATATCAAGCTTGGTCTCGACCTCTCAGGTGGTGTTTCAATCACCTACCATATCAAGGACAAGAATCCTTCAGACAAGGATGTAAATGATACTATCGCAAAGCTCGAGGAGCGTGCAGAGAGCTACACAACAGAGTACTCTGTATACAAGAGCGGGGATGACCGTATCACTGTAGAGATTCCGGGTGTTGACGACCCTAACAAGGTACTCGAGGATCTTGGAAGTCCGGGATCACTGTACTTCATCGCCCAGTATGACAGTGACGGAAATGCCAACTATACACAGGACACATCGGTTGAGGGCGGCTACAAGCTCAACTATGATATTGACACCTTAAAGGCCAATGGCTCAGTCATCCTCGATGGTAACGATGTAAAGGATGCAAGCGCCCAGTATGACCAGTCATCATCTACATCAACCAAGGAGCCTGTTGTTTCATTAAAGCTCAAGGATAAGGCTATTGACACATGGGCAGATGCCACAAAGAAGGCAAAGGATGCAGGACAGTCAATCGGTATATACTATGATGATCATTTCATCAGCGTTCCTACAGTAAGCGCCGTTATCTCAGATGGTAACTGTGTAATCAACGGAATGAAGGATTACGACGAGGCAACAAGCCTTGCAACATTTATCCGTGTCGGAGCCATCAACCTCCAGCTCGAGGAGTTAGAGTCAAATGTTGTTGGCGCACAGCTCGGTGGAACAGCGCTCACAAATGCAGTAAAGGCTGCAATTATCGGAATTATCTTAATCATGATATTCATGATTGTGCTCTATGGTATACTCGGTGTGGTTGCATCTATCGGACTTGCACTCTACTCAATGCTTACAGTACTGTTTATTTACTGGTTTGAGATTACACTTACACTGCCGGGTATCGCGGGTATCATCCTTGGTATCGGTATGGCAGTAGATGCAAACGTTATCGTATTTGCCCGTATCCGTGAGGAAATCGCAGGTGGCAAATCAGTGCTTGCTGCAGTAAATGAGGGCTACAAGAAGGCTCTTTCAGCCATCCTCGATGGACAGGTTACAACCTTTATCGCAGCACTTGTGCTTATGGTGCTCGGTTCAGGTACAGTAAAGGGCTTTGCATACACACTTATGATTTCAATTATTCTGTCACTGTTTACAGCTCTTTTTATTGCAAAATACCTTACAAGAGCATTTTACGGTGTCGGTGTCAGAGCTGAGAAGTTCTACGGCAAGGCAAAGAAGAGAAAGGTTATCAGATTTGTACAGAACAGAGTTAAATACTTTGTTATCTCAGGTGTAGTTATACTTGCAGGTATCGGCGGTATGATTTATTTCGGTGCTACAAGCGGCAATGCATTAAACTACAGCCTTGAGTTCGTAGGTGGTACATCAACCACAGCAGACTTTGGCAAGGATTATACAGCCGCAGAGGTTGAGAAGGACATCGTGCCTTCAGTATCAAAGCTCCTTGGCAATAGTGCAGTGCAGGTTACTACAGTCCAGGGCAGCCATGATGTCACATTAAAGACACGTACACTTTCACTCGATGAGAGACAGGATCTCGCAGCTCTTCTTGAGAAGGATTTCAATGTTGATGCATCAACTATAGAGACTCAGAGTATCAGCTCAACAATCAGTGGAGAGATGAGAACAAACGCTGTAAAGGCAGTTATTATTTCATGTATTTTCATGCTGTTATATATCTGGTTCAGATTCAAGGACATCAGATTTGCTTCAAGTGCTATCCTTGCGCTGGTACATGATGTGCTTGTTGTAGTCACAGCATATGCACTTATCAGAATCTCAGTCGGCAGTACGTTTATTGCATGTATACTTACAATCGTAGGTTACTCAGTCAACGATACAATCGTTATCTTTGACCGTATCCGTGAGAACCTTCACGGTATCAAGAAGTACTCAGCAGATGAGCTTGCTGATATAGCAAACGAGTCCCTTACACAGACACTTTCACGAAGCATCAATACTTCGCTTACTACATTTGTTATGGTATTGTTACTCTTTATCTTTGGTCATACATCAATCAGAGAGTTCTCATTACCACTCATGGTAGGTGTGCTTTGCGGAACATATTCTTCAATCTGCATCGCTACAGAGCTGTGGTATGTGATGAAGCTTTATCTGGGCAAGAGCGCCATCAAAAAGCAGGCGGCTGCACCGGCTAAGGTTTCTAAAAAAGCTAAGAATTAATAATTAATTTATGGCCCGGCCTTTAAAGGCCGGGCTATTGTTTTTTGTGGACTTATTAATATATGCAGATATGTTTATATATTTATAAATTTATGTGCGGAGTAATAGAATGGAGCATTATTTATATGAAAATTTTTCTGATTTATCTGCTTCTTATGAATATAGCAGGCTTTGCTGCGATGGGAATTGACAAGTGTAAGGCCAAGGCACACGCATGGCGCATCCCGGAGAAGACATTATTTGGGCTCAGCCTGCTGGGCGGAAGCGCCGGTACCTGGGCGGGGATGTATGCCTTCAGGCACAAGACAAAGCATTGGTATTTTGTAAAGGGGATGCCGCTTATTTTCTTTATCCATGTGGTTATTGCATGTGTTATCTACAGGAATTTCTATTAGAAATTTAATTATACAAGGTAACAAAATACTTAATGTAGGTAAAAAGTAACAAAAAAATGTAGCATATAAGTACATAATTGTGTATAATAGATAACAGGTACAAAACCACTACACAACTATCAAGGAGGGCAAAATAATGTGGGCATATGAAAGTGTATTTTATCAGATTTATCCGTTAGGCTTCTGTGGGGCACCATTTGAGAATGATGGTGTTTTGGAACACAGAATTTTAAAAGTGAATGACTGGATACCTCATATCAAAAAGCTTGGGGCAGATGCAATCTATTTTTCACCGGTGTTTGAATCTGATACACACGGATATAATACAAGGGATTATACAAAAATAGACACAAGGCTTGGCACAAACGAGGACTTCGCACAGGTTTGTGACAATCTGCACAAGGACGGCATAAAGGTAGTGCTGGATGGTGTGTTCAATCATGTGGGAAGAGGCTTTTGGGCGTTCCAGGATGTGCTTAAAAACAGAGAAAGCTCACCATATGTGAACTGGTTTGGCCGTATAGCGTTCGATGGCAATTCAAACTATAATGATGGATTGTGGTACGAGGGCTGGGAAGGAAACTATGATCTGGTCAAGCTTAATCTGAGAAATGAGGATGTAATCCAGCATATCTTTTCAGCGATAAAGGGCTGGGTAGACGAGTTTGATATAGACGGGCTGAGACTTGATGTGGCATACTGCCTCGACCATGATTTCCTCAGAAGACTAAGGGAGTTCTGCGACTCACTAAAGCCGGATTTCTTCCTGGTGGGAGAGACACTGCATGGTGACTACAACCAGATTATGAATGATGCGATGCTTCACTCGGTAACGAACTATGAGTGCTATAAGGGTCTGTACTCGAGCTTTAATTCCATGAATATGTTTGAGATAAATCATTCGCTTCTCAGACAGTTCGGACCGGAGCAGTGGACTCTCTACAAGGGTAAGCACCTCCTGTCATTTGTGGACAATCATGATGTGACAAGAGTGGCAAGCATACTGACCAATGAAAAGCATCTGCCACTAATCTATGCACTTGCATTTGGTATGCCGGGCATCCCTTGTGTGTACTATGGCAGTGAGTGGGGAGAAAAGGCAAAAAAAGAAGACGGTGACCCGGCTCTGAGGGCATGCTTTGAAGCGCCACAGTGCAATGAGCTGACTGAATGGATTTCAAAGCTCGCAGAGGCAAAGAAGCAGTCAAAGGCACTCTGCTACGGTAATTTCTATTCGGTTGTGCTCACAAACGGCCAGTGCGTTTTCGGTCGTGAATGTGATGGTGAAAAGGTATTCGTGTGCATCAATGCCGCAGACCAGTCGTTTTTCGCGGGCTTTGATATGGGAAAGGGTGATGCCACAGACCTGATTACAGGTGAGCAGGTTACATTAAACGGTGGCCTTGAGCTGCCACCTTACAGTGCATACTTTTTGAGATAACATTTGTATGGACAATAAAAGAAATAATAGAAGAAAAAATGAAAGAAAAGAGCTCATATGTGCTGCCACAGCCGTAGTGGTACTTTACACAGCTATGGAGTCGATAGGCATCACATGCCCCATTAAGTTTATCACCGGAATATCATGTGCAGGCTGTGGCATGTCGAGGGCATGGATGGCATTTTTACACCTTGATATAGCAAAGGCGTTTGCATACCATCCGCTTTTTTGGCTTGTGCCTATTGCGGTAATAGTTCTTTTGTGTAAATCTAAAATAAATATTAAAATTTATAAAATAATTATATTTACAATCATCATTATGTTTGCTATAGTTTATATATGCAGATTGATATGGTCAGGCGATGATGTCGTGGTCTTTGAGCCGCAAAACAACATCCTGTTTCGTATCATCCGTATAATAAATAGCAAATAAAAAGGAGAAAGAAGATGTTTTGCGAGAAATGTGGAAAAGAAATTCCTGATTCAACGAAATTCTGTCCATACTGTGGAGCACCTGTTTCCAAGGCACAGGATTTTGTCAACAAAGCAGGAGAGGCCTTCAATGCAGCAGAGCAGGAGCTTGGAAGTGCATTTGATGAGGTAAAGCAGTCCTTCACAGGAAACAGTGCAAACCAGCAGAATGCAGGTGGACAGTACAATGGAAGCTACCAGAACAACGGAGCCGGACAGTACAACGCAGGCTACCAGAATAACGGAGCCGGACAGTACAACGCAGGCTACCAGAATAACGGAGCCGGACAGTACAATACAGGCTACCAGAACAATGGTGGTCAGACTCCTCCACCATACAGGGGAGAGAGGTTAAAGGATGACAGAGGTCTTGCCTCATACATCATCCTGTCTATTATTACATGTGGTATTTATGGATATTATTTCATCTACAAGATGGCTCATGATGTCAATGTAGCATGTGATGGAGATGGCGAGAATACATCAGGTCTCGTAGCATTTATCCTGCTTTCAATGATTACATGCGGTATTTATGCATGGTACTGGTACTATAAGCTGGGCAACAGACTGGCAAATAATGCAGGCAGATACGGACTTGGCATTCAGGAGAATGGAACCACTGTTTTGATGTGGTGCATATTTGGTACACTTATCTGTGGAATCGGACCATTCATCGCTATGTATATCCTTATCAAGAACTCAAATATGATCTGCAATGCTTACAACAGGACACATGGACTTATGTAATTTGAGTTTTGATTTAATTTAATTAAATAATTTGATTATATTATTTCTAAGGCGGGAGGCAGTTTGCATTAAGCAGACTGTCTCCTTAAATTTTGTATATTAAATTAAACGGTAAATATTATTGAAAAAGGTCATTCAGACATTGACAAAAATTTGTCAAAGTGTTACTATTTTTTTATAAATTACGACAGAAATGTCGGTTATACATAGGTTTTTTAAGGAGGATTTATACAATGAGCGAGTTCAAAAATTTAACACTTGACGTAGCAGATCAGATTGCAGTACTTGCAATCTCAAGACCGGCTGCTCTTAATGCATTAAACAGTGAGACTCTTGATGAGTTAAATGTAGCATTAACAGAGATAGAGGCAAGAGACGATGTTAAGGTGCTTATCCTTACAGGTGGTCCTGACAAGAAGGGCAACGAGTTCAAGTCATTCGTAGCAGGAGCAGACATCTCAGAGATGGTTAATTTCACAGCACCACAGGCAAGAGCATTCGGAATTAAGGCTTCAGAGCCATTCTTCAAGCTCATGAATATGCGTCAGGTAACAATCGCAGCTGTCAATGGATTCGCACTCGGTGGAGGATGCGAGATTTCTATGGCATGTGATATCAGAATCGCTTCTGAGAACGCAATTTTCGGACAGCCTGAGACAGGACTTGGAATCATCCCTGGCTTTGGTGGTACACAGAGACTTGCTCGTTTAGTAGGAATGGGACGTGCTAAGGAAATGATCTTCACATGCGACAATGTAGACGCTGCAGAAGCATACCGCATCGGTCTCGTTAATAAGGTAGTAGCAAAAGAGGAGCTTATGCCAACAGCTAAGGCTATGGCTGCAAAGATCATCTCTAAGGGAAGCTACGCAATCTCAGTTGCAAAGGCTGCTATCAACAACGGATATGATATGGATATCAAGAACGCTGTTGAGATGGAAGCAAACCTCTTTGGTGTTGTAAATGATACAAATGACAAGAAAGAGGGAATGGGAGCATTCCTTGAGAAGAGAGCTGCAAACCTCACAGATTTCTAAATAATGATTTGAATTATTTATTGTATATGAATTAAAATAGCCGGTGTGTTAAGCACCGGCTATTTTGTATGAATCAGATTAGATTATTACTCTCACGATAAACATAGTATCAGATACACTGTACTGGCATTTGCCACCAAGTCTCTCAGCAGTCTGTCTGATGCTTTTTGTACCAAGCCCATGCCCTCTTTCTGTTGCAACGGGCATATCGTTTATGAGCTAAGGCATTGTCGTTTTCATTGTTTTCGATGAAGGCAGCTATATTATTCAGAAAGTGCCTCATATCGTGACGCAGCAGAGAAACATTTTTACCCCTTAAGTCATTTTGACTTTATTATATAATCTTTTTTGTAAAGCGTAAACAACAGTCTTGAAAAAAGAATGAAACGTATCTATAATTAGAGTACTGTTCACATGGCAGTGTTAATATATAATTATAGATTTACAAGAGGAAAAAATGAAGTCAAGAGCAACACAGACCAAAGAATTGGATATGGTGAACGGACCACTCGCAAGGAAGATACTGATTTACTCCATACCGCTCATGTTCTCAAACCTGCTTCAGGTATTTTTCAATATGACGGATGTGGCAGTGGTGGGAAAATTTGCAGGTGCAAGAGCACTCGGCTCGGTCGGTTCCACGACAATCATCATCACACTCACAACAGGCATACTGCTTGGCATGGGAGGCGGTGTCAATGCTGTCACGGCACTGCACATGGGAGCAGAGGACTATCGGAGGGTGCATAAGACTGTCCACACATCGGTCATTCTGTGCTTTATAGCGGGACTTTTACTGTTAGTGGCAGGTCTGGTTTTTTCAAAGCCACTGCTTGAAGTGATGAATACAAAGCCTGAGCTTATAGACGGTGCTACAGCATATCTGATGATATATCTGTGCGGTTCGCCGGCGCTTGCGCTTTATAATTTCGGTAACGGTGTGCTGAGCGCAGTGGGAGATACAAAGAGGCCTCTCATATACCTGAGTATCTCAGGAATTATCAATATAGTGCTCAACCTGTTTTTTGTAATAGTATGCAGACTGGGAGTGATAGGAGTAGCCATCGCAAGCATCATAGCACAGTACATCTCAGCGGCTCTCATCATCAGGTTTCTCCTGAAGACATATGGCAGCTACGGCCTGCGCATGAAGGACATAGGGATTGACAGGGATGCAGCTGCAGCAGTGCTTCGGATTGGAGTGCCGGCTGCGATACAGTACTCGCTCTTTGCCATAGCCAATATATGTATCCAGACATCCATCAATTCCTTCAGCCATGTGGTAGTGGAGGGCAATTCAGCCGCCACCAATGCGGATTCGCTCATCTATGACATGATGGCAGCATTTTACACCGCATGTACCAGCTTCATAGCGCAGAATCTGGGCGCGAGGAAAAAGGAAAGGGTGCTTAGCACATTTTTCATCACCCTGGCATACTCGTTTCTGATGGGACTGGTGCTTGGAGTGGCATTGTTTATATTCCAAAGACCGTTCCTTTTGCTCTTTACGAGTGATGATGCCGTGATACACTATGGACAGATCAGAATTGGTGTGATGGCATTCGTCTACTGTGTATCAGCATTCATGGACAATGCCACAGCCGCCGCCAGGGGCATCGGAAAAAGTGTAGCACCTACCATCATAGTGGTTATGGGCTCTGTCGTATTCAGGATTATATGGCTGCTCACGGTGTTTGCGTATTTTAAGACACTGCAGTCCTTATATCTCATATACGTCATTTCGTGGACGCTCACCGCAATCGCCGGCAATATATACTTTGCGTACCACTATAGGAGAATTTAGCGGACAGCTACAATAAAACTGAATAGTAAGCGATAAAAAACAGTCAGACATATGTGAGAGATGTGCCCGGCTGTTTTTGCGGTTTCGCGGCTGTCTCTCTTTTATAATAGGATAATAGGAATTTGCCTGATATTTTTATTGCCCTTTTGCGGTTTTAATGCTACAATCAAGCCAAAGCATTATATTTCTGTTGAGCGACACCACAGTACACATTTTCATCGGTGCGTATCACTTTGAAGAGGGTAGAACCACTTAGTATTTTTCGACAAAGACATGGAAATTTTCAATGCTTTAAGTTACCTATCAATAGCAGGGAAAATGGATATGTCGATTGAGAAACATTATGTGAATGAAGCTGACTGGGGTTGTTGATGCTTTATATTGACAAGAAATTTTGTATCATGCGATATTCTATTCTTCTTGCTTACACAACTAAACAGGAGGAGAATAATGTCGGGAGAGACAAAAGAGGTTTTTGGCAGTAATTATGGCCAGAACGATGTAATCATCAACGGATTGATTGAAAAAATGACGCTGTTTGATGACAATCTGATGAGTCTTGTATTCGGGCAGAATATCGAGACAACGGAGTTACTGCTTCGCGTAATAATGGAGCGTGATATTAAGGTTATAGACGTCCGGGGGCAGGATGAATTAAAAAATCCAGTGATTGGTGGGAGATGTATTACCTTGGATGTGCATGCAATAGATGTCGATGGCAGACATATTGATATCGAGGTGCAGATTAATGCTGAGGGATCGCATGTCAAAAGAGCCAGATATCACAGCAGTATGATGGATGCGAGGATGCTGGAGAAAGGACAGGAGTTTAAGGAGATTAAGGATTCATACGTGATTTTTATTTATGATCACGATAAGTTCAGAAAAGGACTGCCATTTTATCACATTCAAAGGCGTGTTGATGAAACGGGTGAAGCCTTTGGAGATGGTTCGCATATTATCTATGTAAATGGAAGGTATGAAGGTAATGATGATATAGG
>ULWC01026027.1_pt1 | contig 47984 bp, 40 predicted proteins | sample 1959931 | NCBI WGS metagenome assembly ULWC01 (sample SAMEA4835801, study PRJEB28245) | human gut metagenome | biome: gut microbiome; material: fecal sample | place: Denmark | collected 2008
GATTGTGGTTTTGTCTATCATATTGCAAAATAATCCATTCTGAAATTTAACAATATTTTCTGAACCATCAAATTCCAAATCACCCATCCGGCTCTGAAGCAGCTTATCAAGGAGAATTATCCCACGGCAAAAGTTATCATGTATGATGAATTGCCGATAGCCGGACCGTATTCTGCAACACCGGTGAGATTTGCCCAATTCGTGTGATTTATCTAAATTTGACGTGTCGGAATTTGAGACAGTCACGTTACGGATTCCGGAACATTGGATTTGAACTGGATTGGAAATGGAAAACACTTACGACATTGAAACTTACATTGACAAACTCGAGGGAGAGCTCGTGCGGATCTGTCGCGAATGCGGCTTTCCTGTGACGTCGGCGCCCAAGGAGGAAGCAGCGTCCCAAACAGCACCGTCAATGCTCTTGTCAAGTCCCGACATTGACGGGCATTGGCAAAAATTGGGCGGTGACTATATCGCAGATGCAATGCCTCAAATTGCTGATTATCCTACAGTTGCTGTCGCGTGGGCCGCTTATCTGGGTATGGCGGTGGCCTGCGGTTGGGATTCGGACTGGGCAATGTGTGCGAACATGCCTTATTCTGTCTATTATGGACGTAAAGGTTTCGATGACATGGATGACCACATCATCAGAGACATCATCGGCATTGACCTGAATTCTCCGGAAGCCGAGTCGCTTCGGGAACTTTTCCGCAAATGCGCAGATGCCACAGTCTCGCTGATACGTCACGAACACATTGAGCCACAGAGCATTGCCGCATACCAGGTCTTCGTAGCATCATGTCAGGAGATGTACCGTATCGGCGCTGCAGTTCAACTGGCGCGTCTCGGCTACAAGTTCGAAAAACTATAACAGTTAAAGAATGAAATCATGTATCCCGTTTTGGCAACACTTCTGATACCGTTCCTTGGTACGACTTTAGGAGCTGCTTTCGTGTTCCTTATGAAACGCGATATGCCGGCATTTATGCAAAAGATTCTGCTGGGGTTCGCTTCCGGCGTGATGGTAGCGGCATCGGTCTGGTCATTGATAATTCCGGCCATCGACATGGGAGAGGGGTCGTATGCCGTAGTGCCTCCTACCATCGGTCTGCTGGCCGGCTTCGCATTTCTGTTGCTTATCGACTACATCACACCGCACATACATATCAGCGGAGAAGCGGAAGGTCCCCGTAGCCGCCTGTCACGGACCGCCAAACTGGCATTGGCAGTAACAATTCATAATTTCCCGGAGGGTATGGCGGTTGGCGTCGCTCTCGCCGGTTCACTCTCTGCGGATTTCAATCTGGCCGGTGCGCTGGCTCTCGCCCTGGGAATAGCAATCCAGAACATCCCGGAAGGAGCTATTGTGTCAATGCCTTTGCGCGCTGCCGGTAACTCCCGTTGGAAATCATTCTGCCTAGGAACATTGAGCGGAGTCGTGGAACCGATTGGCGGTGGGCTTGTATTGTTTTTGGCGACATCCATTCTGGGCATCATGCCTTATATGTTGGCGTTCGCAGCTGGAGCCATGCTATATGTAGTGGTCGAGGAACTGGTTCCTGAATATTCTAAGGGAGAGCACTCCAATATCGGCACAATAGGTTTTGCGCTCGGGTTTGCTCTGATGATGGTGTTGGACGTGGTGTTGGGGTAGATTCTTTATTAAGACAATGAAAATGGTTTATCAAGATAAGATATTGGTGCGTGGCGCCAGGGTGCACAACCTGAAGGACATAAATGTGGACATCCCGCTTGGAAAGATAGTGGGAATCGCCGGAGTGTCCGGTTCGGGGAAATCCTCGCTGGCGCTTGGCGTGCTTTATTCCGAGGGCTCAAGGCGTTATCTTGAGTCACTTTCGACATATACGAGAAGAAGAATGACGCAGGCCGCGAGAGCCGATGTGGATGAGGTGCTTTATGTTCCGGCGGCTCTTGCAATGCATCAGAGACCGGCAATTCCGGGCATACGCAGCACTTTCGGCACGGGAACGGAACTGCTTAACAGCCTCAGGCTTATGTTCTCAAGACTTGCCAGTCACAGATGCCCCAACGGACATTATGTGGAACCCTCCTTGCGGGTAGCCGCAGGAAAGGACCTTGTCTGTCCTGTGTGCGGAGCGCATTTCTATCCTCCTGGAGCCGAAGACTTGGCGTTCAACAGCCAGGGGGCCTGCCGGACTTGCGACGGAACTGGAACAGTCCGAACAGTGGACGAATCCACACTCATCCCTGACGAGAACCTTACGATAGACGAAGGGGCGGTCGCTCCATGGAACACGCTGATGTGGTCGCTCATGAAGGATGTCTGCAGAGCAATGGGCGTGCGCACCGACATTCCTTTCAAAGACTTGACAGACAAGGAGAAAGACATTGTCCTTCATGGTCCTGCCGAGAAAAAGCACATTCTCTATAAGGCCAAGAATTCCAATGACGCGGCCGAGTTGGATTTCACATTTTACAATGCCACCTACACTGTTGAGAATGCATTGGCGAAGGTCAAGGACGAAAAAGGCATGAAAAGAGTTGAGAAGTTTCTCAAGCTCAATGTCTGTCCTGACTGCGGAGGCACAAGGCTTTCCGACGCGGCCAGGTCACCAAGGCTCAGGGGAATATCCTTGGCTGATGCCTGCAAGATGACTCTCACAGAGAGTGTAGATTGGGTAAAAGGCGTACCGGCTTCACTTCCTGAAGAAATGAAGCCTATGGCCAAAAGCATCTGCGATTCTTTTCTCGATGCAGCCAAACGCCTGATGGACTTGGGAATAGGCTATCTGTCCCTGGACCGTTCGGCCGCAACTCTTTCGACCGGAGAACGCCAGAGAATGCAGCTTGCCAGAGCTGTCCGAAACCGCACTACCGGAGTCCTTTACGTCTTGGATGAACCGTCAATCGGCCTTCATCCGTCGAATATCATTGGCCTTTGCGGCGTGATGGAAGACCTTATAGCTGACGGGAATTCCGTGGTGCTGGTGGACCACGACACCCAGATTCTGGCCAAATCCGACTGGATGATCGAAATGGGGCCAGGAGCCGGCTCGAACGGCGGAGAAGTGATGGCGCAGGGCACTGTCAATGACATTGAGGCCAATGCACAATCGAAGATCGGACCGTTCCTTTCGGGCAAAGCTTCTATTAAAGTAAGACAACAGGTAGAGGCAGCCAATATGTTCAATGATGGGAAGATAACGATGACTACTGGTGCTATCCACACAGTCCGGCCGCTCAGCGTGGAAATTCCAAAGGGACGGCTTACTGTGGTCACTGGAGTCTCCGGTTCCGGCAAGACCACCATGGTGCTGGAAAGCCTCATCCCCGCTTTACAGGCGAAAATCTCAGGCCACGAGCTTCCGGCGCATGTGAAGTCAATCGAGGCTGACGGAATCCGTCAGGTCAAGCTCATCGACGCTTCTCCTATCGGCATCAATGTCCGTTCCACCGTAGCTACTTATGCCAATGTCCATGATGAACTCAGGAAAGTGTTTGCCAAGACTCCAGACGCGAAGAAGCACGGCTACAAGGATGGTGACTTTTCATACAATACAGGCAAGTTGAGATGCCCTACCTGTGATGGTACCGGGGTGATAAGCCTTGACGTGCAGTTTCTTCCTGATGTGGATATCCCCTGCCCTGATTGCCGCGGCTCCAGATATTCGAAAGTCGCTGGAAGCATAAGGCGGGAAAACGCTGCCGGAGAATTCCATTCGCTTCCGGAACTTATGGACATGGACATCAATTCCGCCCTTGACGCCTGTGCGGACCTCAAGCTTATCAGCCAGCGGCTCAAGGTGTTGCGTGATCTCGGTCTCGGTTATCTGACATTGGGAGAGGAAACCCCGAGTCTGTCAGGCGGTGAAGCCCAGAGGCTTAAACTTGCCAGCGAAATGGGCAGAGGACAGAGCGACTCCGTTTTCGTGTTCGATGAGCCGACCATCGGTCTTCACCCGTCAGACGTGATGACGCTCCTGAATGTATTCCAGAGCCTTATCGACCACGGGGCCACCGTCATTGTCATTGAACATGACCTGGATGTCATCCGCAACGCCGACTATATCATTGACATGGGCCCCGGCGGAGGCTCCGAAGGCGGGAAAATCGTAGCGACCGGTACGCCGGCCCAGATCCGCGCGGCGAAAGACAGCGCGACCGGAAGATTCATATGATTGATTTGATTCTCTGGCCGATGCGGAAGCCTGTGCTCATATTGCAATCAAGTTGTTGTGACAGCCAATATTTTCGGAAAGGCGGTCAGCGCAGGTCCTAAGTGATTCCGATTTGGTTCCAGATAAAACGTTTAAACGGTACAAAGCGGCAAATCGCAAGCGTTTTGGTCCCGCAAAACGTTTTAACTGGTACCAAGCCAACTCGCATAGTTGGAACTGGCGAGAGACGAAGCGCGGGCTGCAAAATATGACTGGATAAAAACTGAGCCGCGAAAAGCCACCTGTTGTGGATGGAGATTCTGACCGAAAACCTCTTTATGGATAACCGCGAGGATATGGCCTTCCTTGAATCAGAAGAAGGGGCAAAGATCAGCATTAATCTCCACGTCGATGGCATACTGCAGTACCTCTCCACGTCATAGAATGTCTTTAGGCAGATGACCAGATGATATTGAATTGGGAAGAAAACAAAAAATATGCAAAGTATATTTTGCATTATGAAAAATATACTTAACTTTGCAATCGGAACACAATTCAAGTAATCGTCATGAATAGCAAAAGTATCCTTATGCCTCACTCCTGCCAGAAGATTGGCTGGTGGCTTCTTCTCCTGACTGTTCTCATTGTAGTAGCCAAGATTATCGTCTTATATACCACACATAGTATTGATGTGGTTTGGTATCTGGCGAAATCATCTCACCTCATTCTTATTGCATCACTGTTCTTTATTACCCTCTCCAAGGAGAGAGTTGAAGACGAAATGATCTCCGGCCTGCGGCTGAAGGCCCTGGGGCTAACCGGTTATGTGTTTTTCGTAGTTTTCCTGCTCCTGAGCCTTGCGCTGGAATTTCATTTGCTCGATTTGTTTATTAATAATGACGGAACCCTGAGTCTCTATTTGAGTGAATTGTTCCTAATTATATTGCCCATAGCGAGCGCAGGCCTGTACTATCTGATCTTCCGCGTACTTCTTCGTCAATCCAAAAAGGAACAGGCTCTATGAAAAACACAGTCCGCGTAGAAAGGGCCATCCTGGACATCACCCAACTGCAGTTGGCCGACGCAGTAGGCGTAAGCCGCAACACCATTATTTCCATTGAATCCGGGCGTTACCTCCCTTCTACCGTATTGGCCTTGAAGATTGCCCGTCATTTTGGGAAACCGGTTGAATCCATCTTCCAATTGGACGAGAACGACTGAGAATCACTCTACGATACAATAGAACAAGCCCCTTTTTCGTGAGCTTATGGCGGATTTCAACGCCCTGCTGGCGCGTCCGTTCCCGCTACGCCGAAGAAACGAAAGAAATATTCATGAACACTTCCGAAGATGGTTTGCACAATGATGAGATGTATGGCAATGTGACCGGCATCATCGTTTGCGCCAAGAGGTGAGTGGACAGTTGCATAATTTGTGAGTTCAATTTTTAGGCACTGGGGAATTCCAGTGCTTTTTTTGTGCGTAGCTTTTCGCTATTGTAACGGATCATTTCTTTGCGTTACGGCATGACTTGACTAGTTCCATTATTATATATAATATATATAGTTATGATATATAATAGTTATATATAATTCTATGAAACATAATTAGTTTACATGGTATTGTATTTAACGAAAAAGTTATTGAAAGTCAATATTTTACATTTAATTTTTGTTTCATACCTTTGCTGCGGTTGAGATAGTTGGAGAAATGTCGAACAGGTGTCGGCAGACGATTTGCTCAACTAAATAAGGTATAGAAAGATGAATAACCAAAAACAAAACTTTGATGAAATTCTCCTATGGAAAAGATAGAGCACAAATATATGCAGGCCGTAGACCTGATTAAGAAAGCCATTCTCCAGAGCCAATACAATGCTATAAGGCTCGCTAATCAGGAACAGTTGAAACTGTACTTCAGTATTGGCCGGTACATTTCAGAGAACTCGCGACGCGGGTTCTGGGGCTCAGGGGCGTTGGATATCATCAGTGTACAACTCAAGAATGATCTCCCGGGACTAATGGGTTTTGGTGTCACCAGCCTAAAGAATATGCGCAAATTCTATGAGGCATGGAGTGAACTGGAAGATAAATCGGCAAGCACACTTGCCGATTTGCAAAATGCAGATATTGAAGCAATCGAGATTCGGCAAGCACACTTGCTGAATTCTGTAGGAGTTCATCTTACAGAGTTTTTGGCTGTCCCGTTTACTCAGCATATTCGCATTATTGAGGGGGTAAAAGAACGCGATGAGCGTCTCTTCTATATTCTGTTGACATCAATGTCTCATCTTACAGAGAAAGGGGTCATTAAGGCTATCAAGGAAGATGAATACCATCATCGCGGTTCTCTCCCAAATAATTTTCTCTCCACCTTCCCGGATATCCGGAGCGCGCGTCGGGCAATTCGTGCTTTCAAGGATGAATACCTCTTGGATTTCATCAATACAGAAGAACTGGATGCAGGTGATTTCGAGGATGTGGACGAAAAGGTCCTGGAAAATGAAATTGTCGAGAATATTCGCGACTTTATTCTCCGTTTCGGCAATGATTTTCTCTTTATCAAAAATCAGTATGTTGTTGAAGTACAAGGACACGCTTTCAAGATTGATTTGTTGTTTTTCAATCGGGAACTCAATGCACTCGTGGCAGTAGAGTTGAAACGAGGCCCCTTCAAAACTGCGTATCTTGGTCAACTGAACGGATATCTAACCGTATTGGATGACTATGTACGCAAATCTCATGAGAATCCATCCATTGGTCTGGTCTTATGTAAAAGTGCCGATAAATCCATTGTTGAGTACCTTATTAAGGACTACAACAAGCCAATGGGTGTGGCTACATATCGCGCCAAGGAAGAGATGCCGGAGAAGTTCCGAGATGCTTTGCCGGACATTGAGGAGTTGAAAAAACTATTGTAGTGCATCTCGCCCATATCAATTTCCGGAAATCCTCTTCTTAAATTCGAAAACGCGGCACTTATGGAAGAGTTCCTCTCGTGCAGAAAAGAACTTGGGAGTGATGTTCGATTGACTATGGATATCCGGGCGACTGCCAGTATTTTTCAGCGAATCTTCATACATTTGCATTGACAAAGATATGTAGAGTATGACAGATTTTGCAGCAATTGATTTCGAGACAGCCAATGAGTGCCCGTCCAGCGTGTGCAGCGTCGGAGTGGTGATCGTCCGTGACGGTCAGGTCGTGGACTCTTTCTATAGCTTGATACATCCGGAGCCGGAATACTATAAGTGGTTCTGCCAGCAAGTCCACGGGCTGACCGAAGAAGACACTGAAGATGCTCCGGTTTTTCCGTATGTCTGGGAGAAGATAGCCCCGAAGATTGAGGGACTTCCGCTTGTGGCGCATAACAGCCAGTTCGATGAAGGATGCCTGAAAGCGGCATTCAGAGTGTATCGGATGGATTATCCTGAATATGAGTTCCATGATACCCTTTCTGCATCACGTAAACATTTCGGCTGCTGTTTACCCGACCATCAGCTGCAGACGGTTGCCGCAGCCTGTGGTTATGACCTGACTCGTCACCATCATGCCCTGGCCGATGCCGAAGCCTGTGCCCATATTGCAATCAAAATACTGTGACACTCAAGTTCAGGATTTTGGATAGTTCGCCATTCTTTCTTACTTCACGAAAACCATTTCGTTCAGCAGGTGGTCTGCGCCGGCGAGTTTGTCAATGGTGAACAGGACATAACGGATGTCGAGCGAGATGTTGCGGCAGTAGTCAGGGTCGAAGACGATGTCGCTCATCGTGCCTTCCCATACGCGGTCGAAATTCAGACCGATCAGGTTGCCGTCCTTGTTGATTACAGGACTTCCGGAATTGCCTCCTGAAGTGTGGTTGGTGGCGATGAAGCAGACCGGGACGGTCTTCTTGCCATTGGCAGTGGTTATCGCCCATTGACCATAGTCCTTCGCGGCATAGATGTCGCGCAGCCGCTGTGGAATGTTATAGTCAAAAATCTCAGGGTTGTCCTTTTCCATTATGCCTTCGAGCGTGGAAACAGGCTCATAATAGACTCCGTCTGCAGGAGCGTATCCGGCAATGCTTCCGTAAGCCACTCTGAGAGTGAGATTTGCATCCGGGAAGAAGGACTTTTCCGGCTCAAACGCCATCTGCCCCCTCATGTAATCCCTGTAAAGCAGCGTAATCTCCTGATTCAGACGCCTCTCATAAGGATATACGTCACTCCCGTACCATTTTCTGAATTCATTGGCGAACCGCACTGCCGGATCAGAACGCATAACCAGCGAATCTGCCGCCTCAAGTGTTGCGACCTTCTCAGCGTCTGCGAAAACAGATTCGCCGAACAATGCATCTGCCCATTTGCCGACACTTCCGTAACGGGCCAACTCCCCTTCCATATATTCCGGATGAAATTCAGCGGGAACATCTTTGACGAAAGCGCTCATAGTCGCCACGAAAGATTCCTTGTCAATGGAAAGACAGTAGTCCTTGAAGAAAGCCTCTGACATGGACGCTGCACTCTCATTGTCCCCTCGGGCAATCTCCTGGGCCACAGAAGCCGCAAAACGGCAAAGTTCCACAGTCGCAGCCGTCTCGCTATAATATTCTTTGGCGAAAGTATAAGGTTCCAATGCCTTGTACAATGAATCCAGACGCGGAAGTATGGTGCTGTACTCAGTCCCTGCCGCCCACTCGGCAAACCTCTTTTCATACTCGCGTTTTGCCTCTACAGTACCCAGACGGTTGATTCCCTTCATCTCGCCCTGCCATTTTTTCCAAGCATTGGCCACACCGGCGTTCTTCGAAGAGTACTGGATTCTTACCTTCTGGCTCTGGGACATATACTTTCTCTGAATGTCGAGCCGCATTGTCCTCAATGCAATTTTTGCAGGATCAGACACCTCCGACACATATCTCACTCCTTCAGACATGATATATTCCTGAGTCCTTCCCGGGAAGCCGTACACGAAAGTAAAATCTCCTTCCCGAACACCTCCGAGCGAAATCTTGAAAAACTTCTTAGGTGTGTACGGGACATTGTCTTCAGAATACTCAGTCGGATTATTGTCCTTGTCGGCATAGATGCGGAAAATGGAGAAATCGCCCGTATGGCGCGGCCACATCCAGTTGTCAGTATCCCCGCCGAACTTTCCTATAGAAGATGGCGGCGCACCTACCAGACGCACATCACTGTATTCGCGGTAGAGGAACAGGAAATACTGGTTCCCGTAGTAAAGCGACTCGACAGTAGCGCGCAGTCCCCTGCCCTCTGATGTCGCCTCCTTAACAAGCCGCACAGTATTGGCCTTGACAATGGAATCCCTTTTGGTTTCTGTCAATGCAGGGGTCACTCCTTCCAAGACTCGCGAAGTAACATCCTCCATTCTTTCCAAGAAGCTGACAGTCAGCCCTTTGTTCGGAAGTTCCTCGTTTCGGTACAATGCCCAGAATCCGTCCCGCAGATAATCATGTTCCACGCTGCTGTGCTTCTGAATCTGGCTGTATCCGCAATGATGATTGGTCAGAAGCAGCCCCTCCGCAGAGACGACTTCACCTGTACATCCGCGTCCGAAAAGCACGACCGCATCCTTCAGCGATGCATGGTTCACGCTGTAAATGTCTTCAGCAGAGAGTCTGAATCCCTTGCTCTGCATATCCCCTATCCGCTCAGAAATCAGCGACGGCAGCCACATCCCCTCGTCCGCAGAGGCTGTTGTTTCCGCTATGATTCCCAATGTCAATGTAACTGTCAATGCTCCAAGAGCGTTCCTGAAAAATCCTTTGTGTATCATCCGGTTATGGTTTGATATATGTTTTATTTGATTATGATGTCCTGCATGACGTTATGACGAACATCACGCAAAGATAATCAAATGCCGCAAAAGTGACCTCATGCAATAATGAGGATTTTATAAATTCTGCATGGATTTGAACATTTTGTAGAAAGATTTAGACATTTTGTAAGTCAGATTTGAACATTTTGTAAGACGGAAATGAAGAAAGTCGACCGCATGGCGCGATCAACTTTCTTGAAGTTATCAGTCTTCCGGATATGGAGCGAAATCGGATTTCGATGCGCCGCATACCGGGCATTTCCACGAATTCGGGATATCTTTGAAAGGTGTACCAGGTTTTATCCCGCTATCGGGATCTCCCTCAGCCGGATCATAAATCCATCCGCATCTGAGGCATTCATACTTCATCAGATCTTTTGGCATAATATAATTGATTATTAGTTAATATTCTCAAAATTAACCAATTATATATTAATTTCAAAATACGGAGCACATTAAATGTAGGCATTGACAGTATCGACAATAGATTTTTTAACATTTTCCCAATCGAGATTCTCCGTCATCCTCGGCATTGGGTCTGCTTCAGCATCTTGAAAATATGTGAGACTTTTGATCGCAGTAAATAGTTGTGCATCCGAAAATTTCCGAACATATAAATCAAGCAGCTCTTTAAGAGAATATGTCTTCAGGAGGTAGTAATAATCAATAAAATCCTTTTTGGTTCCACGATTGGTAATTGCAGATAATTTCATTGCTGCAATATCTTGTATACCGGCCAAGGTCACACCATTTTCTACAACAGGTGAATCTATCCATGGATACGGATAGTTTACGATATCTACTTTAATGCCATCCACAATCAAGAATCGCATCATTTTAGATGCAGATATTGGTGATACCGAAGCAAAGGAAGATAATTCGAATACAATATCTTCTAGAGGAGCATCGATTTTTCCGAAGAAATCCAAATCTACGGAGACTCTATGTCCCAGATGTAAAGCGAGAGCAGTCCCTCCGACAAGTCTCGACTCCTTAAACATATCCAAAGATTGAATCCTTTTTAGAAGTTCCAATGTGTTTGGGTAGATGGTTTCGTAGTGTAACATCTGAATGATTCTTTAGGGATGGAAGTCAGCGCACAAATGAATGAAAGAGCTTTTGGGTCTAAAGTCCGCAAATTTTGGGCGATTTCAGCTATGCGTGGAATTCCATATTTGCCGACCAAAAGCCTCCAGTCATTGAATCTTCCTAATTCCAGGACACGGCTTACCACAAAAGGCGCATTGGACTCCAAATCTATGGAATCCTTTTCCACATCCCAGAAAAGAAAATCCGAGAAAGAATTTATGTATTCTCTATCGCTCATAAAAGACAAATATATGAATTGATACCAGAAAATCCAAGTCCGACCTTTCAACTGACGTTTTCCACGTCATCGCAGTAATTATCTGATTTCTGCCGAAGATGCCTTCGTGGCGATCTGTCGGAATGGAATTGAAACAGACGTTGAAAGACAAAGATTAGCTACGGGTTCCGCTCTCTTCTTCATTAGAATCTTCTTTCGGAAGGACGATAGGGCGGAATCTTTTTTGGCGGCGCTCCCAGCGTTCACGGGCAAACTGCTGCATGTCAGTTGCCTGGTCATTCTCATCTATGATTTCCAGACCGAGGATGGTCTCAATGATATCCTCGAGGGTGATAATGCCCTGGAAACAGCCGTATTCGTCAATGATGAGAGCCATCTGCTCGTGCTTCTTGAGCAGTTCCTCCCAGATATGGCCGCAGGAATCCTCCTCCTTGAAGAATGAAATCGGGCGCTTCAGCTCCACCAGCCTCTTGTCGAACTCATCGTCAGCAAGTCCCTCGAGGGCATCGCTCAAGAGAATGTAGCCGGTAATGTATTCCGGTGAGTCAGCATAAACCGGGATCCTGGAGAAATGCAGATATGTCTCGTTCTTGTAGAAGTTCTTCAATGTCATGTTCTCCTGCGCTGTCATCGCCACGATTCTCGGAGTCATCACATCGCAGGCCTGGACATTGTCCAGTTTCATGATATTCTGGATGACCTTGTTCTCGTCAGAATCTATTACTCCTTCCTCCGCACCTATGTTGGCCATGGCAGTCACTTCATCCCTGCTGACTGTCGCCTCGTCATCATTCTTGCTCAACATCTTGGTAATCAACTGGACCATAATCACAAGCGGCCACATCAGCACCATCAGAAAAGAAATGACCGATGTCACGAAGCCCATCAGATTCTTCCAATATGTCGTTCCGATTGTTTTCGGCACAATCTCAGAAAACACCAGTACGAGCAATGTGGTCAATGCTGAGATAATTCCGAACCAGGTGCTTCCGAAGAGAATCGTCGCCTGGCGGCCCACTGCCGCAGCGCCTAATGTGTTCGCTATCGTGTTCAATGACAAGATTGCAGCCAAAGGCCTGTCCGGGTCCGATTTGAATTTGAAAAACTTCTCAGCCGGTTTGTAGCCTTGCTCCTTTTTCATTGTTATGAACGATAGCGGAGTTGACATCAACACCGATTCCAGAAGTGAGCAAAGGAACGAAATTCCGAGTGTTCCGAGCAGGTAAGCTATAAGCAGAGCCATAGATTCTATCAATAATATTTTGCAAACTTACATAAAATCCGCCAATAATTCGATGCCGGACTCAAATTTCATAAGAATTGATTTATCTTTGCAGCCGATTACGACACAAAAAGTGATGAGAAAAGCGATATTGATTGCATTGACAGCAGTTATTATGGGCAGCGCGCCTTCGGATATTTATGCCGGCAACGTCAATAGAACAGAGAAAAGCCAGAAAGCAGGAAAAAGTCCTTCAGAGAAGAAGACAGGATGGGGATTCGGCATCCTGCCATGTCTCACGTTTTCTTCCGACATGGGCTTCCAATACGGCGTTTTCGGTGACCTCTATAATTATGGAGACGGTTCCACATACCCTAACTACAGGGATAAAATAAGTTACGAGGCATCTCATTTCACGAAAGGCAGAACCAGACTGTTCCTGTCATACGACAGCAGAGTTCTGATTCCAAAAGTCAGGTCATCGGTGAGTATCACCTATATAGATGACCCGTTGTACAGTTTCTGGGGATTCAACGGCGCTGCAACTCCGGTTTTCAATTCATTGATCTCTAACAAGTCATACGCGTCACAGATTTCTGACGGAACGATTCCGGCAGCAGATGCGGCATTTTTCGGCAGTATGGGCGTTGATCCGCTCAAAAAAGTCTCCTACTATTACACTGACCGTGACATCATACGCGTTCTTGCTGATTTTCAGGGCAATATAACAGAACATCTTCAGTGGGCAGGCGGTCTGAGCTACTGGAATTTCCGGATGAAAGACATCAACGAGAAGAAATACGGTTACGATGCTTCATCCACGCTCTACCATCACTACAAGGAGTTCGGCGTAATCAAAGAGTCCGAGGCAAAAGGTGGCAGCAGACTGGAAATCAAGGCCGGACTGGTTTATGACAGCAGGGATTTCGAGACAGCACCGAACAAGGGCATATGGGCTGAATTTTATGTCAATGGCTCCCCGGACGTATTCGGAGACGGATTCAATTATCTGAAATTGAACGCACATTTCCGCCATTATGTAAGCATTCCGTTCGGATTCAAAGTCGGCGATCCCGTTTTTGCCTACCATCTGGCATATCAGGGCAACTTGGCCGGAGAAACGCCTTTCTACATGCAGCAGAACATTTCAGCTCTGGTCCTCAAGCAGATGATGTCAGAAGGGCTCGGCAGTTCAAACACGATCCGAGGCACGCATGCCAACCGTCTGATCGGCGACGGCTACCTCTGGGGCAACTTCGAACTCCGTATCAAGTTTGTGGATTTCAGACTTCTGAAACAGAATTTCTACATAGCCGCCAATCCGTTCTTCGACTGCGGAATGATCGTCCAACCTTACCGTGTCCGTGAGATGAGCGCTCTGCCGGATATCCAGGCATTGGCTGTAGCAGCAGGTCACAAACCGGAAAACGCACAGAAATATATCCGCAATATGGCCAGCCAGTTTATCAGCACCGGCGGATTCGGTTTGAAACTTGCCTGGAATCAGAACTTCATCGCCTCCGCCGAGATTGCCCACAACTTCAACAAAGGCATCGGCGACCCGTTCTGGATATCCCTCGGCACCAATTACTGTTTCTGAACTCTCCCCCGCTCCTCTATTCTTCAGGAATTGAGGATTCCGGAAGCGGAATGAGATTGACCTGCGGCAATGCATTCTTGCCGGTCGGGGCTGCGATGCCGTGGCTGACAGCACGTTCCGCAGCTTTCACAATACTCTGGTTACCGTCCACAAGACGCTTGGTATTCTCCTCGAATCCTTTGAGCACGCCTTTAAGTTTACCTTCAAGCTCAGCATTGCACCTGCAGAAAATGCCCACCCGCTCTACCATGTCCTGAGCAGCCTTTACGATTTCCTCGATATTATCCATCTGAGCTTTCTGCAGCCATGCCCCATGGATAAGGCGCAGGAACGGGACAAGCGTTTCCTCGGTGGTAATCAGCACATTGTGCTCCAATGCCCAGTTGAATATGGCGGGTTCCTTCATCCTTGCCAGCTGCCATGCCCCGTAATTTGGAATGAACATAATCACGAAGTCCAATGTCTTTCGGCCGACCACATATTTCTGATACTCTTTGCTGATAAGTTCCTTGACATGATTCTTCACTGACTCGAGATTCCTGACTGCAGCTTCCTCACGTGCCTCGTCCGTTTCGGCTTTGTGATAGTCAGTAAGCGCCTGTAGAGACATTTTCGAATCCAGAAGAATATCAGTCTCATCAGGGAGATGCAGCACGAAATCCGGACGCATACGCTTGCCTGTCTCATCGTTACGGATAAGCCCACCGTTCTTGTCTCGCAGCCAAATCTCTGATTCATAATCAGTTCCCTCACGGAAACCTTGTTCCTTGAGAATATTCTCGAGAATCGTTTCTCCGAAATTACCCTGGAGTTTGTTCTGTCCTTTAAGCGCCTTGGCCAGGTCCTCGGCCTGGTTGCCGATCGCCTCAGTCTGTTCCTTAAGATGCTTTACAGTCTCATTGAACTGGGTCTTGATGGCTGAACTCTCCTCCGTATGCGTCTTTCTCTGTGCCTCAAACGCCTCGGTCATTCCTTTTATAGTCTGGTCCAGTCCTCCGGTAATATTCTTCATAGTCTCGGCCGCCTCTTTCTTGAGAGCCTCTTCCCTGGCCTTGAGAATCTTTTCATTTTCGAGGGCCAATGCAGTTTTGGCTGCCTCTATAGCCTTTTCTTGTCCGGCCTTCAGTTCGGACAATGACTTCTCGTGACTACTTTTCACCTCCAGCAAAGCCAGTTCGTGCTGCTTCCTCTCGTTCTCTCTAAGAGCCTCAGCAGTACGCACTTCCGACTCCTTGCGTATAAGGTCGGCGTCACGCTCCGCAAGTTTTCCGGTCAGTTCCCGGATTTCGTTTTCCTTCTTCGACAGTTCGCCCTTGACCACGGCATTGGCCTTATTCAAGACGATTACGACAACAGCCACCACAAGCACTGCAACGACAGCAATAATTAAAGTAGTATTCATGATTATATTTGTTTTTCTTTTACTAATATACGCCCCAATCGTGAAAATCTTTCATTAGAATCCAGTTTTTTATTCCGCATTTGTAAAAATACGCCGAAATTTCACATATACGTACGCATCATAAAACGGCTGTTGAATGGCGAAAATACGTAGAATTACGTATTTGTTTCGCGCCACTTCGTGTGTACCTTTGGCAAAATCTAAACTTAGACCAAATAAATATCAAATAACAATTTAAAACAAGGACACTATGAAACGAGTTTTATCCACCATGCTTATCATAGCATTGACAATCCCCCTGCTGGTAAACTGCAAGAAAGAAAAAGCAGAGGAGGTAGCTATAATAAGCATCACCATCGAGCCTACTTCTTTTGTGATCAATGCAGGAGAGACTAAACAGCTGAGCGTCACTGCGCTTCCTGAAAATGCTACCAAGAAGGAAAAAATCCTGTCCACGTTAGTGTGGCATTCTGACAATGAAGAAGTTGCAAGCGTAGATGAAAACGGCATGGTAACGGCCAAGAAATACGGAACCACGACAATTTCAGCATCTATTCCAGACGGATTCGTGACAGGAAGCTGCGATGTAACAGTGAATCAAGACATTACCGAGCATTTCGACGTAGTTTTTGCAGCTGCATTGGAGTATCAGAATTTGATTGAGGATTCGGACAAGATCATGCATGCGGAAGTAACGAAGATAACATCTTTTTCGATGCCTGACACCTACAAAGAGAATCTTGAGTCATGTAAAGGACTGGAATTCATGACAAATCTTGAATACTTGTACCTTACGGACTGCAAGAACCTGAAGACATTGGACGTCAGCAAGCTCACGAAACTTCAAGATCTCGTAGCCAACAAATGTCAACTGACGCAAATTGACTTGAGCAACTGCATCAGCTTGAAAAATCTCAAGTTGGAAAGAAATCAGATAGCAAACATAACTTTTGGAAAGCATGACAACATGGAGTCCATCTCGTTGGGAGAAAACAAATTGAAGAAATTTGACGCCAGCATTTTCCCGAATCTCATCTATTTGTATCTCTCGGACAATGAACTCACAGAAATCAATCTGAAAGGATGCAGCAAACTTAAAGCTTTGCAGCTCAATGGCAATAAGCTCAAGAGCATTGACATCACTGATGCAGTCGATATGAATGCCAACCAGTTCTTATACTGGAACAATCCTGGCGAGAATCGCGTCTTAAAAATTTTCAACAGTAATATAACCTCTACAAGTTACAGTTGGCTAATGACTCCGGGCAACGAAAGTAGCCGCGTCCAGGGAATGTACTATTGTGAAAAGGCCCCGAAAATCAAGACTCAGCCAAAGAATGTTTCCGCGAAAGACGGTGTTCCATTCAGTTTGTCAGTAGAACTGGATCCTGTTTTGGAAAATGCGACATATACCTGGTGCGTAGCACAGATAATTACAAATCCGGAAAACGGAATACAAAGTGTCACGTACCTCGGATTTGGAGAAGATATAAACGTGAATGATGAAAAAGGCAAATATATCATAAGCGGCACATCGTCTCCTACTCTGACGATGACAGTATCTGGCCAGTACTATAAGAAAATGGACAAAGAAGCAACATTTCTCGTATATATAACTGACCCTGACACAAAAACAATTACTATAAGCTCCGTTGCGACAGTGACATTCGCCGGCAACTGATAAAAAAAAATCATCCCCTGCGCCACAACCGGTGCAGGGGAATTTTTTAGAAGCCGTTTTGAAATTATCAGTCAATGTATTTCTGCTCTCTAAGTTTGGATATCAGTTTCGCGGGATAGTTCGTAAAAATCGCCTTGAGCTTAGGATAATACGGTATTACATCAGCTATAGTCTTGTCGTCATCTGCTCCGTAGATACTAAGAGGAAGACCTGCATTGAAATAATCCAACGGACGATATGAACTCTCAGGATTGTCACCGAGAATCTTGCGGTAAGCCAGCTGAGCCCATACCTTGCCATAATCTTTCGGATCCGCATATTTTGCAGGTTTCGTACATGTCATCCAGGCTATATTGATTTTGTAATCATTGATTACCCTGTCGCGTACCGCCATAAATATATCCTCGCCGGTAGGTATCAGAAACTCGCAATAGTTCTGGGCATTGGCTCCTGAAATGATCACAGAAGCTCTCAGACAGGCATTGATGGAACGCTCAGCATCCGCTAAGCGCTTCACATCCAGCCAGAGTTTCATGCCATTCGGGTTCAGCTTCTTGTCCATCACGATTTTGAGGAAATCCGTCAATGTCGGTATGGGCTCACCATTAGACAAATTTCCAGCAGCTCTGATTTCAGCCACCGTATGCGTAGCGGGATCGAGGCCGTTCACCAGTCCGTTTCCGTCAGGATGACAGATCAAGATATCCTTGTCTCCGGTAAGAACAATATCCGTCTCGGAAGCATAGCAGTTCTGACTGATGGCATATTTCAGTGAAGCTACAGAACTGTCGGGGAGTTTGCACTCAGCCGAGCCTCCCCTGTGCGCAACAACCTTATATACAGCAGTCTTCTCCGTATCAGGCTTCTCTGTCCGGTTTTCAGGTGTCTCTATTTTAAGACACCCGGACAGCATAGCCAAACCGGCCGCAAATATTATAATTGAAGTCAATTTTTCCATAATCATTCTCCTTTCACCATATTGATTTCCAGTCCTTTCAAATCGCACCACTTATTCGCGGCGATTGCGTATGTCTTTTCACTGGCAGCCGCACGTACATTCATTGACACTCTGAGCCTGAAATACATATTGCCGCTCTTTATCGGCTCAATGCCTTCGAGAGGGAAGGTATATTTCCTGTAACTCTGGTCAGTAGCCTTGTCATAGGTCTTGCGGGTAGCTGAAGTATTGTCACGGGATACGTAATAATGATATTTTCCAGTTTCCTTGAAAATAGTCGTATCACGTGCGCCCGGAGCCGCTTTCCATAGAGTACCATTCTCTGAATACGCCAACGAGAATACGCCAGCGGCAGAACCGGCCGCACCGAATGAAGCCTCCACTGATACTTTGACGTCAGGTGTGATGTTCATGACAGGAACTACAGCCATAAAATAGTCATTGAGCATCAAGCCTTTGATCTGAACGGAAGGATTGAATGTAAAATCTGTAGGCGCCTTGCACTCAGCAGTGAGATATGCCTTCTTGTTTCCGATATTCGGATACACTTTGTGATCCGAGGACGGAACAGGCTGCCCTGGCCAATGTGCAGCATCGGCTGTCCAGCTGTAATCGTAATCTGAGCCCCTCAAATCGGCTGCAGGAATGTTCAGGAGATAGAAATTCCAGCCGACATCGAGTCCTGAAGGCTTACCACCGGCAGCATCGAACACCGTCAACTCACACTCCCCTACGGACTTTCCGTTTGCGAAAACCACGAACTTCACATTTCCTTCAGCATCAGGGGTTCCCATAACCGGTATATCCAGCACACCAGCACCTTTGTTGAATGAACTATAGGTCTTAGTTTCCACGTACAAGCCCTTCACATTGTCAGAAACGACGTTACATGAAATTTCGTAAGATTCTGTTCCATTGGCCTTTACATAAGGCAAATGAAGTACTGCCTCAGATGCTTTTCCGTCAAACAGCGCACCCGAGACGGTAGGAGCCTCGAAAGCGAAGTCGCACTCGCCCTGTTTTACTGTCACAGGATATTTCTTGCCGTCATAGATCAGATAAACTGTGGCTTCCCTGGCTGCACCGGCATTGTAGCTGATGTGCAGATCATAGGTACTGTAATACTTTCCGTCACCTTCACCGCTTTCCGGAGAAATCTTCACCCATTCAGTTCCAGAGCAGTCTGAAGTCCATTTGCCGTCACATTTGATCGACTGGCTGATAATCTGTTCCGAGCAGTCACAAGTGACGACATCGTTCTCTCTCTGGAAAATAGAAGACTCGTTGGAACAGCTCATTGTCAAGAGCGCTGCCGCCACTGACAACAATCCATATATTGTTCTATTCATATCTCTTTAGTTTTTCTTATCCACTTTATCCCAACCAGGGTTCTGGCTCAATGCCGGATTCTCCTGGATTGCCGTCTTAGGAATCGGCTTCACATATTTGTAGTCGTGCCAATTGCGCTGAAGTGCTGTCGCAGGAAGGATATTTCCATGAGTTCCCTCAGACAGTTTGTGCCCGGCCTCAGATGCCGCGTCTATCATCAGAATATTCAATGTAGAGGTCTTCTTGACATCTGCTGTCACGAGTGTTTCCGGTGTACCGTCGCCATTCAGGTCAAGCGGCGTATCCACGGCTGAAATCCACAGTCCCATCCACGGACGGGCAAATAATTCTCCATGATGCCATCTGACAATGTCATAGAAACGGACATTTTCCATAGTCAGTTCGATACCTCTTTCCCTTCTCACTTCCAGAATGAACGGATCCGTCACCTGATTCTGGAAATATTCAGCCATATAAGGGTCTGCCGCTGTCGGATAAATGCTTTTGACACCGGAGCGTTCCCTGAGCGGTTTAATGGTCTTGTTCCAGACATCTTCCGTCATCTGGCCCAGCTCTGCCTTGGCCTCAGCATAGTTCAGGAGGACTTCAGCATAACGCATCAGCGGAACATCCGTAGCGATGGCAGCAGTATTGTTGTCCTTCGACGAATCATCCGTAAGCCATTTTACCGGCTGATAACCAGTCTTGGAGAATTTCACGTCAGGAGCCCATGAAGTCTTGCCGCCGTCTCTTGTAAAGCCCGGTGTCCTGATGGTCTGGGCCAGACGGTAATCCCTGTCCTTGCACTCGTTAATGAAGTCAACACTGTTATAATCAGCATATTTGGTCGTGAACGGCGTACCGTCAGTCATCAGATAAGTATTGATGAACTGTCTGGTAAAAGCATAGTTCGCGTGCTGAGGATTTACCATATAGTCATTTATGGCATAGGTGACCTGCAAATCCAAGTTGTAGTCACGGGCCCAAATGAATTCATTGGCATAAACTCCGCAGGCATCTGCATTGGTAAACATATCCCTGTACTGGGTCTTGCGCGAAGCGGCATTGTCAGTAAGCGAATAGATGCCGGAATTCATTATTTCCTCAGACGCCTTGATACATTGTTCCAGATACATTGAACTTTCATCCTTGGTCCAAGGCTTGCCGGTAGAAGGATCGTCGGAATGATATTTCCGCATTGTCCCTTCATACAGGCAGAATCTGGATTTCAGCGCGAGAGCGACGTATTTGTGGATATACGAGGCGCGGATTCTGTATTTGGAGTCGTCTGAACAATGTTCGCAGGCATAGTTCAGGTCCTCAAGTATCTTGGAGGCGATGAATTCGCGGCTGTCGCGTCCTTTGTACAATGCGTCCTTGTCCGTCGGGTCAATGGTAGTGTCATACCATGGCACGGCACCGAAAGTCTTCATCTTGGTGAAATAGAACATTGCCCTGAAGAAACGTCCAACTCCCTCATAATGGTCGAGAACGGCGTCAGAGGCGGAAGCCTTGCGCATATTGTCGAGGTAATAGTTGATGGAGCGGAGCTGTGACCAGTTCGACGTGGACCAGTTAGAAGCGTCCTCTGCCGTATAGTTGTCCATAAAATATGCGGCCTGGCCATCCCAGGAGTGGGTATCAGCGTTCTTGTCCCCGTCAATGAAGCTCTTGATGGATGTGGCAAAACTTCTGATGAAGCCGTTGGTGTATATCTCCAGAGAGGATTCGTCCTTGAAATAGAATCCGCTCTCTATCTTGTTGGGGTTCTCCTGCGTGAGAAATGATTCGCAGGAAGGCAGGGTCAATGCTGCCGCAACCGCCAAAGGTATCAATATCTTTTTCATAATCTCTTAGAAGGTTATGTTAAGTCCTAATGTAAAACTCTTGAGTACCGGATAGGTATAGCCGTCGGCTGCCGCAGAGAAATCTGAGTCGTAGGACAATCCCTCAGGGTCATAATTCGGCGCATACTTGTGCAACGGGGTGAATGTGAACAGGTTCTCTCCGGTAAGATAAACTTTCAGTCCTGCAAGTCTCATCTTCTTGCAGAGTTTTTCATTGAAAGTATAGTCCAGCTGCACGTTCTTTACGCGGAGATATCCGGCATTCTGAATATATCTCGTGTTAGGAATCTCCAGGACCTTGGTCCAGCTGTACGATGCATTGGACTGATAGGTGGTCTTTCTCGGCCAATATGCTGTGTTCCAGTTGTTTGCCTCTTCGCTATACACAGTCTTGCTGTCCGTGTGGATGGAAGGGATGAACGAGAAGAACGGACGGCCGTATTTTCCCCAGAAATATCCGGAATCGGAACCAGGATACCAGTCCTTGTGGATGACTCCCTGAAGGAAGACTGACACGCCTATACCATTCCAGTTCGCCGCGAGATTGATACCGTAATTGTATCTCGGAGACCTGTTTCCGATAATCCTGAGGTCACCATGGTCGTGCACCTTGAAGTTGCCCTGGCTGATGACGCCATCGCCGTCGAGGTCCTTGACTTTAACCTGTCCCGGCCTGGTGACTTTGTCCGAAGCCTGCTGGAAATTATGGATCGGGGAGTTGTCGATGTCATTCTGGTCACGGAACAGTCCGTCCACCGTATAACCCCAGATTTCGCCCAGTGTCATTCCCACATAATATGAGGAAGGAGAGCCGCCGTTCTGGATATAGCCTTTAAGAGTACCGAGAGAACCGGTGTCATTGGCATATTTGGTAATCACGGACTTGCTGTCCCAGAGCATACCTTTCACGCTGTAGCTGAACGGTTTGCCGAAGAGCTTGAATTCGTCTCTCCAGGACAATGTCAGTTCGAATCCGTCAGTTTTCATTTCCGCATTGTTTCCCTTTGGAGGAGCAGTACCGAAGACAGAAGGAAGAGATTCGCTGACGGTGTACATGTTGGAAGTGTACCTTCTGTATATGTCACCGCTGAATGACAGTCTGTTACGGAAGAAATCCAAATCCAGGCCGACATCATAGGTAGTTGCCTTTTCCCAAGTCAATGATACAGGAACAATGCTGCCGACTGTAGTGTATGACGGCAGACTTCCGCCCAGGACAATGTCACTTGCAGTGCCGATGCTCATATCGGATGTGTATGAATATGGAGCCACGTTTCCGTTGCCCATAGAGCCGGCTGAGATGCGGACCTTGGCATTGTCCAATGATTCTGCCCATTTCATCCACGGCTCATCTGATATGCGCCACGCGAGGGAACCTGACGGGAACATTCCCCATTTGGAGTTTGACGGGAATTTTGACGAGCCGTCATAACGTCCGCTCAATTCGGCAAGATAGCGTCCCTTATAACTGTAATTCAGTCTATAGAATGCTCCGACATAAGACCAGGCATTTCCGCCTGCAACAGGATCCGTGGTCGTGCCGTTCATCAATGAGAATGACGGTTTGGACGGTGTGATGATACCGGACCTTGAGACGTTGAGCGTTTCATATTTCTGCTCTTCAATATTCCATCCTGCAAGCAATGTAAGGCTGTTGTTCTTGCCGAGATTAGGGCTGAAAGTCAGATAGGCATTGGCAGCCTGATATCTCGTAAAATAGGTCACCTGCTGACGAGAAGAGCCAGCCGAGGCCGATTCAAGCAGCACCTCACCCGGCTTCTTGGAATATTTCACCGGATTCTGCACATCGACTCTCTTGCGGCTTGTGTAGTTGTAGGAATAATCCACAGAGGCCTTGAGCACATCTTTGATCATGATGACATCTGCAGAAATCTTCTCACGAAGATACATGTAATCATTTGTGCGCCAAGAAGATCCTTCAGAAAAAGCGGCATAGCCGGAAATAGCTGCTGCCGTAGTCCATGAGCCGTCAGGATTCTTTACAGGTGAGAGCGGCATGGCAGCGTGATTGATGGCTCTCTGCACATTGAAATTGTTTCTCGAATGTTTCGGTTCATAATGATTCACGACCGACATAGAGATATTGTTGGTGATATGCAGCCACGGGCGCACTTTCAGCGTTCCTTTTGCGCGCAGGTCATATTTCTTGTAATCCTCGTTTCCTACTTTATAGATACCGTCCATGTCATAGAAACGGCCTGAGATATAGTAGTCTGCCATATCGCCTCCTCCGGAAACTGACAGATTATGTTCAGTGGACCAGTTGTAATCCTTGTAAAACAGGTCATACCAGTCAGTTGACTCCATATAGGCCCAGCCGAACATGCTGCTTCCTTCCAGGGTTGTCGTCTTGGAGAGAGACGGATCGTTCTTCCTGCGAACGAGTTCGCTGTAGATGGCCTCGCTATAAGGGACAGTACTGTCAATGTGACTGAGCAATGACTTGGAGCCGTTGTAATATCCATTGTAGCAGTCTTTCCACCAGTCGAGCCAATCCTGACCGTCTGTGATGACATCAGGAACGACGGTTCTTCTGTTTACGGTAACTGAACCATTGTAGTTGATGACAGGGCGGCCTTTCTGAGGATTCTTGGTAGTCACAAGAATTACTCCGAACGCTCCTCTTGCACCATAGACTGCAGTAGATGAGGCATCCTTGAGCACACTGACGCTTTCCACATCCTGTGGGTTAATGGAATTCAGACTTCCCGCCACGCCGTCGATAAGCACAAGTGAAGAACCTCCAGCGCCTACAGATGTCGTTCCCCTGACATTGAAAGAAGCGGAACGGGACGGTTTGCTGTCAGTAAACGATATGTTAAGACCGGCAATCTCACCCTGAAGTGACCTGGCAAGGTTTCCGTTGGACCTGTTCTCGATGACATCACTTTTCACCTGGTCCACAGCACCTACGAGGTCGCGCTTTTTCATTGACGCATAACCTACTACGACTGACTCATCGAGAAGTCTGTTGTCTTCCTCGACAAGAAATCTGAGGTTGTCGGTCTGAGGTCCTGCGGTAGCAGTGAATTCCTTATAGCCGAGCATGGAAACCTTGAGCACCGAGCCCTGAGGTGCATTTATGGCGAACTTTCCATCCACACCCGTAACTGTCACTTGGTCAGTTCCTTCCACCATCACAGCAGCACCGGCCACAGGACCGGCCTTGTCCACGACGGTTCCGGAATAAGTGGAAGTTTTTACCTGCTTTTCCTTGTACACAAGAATCATCTTGCCATGGAAGTAAAAAGAGTTGCCTGTATTTTTCAATACTGAGGCCAAAAGGTCAGAGACATTGGTCTCCGATGGTACTGACACGACTCCGGAAAGGTCCAGAGCGCTTTCATTGTAGGCCACTGTCAGGCCCGTCTGCTGCTCGATGGCAGAAAACACTTCTGATATCTTCATCCGTTCCCGACTGAATCTGACATTCTGGGTCTGGGCAAAAATCCCTGACGAAACAGATGAAGACAAGAGAATGCAAGCGAGCATTGCAATCAATTGTTTCATAAAAATTATTGATTATGTGATTATAATTTGTCCGGATTATCTGATATAGATATTGGCATTGACTTTCCGATAGGACATTCCCGGAATGAGTTTGCACAATGCGAACATCAGATCGTCCAAAGTAGATCCTTGGATAAATTTGGCTGTTATAAGGTCGTTGTCGTATTTTCCTGTCGTGACATAAATCCTCACGGCATATCTGCGCTCGATGATTTTCACGATTTCATGTATGGATTTCGAACGGAAGCAGAGCTGGCCGCTCTCCCAGGCCACGTCTTCATCTGCATTGACATTCTCCACGAAACTGTTGCCGCTGCTTCTTTCGACGACAAACCGCTGTCCCGGGATCAGAATTACAGGTTCCTCCGCATTTTTCGTCAATGCGGAAATGCTTCCCCTGCACAATGTGGCGGTCACGTTTTCGTCGTCGCTGTAGGAAGACACGTTGAATTTCGTCCCGAGAACTGTAATGTCCATAACGGAAGTGCTGACGACAAATGGCTTTTTCTCGTTCCTCGTCACATCGAAAGTGGCTTCACCATTGAGATAGACTCCCCTTTTCCCGCCAATGAATTCCGCAGGGCAAATCAGCACGGTACCGGCATTGAGCGTGACAGATGTAGAGTCAGGAAGAAGCACATGACGCATTTCCCCGGCATTGGCCGAATACTCGAGCATCTGCAGAGCCTCGTCATTGACCTGAGCCGAAAGGCCTTTCTCGTAGGAATGTCTTGAGACATTGACAATGACGACAGGCATAATCAGGCATGCGGCAGCGACGGCGGCAGACAGTATCCTGATGATCCTTTTCTGGCGGCGAACACGCAATTCTTCTGACAATTTGATGGCCAATGAAGCAGACTCAGCCCTGCGTATCTTGCCTTTTACGGAAGAATACGCGCTGTCGAGCTGCTCGTCCGTCAGCCCGACCGGTTCCTGAGAGGTCCATTTGCCGTATAAATCTTTGTTTGCCATAATCGGTTTTTGACTTTGCATATAATACAATGCAAACCGTGCGTATCCCCTAAAAGTTTTTTGATATTTTTATGAAAACACCATAGATATGAAGAACACTATGATATATTTTATCTTCCGCAGTTCGCGGAGAGCAAAATTTATGTGATTCTCGACCGTTTTGGCTGAAACATTCAGTTTCTCCGCGATTTCCTTATGGCTCATCCCGTGCAACCTACTGAGGATGAACACTTCACGTCGTTTTTCCGGCATTTAGGATACGGTTTTGAAAATGGTGTCGAGCCGTTTGCGTGAATCGAATTCCTGTCCCGGATCCAGTTCATCAGGAAGGTCAATGTCTTCCAGGCCCACATGCCATTTCCGGACTTTCGAGAAATTGATGGCGGAATTCACCGTCATCCTGAAAAGATAGATGTCCAGATACTCCCGGTCGAGCAGCACTTCTCTTTTCATCCACAGTTTCACGAATACATTCTGCGCCACATCCTCTGCATCGTCGTCCGACTGCAGAAATGAACGCAGAAATGCAAGCATCCGTGGATAATACCGGTCAAAAACCTTTCTGAACGCGGCTTCATCCACATTGACCGCCATAAAACTATTGTCAGACTCTGTCATTTGTCAGAAATTGTAATACTCCAACTGCTGCAGATTGCCCGGGACGGTGTCGCCAGGCTCCGGCCGCAGAATCAGGACCGTGTCGGAACTGGTCTTTCAGTCTGCGCTCACGGATGATGAGCGGTACGCATTGAACGCATCTATCTGAGCCTGTGTAAGTGCCACGCAGTCAGAAATGTCATCGTTACATTGGGCCAACGCCTTGGATCCTTCCTTGACCTTTTTGCCGAAATAGACCATGTCCTCGATGCTGGTAACCGAGGTCACACCGAGACTCGCCGATGCCACGCCCATTTTTGCCAATGATATGGACAGCTGGATGTCCTTGCCCTGGGCTATCCGGTCCTGAAGGGTCTTAATCATGGAAGATATGGACAGGCGGTTGCCGTTGGAACCGATGAAAGACAGACATTTATATACTGTGCCGTCCTTGCTCTGAACCCATGTCTGGGAAGCGGACGGGAAGTCATAGTTGCCTTTCATGTATTGTGCGGTCTTTTCCCACATGGCATTGACATCCCTCAAGAATTCATTGACAGCAGAACTGCTGGATTGATAAGCCCTTACCTCCCAATCGATCCGCGACTTAGCCTTCTTGTCTTTCTTGTCTTTTTTGGCGGGTTTGCGCTCCTGGACTACTGTGACTCTTTCAGGTGCCGGCTCCTGTGCTACAGTCTGCTTCGCGAACTGCGCTTCCGACTTTTTGGCAGCCTGAGATGAAGTGTATTCTTTAGGAATCGGGATATTGCATGGAGTCTTGCTGAGTTTGAGGTCATAGAACACATATTGACCTGAACGCTTGTCGCCGCACTCCAGCCAGAACATCAGCTGGTGGCATTTGAAAATCGGAACCGTGACGGTGAGCGGCTGCATCTTGTTGTCCAGCCAGTACTCCCCTACGAGAACCTGGTCAGCAAACACATTGAGTTTCACAGGATTGAGCAAAGCCTCAGGACTTTTGTTCTGGAACACATCATCGAACGCATCCACATATTCCACTCTGTTGGCGACCGTGAATGTGCAGCTCTCGTACTGTCCGTAAGGATTGAATGCCGCCGCGGATGCCTGCTTGCTGTTCTTGTCCTCAAGCAGGAGGAAGATGCTGGCAGTAGGTGTTCCGGATACGCCTGCGCTGATGCCGGTGGCTGCGGAGACGTTTGAGCTGCTTATCGTCGAGCCTACTCCTGTCAATGCCATGAATACCGCATCCATAACGGTCACATTCTCCAGACCGAGAGGGATATTGGTCTCCAGCATGAATCCTTTGTTGATCTGTCTGCCGTCCTTCATCTGGAAGTATTTGGTGATGGTGCTGCCGTCGTGGAAGCAGTCAGCCATGTTAAAATTGGTCAGGTCGCTGACATATCTTCCGACATAGTGGAAATACGGTTTTCCGCAGACGTCTATCAGATCGGCATCATGAGGACAATCAGGTACGTCGTGTTCAAATAACGTATTCGGCACAGGCCGGCCACGATAGAGGATGATATCGCCGACTCCGATGATGGTCTGCTTGTTCTTGCCATTGCCCAATTTCTCAAATCTGAGCGTTCGGCATTTGTTTACAGGCAGTTCGTAGTGCTGATTCGGCCATGTACAATATATGGTATGGTCGAAAATCAGCTTGTCATCAGCATATACGCGGAGATTGTCATCATCCAGCACGTGATTCATGCTAAGGCAACCTGCATCGAAACTGATCCAGTCATATTCGCCAGCAAGGTCGAATTCCGCATAAGAAGCCACTCTGTCACCCATGAGCTTGTTTCCGGTGGTCAGCAGCAGTCCTTCCCAATACTTTTCTCCACCCATCGAGAAGGTGTAGTGCCGCGATTCGCCAGTGAACAATGTCTTGTCTGCGGAACTAATTCCTCGCACGGAATATGGCTTGATGGAGGACATAAGCGGACATACATCAGGAAGTTTGGCGATTCTGTCCCGGTTAGGATTGACAATGCCTGCTGCCGGAACACTCGCACCCTCCGGATAGGCCTTGATATCTACTACTCCGTATGTGATGCCGCCCAAGAAGTCGCTGTTTCTGTATTCGCATATAAGCCCGAGCCGAACAGCACCTTTAACATCAACAACTATCTGTTTAGCAAGGTCTTTCTGTGTCACCATTCCTTCATAAACGGTTTTCTTGTCCGCTTTCACTACAAGCCATGCGCTCGAATTGGAGCTCTGGTTGTCTCTCGGTCCGACGATGAATGAAACATTGTCATAACGCTTGTCCAGCCAGAAATAAGCAAATCCCTGTTCTGTTCCGGCAAGTGCCTGTGATACGGAGAAGCTAAGACCGGAATTGTATTCCTTCCGGTTTATGCTGATGCCTTTTTCCTGACCGGTTCCTTTGGCCTTGTCACCGAGTACAGGCTTTACGAACCCGGACTCCCTATATTTATATAACTGGTTGGTCTGCATAAGATCGACAGTTCCGCCCGGCACTCGGGAAAGGAGTGTGTTCGGGTTTGAGACTGCTGCTCCTGCCTTCCAGAGCTTTACGTTTCCGAATGCGATTTGCGTATCGCCCCGTGGAATCGTGAATACTATTTCATTGACCCCGGCGACATCGAATGTCAGGAAGCGTGGGGCGTCGTATGCGAAAACGACCTCGTCCAGCAGACGTTTCCCGTCCGCAGAGACTGTCACGATGGAATTGCCTTTGTCGGGATTGAGGTTCGAATACGGGCCCATCACAAATGTCAGCTTGCTGTATGCGCCTTTGAGAGCGAACACCGCCTTACCCGGGACATTGTCAGAAATCAGCCCGCCTGAAGGTGCACCGATCACGAAACCGCCCGTGATGTCATAGCAGCAGATTTTCATGGCACTGCCACCGGTTTTATATATGGAACATTTCTTGGACTCCGTAGGGACAAGTGCATTGACCATATATGTCTGTGCATCGAGGTGTGAAACGCAGGCAGCAAGCAGCGTAATGACAGTTAAAATCTTTTTCATAAAGTTCCGGGCTCAATTTTCAAATTTCGTGGCACATTTTCCGGCAATTTAGTGATTTGTCCGAACATCTGCAAAAAGAGATGGGAAGGCAAGCCATATATTTAAGAGTTTTGCGTAACTTTGTTAGAAACAAAAGGAGAATTTGCTATGCTTGAGATTGGAAATCGAATGCCTGATTTTTCAGCGGCTGACCAGAATGGCAACATTGTCAAGTCTGCTGACCTTATTGGAAAAAAGACGGTGGTGTACTTCTACCCGAAGGCCAATACGCCGGGCTGCACTGCTGAGGCTTGCAGTCTGAGAGACAATTATGAACGGTTCTTGGCATTGAGCTACAATGTCATAGGCATAAGTAAGGACAGCGTGAAGGCCCAGAAGAATTTCAGCGACAAATATGCATTGCCATTTCCTCTGCTCGCAGATACTGACGCATTGATTATCAAGGCTTTCGGCGCATGGGGCGAGAAGAAGCTCTATGGAAAGACTTACGAGGGAATTCTGCGTAAGACATTCATTTTCAATGAGAATGGCATACTTGAGGAAATCATTGACAAGGTCAATACGAAGAACCACGCGGAACAGATTCTGGGATAGAGAGTTATGACGAATTATCAGTTTACCGGCGGGACCATTTGCGCGCCGGCCACGATTCCGGGCACAGGTGCGATATCGATAATAAGAGTCAGCGGGAAAGAGTCATTGGCGATAGCCGACAAGGTCATTGACACTAAGGGCGTTCCTATTGCCGAGACCGAAGGCTACAGGCTGCGCTACGGTACGGTTTTCGAGGCGGACGGAAGTGTTTTGGACAATGTGATAGTCAGCGTTTTCCGTGCTCCTCATTCGTACACGGGCGAAAATTCAGTGGAGATTTCCTGCCATGCTTCGCGATTCATTGTCAATAAAATTCTAGAGCTTCTGGTCAATGCCGGGGCCCGTATTGCGGCGCCAGGTGAGTTCACGCGCCGTGCTTTTGTCAATGGCAAGATGGACCTCGCCCAGGCAGAAGCGGTCGCAGATGTAATTGCTTCACAAAGTGCTGCTTCTCATAGAGTTGCAATGAATCAGCTGAAGGGCGGTTTTTCTTCAGAGTTGAAAGTGCTGAGGGAAAAACTTCTGACAATGACTTCCCTACTGGAGCTCGAACTGGACTTCAGCGAAGAAGATGTGGAGTTCGCAAGCCGCAAGGAACTGGGGCAGTTGGTGGACGATTCATTGACACATATCAGGCGTCTGACCGCATCATTCAGCCGTGGCAACGCTATCAAGAACGGTGTCCCGGTGGCGATCGTCGGGGCTACGAATACGGGCAAAAGTACGCTTCTCAATGCCCTGCTCGGGGAGGAGCGCGCGATTGTTTCGGATATTGCCGGCACGACTCGTGACACTATCGAGGAAACGCTGAATATCGACGGCATCCTGTTCAGATTCATTGACACTGCCGGAATCAGGGAAACTGACGAAACGATAGAGAAAATCGGCATTGACCGGACTTTCAAGAAACTTGGTGAGGCTGCTGTCGTGCTGGGGATGACGGATTTGTCGCGAGGCGAGGAGGCTGTGCTTGAGGATGCGGATTTCATTCTGTCCAAGGTCAATGAAATGGACGGTGTGAAAAATGTCGGCTTAGCGATCGACGGGGCTGAAACTGGCGGGGCACATCCAGCTGGAGCTGACGGAACTTCTCTGGCTGAAACTGGAGGAACACCTCTGGCTGAAACTGGCGTGGCACCTCTAGCTGAAACTGGCGGAATACCTCTGTCTGGAACTGACGGAACTTCTCTGGCTGAAACGGGCGGGGCCTCCCGACATGGTAATGGTGACGAGCAGGAAAGGAAAGTGGTTATTCTGGTGAACAAATGCGATGTTGCAGGTGATTTCTACAGGGATGATAACGGTACTGGCTACAGTTCAGGCAATGATTTGGGTGAGAACATGGCGGAGATTGGTGATAACAAAAATGTTAACCACGGTAACAACATTGTTTCACTCATTGAAAATAAATACGATAACTGCAAAGTCATTCCAATCTCCGCGAAGACCGGAAAAGGGTTATCAACATTGACAAAAACACTCGGCGAAATAGGTTCCGAAATCACCGGCAGCACCGACGAGACCCTAGTGACCAACGTCCGCCACTACGAAGCCCTGGTCCGCGCCGCATCAGCTCTTGATCGTGTCCGCGCCGGCCTCCATATCGCAACCCTCCCTCCGGACCTGATAGCCCAGGACCTCCGCGAGGCCCTCTACCACCTCGGCGAAATCGTCGGCGAAATCACCACCGACGAAACCCTCGGGAACATATTTCGGAATTTTTGCATCGGGAAATAACCGCTTGCTGAACAATGCTTAATAAAAGTAGCAAATGATTGATTGAGAGTCACTTATAAGTGATTCTCTTTTTTTGTTTTAAGGGGTTCATTTAGCATTTATTGTCGAATTCAAGCATATTTCCGCCACAAATCCACACCTCTGCTCCATTCCATAGGTATTTTTTGCACTGACGTCACTGAAGTGGTAGATATGTTGGACGCTGCCGGACGTATTCGGACGTACTCGTACGTAAACGGACACTTTCGGCGAAATAAATCGGACAAAAATGATTTACAAAGGAATGATTTGCCAGTGGTGTGGAGCCACATTCACTGCGCAGAAGAGCAGTACCAGGTATTGCTCCAAAAGATGTGCAGAGCATGCAAATAAACAACGAATGCGTGAACTTAATCAATATCTAATCGAAAAATATGAAGCCCGCATAGCGGAATTGGAACATGCCAAAAAAGAAAGGCGAACTACAATAATCAGCACCATACATGATTATACAACATACATAATGGCCGAGTTTTTCACCAAAGAGGAACTAGAAACGCTCCATGAGAACATCGAAGCTTTGGCTTACGGACAACAGGAACTATACAAGCCAATCCGTTCCAGAGAAGATAATCCCATCAAGTCTCCGGCACTAAGGCATTTTGCATGGAATATCGGAGAGAGACTTGATATTCCGCTAATCGACAGGGCAAAATTCATAAAAGAAATATTCCCACACGAACTGGGGAACGCAACAATTGAATATCTTTCCAAGAATCTCCGGGACTCTGTTACAAGCAAAATCAAGATCGATGTGCCTGAAAACGGAGACTACCGGTTTGACTGCATGAGAAATTTTGCTGATGGAAAAATTAGTTCTTACTGATTATAGTCTGCGTAATATCATTAGATTGGTTTGCAGCATGTTAAACAATTAAATCGTTTAGTCATGCTAAAAGAAAACCTTACATTCAATGATTTGCCGGAAATGGTCGGCAGACTGTGTGAAAAGATTGAGAGTTTAGAGAATGTTCTGAAGGAAAGTCTCGCCAAAGAACCGTCTGCCAAAGAGAATCTTCATGTCCCCATGACTGTGGAGGAAGTATGCAGTTACCTTGGAATATCCAAGTCATCCTTCTATTACAAGGCCAAGCACGGAGGGATACCTGTCATCAAGCAGGGAAAGCATCTGTTCGTATATCTCGACGAACTGGACAAATGGCTGGAGACCGGAAGAAAAAGCCAGGCGCCACTGAGCATCGAGGAGGAACACGAGCAGATACTTGCCGCGACAAGACGTAAGGCAAAACCAAGAGAACTGTAGGAATATGGAAAAGACGAACAGCAATATTCCTACTCCGGAGGAACTGAAAGCCTACATAGATGAATCGGTCATCAGCGTAACCGGAACATACGACCAGTCCGCTTCCGTGCTGATGGTGGATGATTTCACAATCGGGACTTTGGGAAACTTCAGTGCGTCCATCGGGAAAGCCAAAAGCAAGAAAACCTTCAATGTCTCGGCCATAGCTGCAGCCGCTCTGATAAATGGCACGGTGCTGCATTACCGTGCCTGTTTCCCGGAAGGCAAAAGGAAAAATCTCTACATTGACACGGAACAGGCAATCGGCATGATACCGGACTTGGGACTGGTCATCATCGATGGCATCCGAGACTTCGTCTATGATATCAATTCTCCCGGTGAGTCCACCGATGTAATATCCAGACTCATGCGATGGACTGATGACAGGCAGATACACATCCATACCATCCTGCATCAGAACAAGAATGATGAACACGCACGGGGACATGTCGGCACGGAACTGAACAACAAGGCGGAAACCATCATGCAGATAGAGCCAGACAAGGATGACAAGTCCATAAGTGTAGTGGAAGCTCTTCATATCCGTGACCGTGAATTTGAGTCTTTTGCTTTCCGAATAAATGATGAATGCCTGCCCGAAACGGTGAAGTTTTACCAGCTACAGAAACGGCAGGCAGGACGGCCAGTTAAAGAACCGTTTGACCCTTATAAGGAAATCCCGGAGGATATGCACCGTTCCGCTCTAAACGCCGCTTTTGAGGGCGACAATATCAACGGCTATGACAACTTGATTGAACAGCTGAAAGAGGGCTACGGACGGCAAGGAATAAAACTGGGGCACAACAAAGCCGTAAAGCTCGCAACATTCCTGAGCAACAAGCGGATGGTCGTCAAAGAAGGCAAGGAATACAGATTCAACCGTGATTTCTATTACTGAGCCATTAGCGTTTAACCCCATCGGTGGGACATTTTTCTGTGACATTTCCCGGCTTTACTTTATTGCCGGGGTGTAGATATGGGAATAAAGCAAAGTTATGGCAGGTTTCATCATGCTGGTGCAATCTGCCATGCTTCCTTTTGTATGTACACTGAAATCCGGACACCCCGCGCATCGTATGAGATGTAGTATCAATCCGTGCCGGGCTTGCCCGTCTGCCCGTAATAAACCCTATAGGGGAGCCTAATACCCCTCTCGCCTTTTGGCGATGGGATGAGTGCCACTTAAAACAGCAAGCTGGGCACAGGAAAATCACTGTAAGGATTGGACAGAATACGAAAGATTTTATCTCTTTCAATAAGCGAATTAGATCGATTTCATGTTCATAGTTTTGATAAAAAAAGAGGATAGCTTTAAAAGTTATAATTTAGATATTGTACTTTTGCACAATGCTTCAGGAGAACTTCAAGTTTTACAAGCCCTGCAAGGAGTTACAACCTTACGTCAGGTATTATTGGGTATTCAAAAGCAATCAACCGCTGAATACCCTTACTTTTCCTACTGGTTGTCCTCAAATCATTTTCCATAAACAAACACCGCTCTATATCCCGGAATTGGGAACCGCTCAGTCGGAATTTACCATTAGCGGACAGGTAAACTATCCTTCCCATTTATATACGGATGGAAATGTTGAAATGATTGTGGTTGTGTTCCAGCCATACACCCTCAAAGCATTCTTGAACTTGCCCATATCCTTATTGCACAATCAAGAGGTCTCCGGTTATGACCTTGAAAACAAGCATTTGAAACAACTGGCTGCACAGATCTTAGACTGCGAAAACACAAGTTTATGTATCAGCCTAATAGAGCAATGGTTATTATCACAAATAGCAGATACATTGACTTCAAAAACAACATACAACATCCAAAGAATAGCCTTCGTTATAAAACAACTGTTCGTAATGCCAGCAACTTCTGTCACGGAATTGGCTTCCATTGCCTGTTTAGGCAAGAAACAGTTTGAACGTCTGTTTAATGAACTGATAGGTGCAAATCCCAAAGAATACGCAAGAATAGTCCGTTTCCAAAAATCATTGAAACTGTTGCAGCATGACTTTGAAAATATAAATCTGGCTCAGTTAGCATATCAGTGTGGATACGCCGACCAGTCGCATTTTATCCGAGAGTTTAAACAATTCAGCGGCTATACGCCATTGGCTTTGTTAAACGTATGCGAACCATATTCTGATTTATTCAACAACCCAGCATAATGTCCCTTTTATTCTATCAATCGTTTAAAAGCCGACTTACCTTTGCGCTTATTTAACTTAAAATAAACGATAGGATGAAAGAAGTAAATCCAAAAGAAATAACCCGTGCCTACGCATTTGAAATGTGGATGAATGCACCCATGCCCATGCTTACCTTTTTCAAGACGATAGATGTAACCAACCTTGTCCGCATCTGCAAACGGACGGGGTTAAAGTTTAATATGCTGATGTGCTGGTGTGTCGGAAAAGCGGCAAGCAACATCAAAGAATTCTATATGCTTCCCGTAGGGCGGAAGCTGATGCAATACGACAATCTTGTCGTTTGTACCATTGTAGCCAATCGAGAAGGAGAAGTCAGTTCCTGCGATGTCCCTTTCTCCGATAATTTGCAGCAGTTCAATGCCGATTATTTAAGATTGACGAAACATGTTGCCGAAAGCTGCCGGAATCATGACCTGACGGATAGCATGGTAATTGGCACGTCTGCCCTTGCACAATATGAGATAGACGGGGCGGTTGGCATGTATAGCGGCATATTTAATAATCCGTTTCTGATTTGGGGCAAATACAAAAAGCGTTGGTGGAAGCGCACATTGACTGTCTCCTTTCAGTTCCATCATACACAGATGGACGGCGCACATGCTTCCTGCTTTTTGGAAAACCTGCAAAAAAGAATCAAAGGGTTAAGTGTGTGATTTAGCAAAAACGTTATCTTTGTATTAATTTACAGTAGATCCAAAAATGAAAAAGAACATATCTTAGTTGGTTTCTTATGGCTGTTGATTCTTTCAGCTACACTGTTGTCCCCAATTATAATAAAACACGTGCATAATACGATCAAATAATATGGAATTATCAGATTGGTTCAAAGGTTTTGAGAAAGGAATTGCCAAGCTTACAGCGGAACAAAGAGAGCAATTCTTTTCTGAGTGTGGAAAAAACTGTGTTCAATGTGAAACTCTTCAGGTTTATAAGGACCTGTATGAACGGGCAAATGGAGACATGGACAGCTTTTTCTCTAAAGCTAATGAATTGCCGGGTGTAAGATGCGAAACAATAAATAAAGGTTCCGCGTATGATTTATATTTCATGGAATGCACCTGCGGGCTTCATAAACAAGGCTATGTTTCGACCCCTCTGCTTTGTGAATGCTCTAAGCAGAGTATCCTTTATGTTTTGCAGTCGTTGTGGAAAGACAGGACATTCCAAGTAACCATTTGTGAATCCATTCTACGAGGAAGCCTGCATTGCAGAATGCGAATTGAAGCAAAAATATATGGGAACTTAGAGGTATAATCAAAGAACAAATGTTACCTTTCAAAGTTAACAGAAAAAAGAATTGTTCAACCCATATGAAATGGCAAGTGTGCATATAGCTGCGCTTAACGGATAGCATTTCAGTCGTAGCTATTCAGCAACGGACAGGCTTATATAGGTTTGTCCTTTCTTGTTTTGCCATTATCCAAATTTATAATCATGTGATGTGTCATGCCGCCTTGTACAGCAGGACTTGTCGCATCCTATCAAGTTGAACAATGAACTATACATATAAGCATATCTGGCTCATCAACTTTCCTGTAATGATGAGCATCCTTATCGAACAACTTATCAATATCACCGATGCCATCTTCTTGGGGCATGTGGGAGAAGTAGAATTGGGCGCATCTGCTATTGCCGGAATCTGGTATCTGGCTATCTATATGCTCGGCTTCGGTTTCAGTCTGGGCTTTGCAGGTCGTTATTGCACGGCGCAACGGCGAACAGCGTTATTCCGAAACAGGGAAGACATTCTTTCAAGGATTGTTTTTCCTGTCGGGACTTGCTGCCTTTTTGTGTCTGTTCTCCAAGCTGTTTTCTCCGATTATTCTAAGCAAGTTAATTGCTTCTGCGGAAGTCTATCATGCCGTGATTGATTATTTGGACGGGCGAATCTGGGGACTGTTGTTTTCATTCCCTTTCCTTGCCTTACGCTCGTTCCTGGTCGGCATCACCCGTACAAAAGCCTTGAACATGGCGGCTCAGACAGCCGTATTGGTGAATATTCCAGGCAACTGGCTGCTCATATTCCCTTGGGATATGGGGATAGCGGGTGCAGCCGTCGCATCGTCTTTTGCCGAAGCGTGTTCATTGGCGATGTTGACAATTCATGTTTTACAGAAAATGGACCGACGGCTTTATGGTTTATATTGGAACTTAGATAAAGGTTTGTTACATCATGTCTGCCGTGTGTCCGTATGGAGCATGTTCCATTCTTTTATCGGAGTGGCATCGTGGCTTGCCTTCTTCGTAGCTATCGAGCATTTGGGAGAAATGGAACTAGCAGCTACCAATGTCATACGCAGTGTCTCGACGGTGTTCTTTGTCATCGTCAATTCGTTTGCAGCTACTACCGGTTCGCTGGTGGGCAATTTGTTGAGAGCCGAGCAAAAGGCTCAGGTAATTCCGCTGTGTAACCGGGTTGTCCATTTGGGACATGCCATCGGTTTTCCGCTGGTCATCCTTGTCGTGGCTTTCTATTGTCCGATTATCGGCATCTATACGGAAAGCCCGGTTCTGATGCAGATTGCCCATTTGCCGTTTGTGATCATGTTACTGAATTACGTCTTTGCCTTGCCCGGCTATATCTATATGAATGCCGTTACAGGTACGGGGGCGACACGAATGACATTTATTTTCCAGTTGATAACCATCGTGGCCTATCAGATTTATTTGTGGAACATAAGTCGTTTTAGTACGTCATTGTCCGTTTATTGGACGGCAGAATATCTGTATGTGATATTACTCGGCCTGTTGTCTGTCATTTATCTCAAATATAAACACTATTAAAAGCTGAATGTCATGATGAAAAAGGTGTATCCACGTACAGGCGACACGCAGACCGCGTACCTGAATGCAGTTGTGAAAGACCCGTCTATCGAAGTGGGCGACTATACCATCTATAATGATTTTGTTTCCGACCCGTTGCTTTTCGAGCGGAACAATGTGCTATACCATTATCCCATCAATCATGAGCGGCTGATAATCGGCAAGTTCTGCTCTATTGCCTGCGGTACGAAATTTCTGTTCAACTGTGCCAACCATACCTTAAAATCCCTATCCACTTACACCTTCCCGCTCTTTTATGAAGACTGGGATTTGGAGAAATCGGACGTGGCAACGGCTTGGGACAACAAAGGTGACATCGTGATAGGCAACGATGTGTGGATAGGCTACGAAGCGGTGATTATGGCTGGCGTTCACATCGGCAACGGGGCAATCATAGCCGCCCGTGCCGTTGTTACGAAAGACGTGCCGCCTTATACAATAGTCGGCGGTGTTCCTGCTCGACCGATAAGAAAGCGTTTCGATAAAGAAGTGATACGGAAACTCGAAACACTGAAATGGTGGGACTGGTCTGCCGAAAAGATACGGCGATGCTTGCCTTATATCGTGAATGGTGACATCGACAATCTACTTGATTACAGGGAATAAATGACCAGCTTTAATACCTAAAAGAAAGTATTCCACGAATTACGCTCTTTTAGGTATCAGGGCACTATAAACTATTTTGTGTAAATGGGAAATACGGGATTCAGAATGAGTCTCGTATTTTTTATTTTCCAGATTTGCAAAATGAAGAAGATTATGAAAGAAAAGAATCAAGCAGTGCCTGATGAGGTATTAAGCAAGGAGTTCCTTAGCCAGTTCAAGACAGAAGCGGATGTGAGCAGGTTTCTGAATCAGTTGCATGCGCAGGTATTGGAAAAGATGCTTGAAGGTGAGATGGATGCTCATCTGGGCTATGAAAAGAATGCTGTGGCAGGGAACAATACCGACAACTCCCGGAACGACAGTTATCCGAAAAAAAATCCAAACTGAACATGGGGAATCTGTCATATCCATTCCCCGTGACCGTAACGGCCAGTTTGAGCCGATAGCAGTCCCTAAGCATGAAAGACGTAGACTTCCTATAGAAAAGCTTGTTATCTCCCTGTATGCCAAAGGGATGAGCGTATCTGATATAGAGGAAGAAATGCGTGAGATTTATGAAATAGAGCTCGCTACATCAGCTATTTCTAGCATTACAAATAAGGCAAATCAGGCTACCAAAGAGTGGCAGGACCGGCCTTTAGATCCTGTTTATCTCATTGTCCGGATGGACGGAACAGTCTTCAAGGTATGGGATAACGGCAAAATCATAAACAAGACCGTTTATCTTTGTGTCGGTCTGAAGCAGAACGGTCTGAAAGAGGTTCTTGGCATGTGGGTCGGCAAATCGGAAAGTTCTTCTTTTTTGGATGGGTGTCCTGACGGATTTAAAGGCACGTGGAGTACAGGACATACTGATTACCTGTACCGACAATCTGAATGGATTTACGGATACCATCCGTACCGTATTTCCTCAGTCATCCACACAAATCTGTGTGGTACATCAGATCAGGAACTCCTGTAAATATGTCGTTTATAAGGACAAGAAAGAGTTCACGGCAGATATGAAGAATATCTATAATGCACCTAATAAGGAGGTTGCTGCCGCAGAACTTGAGAATCTGGTAACTTTTTTATTCCTCTATCTCAAACACACCTTTTGTAACAGTATCCATAAGTCTCTTGAAAATCAATACTTTTGTCCGCCATTTATTCGTTTATTAACCCGTTCGAAATCCGAACAAAAGATCAACATTATCTTCCTCCCAACACAAAATCTTTCTCGATGAGAACATTAATCACTAGCCAATCATCGCTCATAGTTATAAATTACTTTATTTTCTTCCATTTGATTTAATGATTGCGTTTATGGCTAACACGAAGTATCTCATCATCTTCTCTATATGATGAGATATATCCAATAGTTTTTAGCCTCTCTAAAAGTATTTTATTCATGTGATTATTTTCTATGGCGGCCCTCTTAGATTTATCAGTAATACTTCGATATGGATCGTCTAAAGACTCTATTAATTCTGTCACAATGTCAAAATCATCTTTATACTTTTCAATCAAGTCTATCAAAAAAGACAATCGCTCTTGCAGGTTAGTTGAGTCAGACAAAATAATCTTCACTGTATCATAATCAAATTTCTCAATATTGTTTTTCACCACAGGAAGAGTAATATTGGCTAATTCATTGTCCCACACAATATGAGGAAGGAAATGTTGAACTACACTTAGAGCTTTTTCACCGATTACTCTTGGATTTCTCATAAGATACTTGTATAACCTCATATCTGTAGGTAACTCCTCTATTTCTATAATGCACTCATCCAAATACTTATCTACATAATAAGTAAGTACATCACTATGATTGTCTCTAATTGTAGTCGTATAATATGTGCTATATGGAAGCATATCGGCACAAAGTAACGATTTAAAATGAGCGTTATCTACACTGTTAATATTCGCATCCTTAAATGTAACTCCATCAAATATTTTGATAAGTTTATCGTATACCGACATTTCAAAATCTGATGTCAACAAAGCACTGTTTGCCAGTAGTTCTTTCTGAGTATCATCCAATTCAGATATATCTGTTAATTCATCAATATGCTTCGTAATGAATATTCGCAAACTAGAAATCATTACATTATTCTGACTCTTATAGAATGCATATATCTCAGGCCATGCTGGTGTAACTATATCAACTTCAATAGCGGACTCCCACTGTGTATTGTTAACATAGGAAAGAGAAACTCTATTATGTTGCCCCGAAAGGTATTTGCGTTTTGTCTCCTCTGTTATATCTTCAGAATTAATAATTTCAAGAATAATTTCCACACCCTCTTGTTTCGCTGCATCTGTGATAAATACATTATTTAGTGCATCATCAAAACGTTCATCTATATAATCTGACACTGGTTTAGCAGATTCACAACTCCTCAGTATTGTAACATTTAAAGGATAATTATTCAATGCTTTCATCCTTTCATTTCGATAATAAACAAATGCGCATACAACATTTTCCGGTGTCAGCATATATGCTTCGTTTTCTACAACATATTCCAGCAAACACCCTGATTCTGCATCTATATCTGTAAAAATCAGTTTTCCATTCGATACTATTTGTTTGACTGTATCAAAACCTATAAGATCTACTCTATGAGATATAAATGCGAAGTGTTTATTCAACCAGTTACGACTTTCTTTTGTGGAATGTTTTAATTCTAGGAATCGCAACCAAGCCTCGAATAATTCATCGGAATTCTGTTTCACGAAGATCTTCCATAATCCATCAACGATACTACCCAAATGGTTGAAAAGCAGGCTCGAATCTTCAACTGACTTATAGAAATCAATCAAAAAGTCCCACTTTTTATTATTCTTAACAACTTGTGCTATCGAATGAAGTTTTGAGCTATTAGCTTCTTCTTCAAGATGCTGACAAATACAATCCACCACCTGAATATTCAATATACTTACATCATTGTAACATTTGTCAGGAATGTTTTTTACGCACAGTTCTATTTTATCTATATGATAATCATATGGCAAGCTATGCCGAAGTTTTAATTCAAGGATAAAGTCATGATCATGTCTATTAATTGACCTCCCAAAAAAGAAAGATATATAATCAAAGTAATCTTCATTTATAAGTCCTTCTTTTAAGAAAGACTCAAGCATTTTAGAGACGTTGAGTTCACTAAAAATTTTATGTGTTTGCATATCAACATCCAGCAATAGCTCTTGTATTGGAGTAGCATAATGATTGTTACGAGAGAATTCTAGAATCTTGATTTGTTCACGATATTTTTTTTCACCCTCTCGCAAGGCTTCTAATCGCTCATGGTAGGTAAAGTCAGAATTAACTATTTTCTCTATTTGACTGAATTTAATATTACAACTATCTTCACCTGTATCATAATAAGATCTAGGTCCATAATATCCGTTATTGTGGTATCTTGTGAATTTTTGATACCGAATTGAGGATTGCGATACAAATGAGTTAAATAAGGTTTCATTCTCTGCGATACTTTCAAGAGTCAAAAAATTATTTTCGACAAAAAAAGACAAGACATTATTTTCATTTTGTTTTGATAATATTTTACGATACCCTTCGATATAAACTAACCTCAACTCTTTTTCCTGCAGAGCATGTGTCGTTTCTAAAGATTGAAGTTTTTTAGTGATTCCATTAATACGTTCGTCAATCTGTTTATTGCGCTCAACCAATAATTCACTTTTCTTATGCAAACAATCATATAAAACACCCTTTCCTTTATGTAGATCAGCAAAATCCTTTGGGTAGTAATTTTTATATACAATCATGGCAAGAAGCTTGTTTTGATCAAGTTTCTCATCAAGTTTTTCTCTATATTGGGCATATTCATTGACAATGTTCTTAAGTAATCTCATATCGTCAATAAAAAAAGCCAAACTTTCTATTACCTCAACATTAAGATCTGAAAAACCTTTTATCTCTAGTTCCTCTTTCAGTTTGTCTGCTGAGTTTGAGGAGTTGATTATTGGAATTACAGTTGTGATATAATCAAAGAATTTAGTACGTTCTTCATCAAAGAACATATCATCCTTAACTGCATAAATGAACGTAACTTTACGTCCCACGGAGTTTGACTGATTTAAGAGTTGATTGACTTCTCGTAACTTAAGAAAAATATCAGTATTATTAAATCTATCTAAGTCCTCTATAATCACGACATTATAATTAGTGACCTCAAAGAAATAGACAATTTCATCCATGTGCTTATTGAAAACAGATGTATCTTCTTTATTTTCTTTTAATTCAATCTCCCCATTCTTTAGATTTAACTTATTAAGTTTACTATTACTCAATGACTTGATAGTCTTTTGAGCGAATATTATTGTTGCAATAAATATATATGATAGAGCAAAAATATCAGACCATTTATTTAATACCGGATTGCTTAAGCGGTTGCAAATCCATTCCACTTTCAAAAACGATGGTTCAAATACAATAATTAAAGCAACAGCATAAAATATTATTGCAAATGATAAAGCATATTGAGCCCAAGTTGATTTATGATAAATCCTTTTTAATCTGGAATTATAAAGTGTCTCTTGTTTTTCTTTATAAATAAGTTGTTGAAGAATACTATACTCAATACGATTATTCATCGAATCAATGTCTATTTCTTCCTTTTTATTATCTAATGGAGACTTTAGCGTAGCAAGAGATATTGAAAGATATTTGTATTTGGGAAAGTCTTTCTTCAAAGTTCGAAGAATAGAACTCTTTCCGGATCCATAAGGGCCAGTAATAGCTATGTTCAATATGTCTTTCTCCTCTATTTTTCGTGCAAGATTCAAAACACTCCTGTACTGCTTCTTATCGTTTTCATTATCACGATTAAGCAGTGCAGGAGTTAATGATACTTGTTTATCATCTTCCATTAAATTATTTGCACAAATTTTCTTCCAAAATTTCCAGCTCATTATTTATAGATATTTATAATCATATTTTTCCTGTTATAATTACATATTGCTTTATTGTCTATATTAAAGCAACGCCAAATTTTCGGATAGTATCTCCACTATCTCTTCCAGATATTGATTTACCTATAGCTTTTTCAATTCTATTAGCAAGTTCAATCGCCCTATCTATGATAAATTTATCAAAATCATTTTCATCAATAAGATTAAAGTATATCTTGTATATAGATATCGCATGGATTAAATCATCTTTCATAATTTTCTAATTAAGAATCGTTTTTTATAGCGACAATGCTCATCATCATCTCTGAAAAAGCAAAGCTTACTTTTCACTTCCATTGCAGTCTTTAAACATTCAAACGAGGTATAGATTTCTTCTTCCGAATCCTCAAATTCATCTAGATAGTTTTCATTAGTAGTATCGAGATTTTCAAAACTTTGTTTCACGGTTTTCTTAAAATCAACAGCAATCCTTTTACAATCTTCAACCATTCGATTATAATCTTCTTCCATAATCACTCTCATTTACTATCAAAAGAATAATTAATTCTTAATGCCTCAACTCCATTTCTACTTAGAAAAACGGACGGTTCCCCTTTCTTTGTCTCACCTTTAGAGTTATGTCTTATGGAATTACTTACCAGTACACACAATTTCTTTGCTCTGGTCACACCTACATAATGCAAATCCAAATCTTGTTCTTCATTAGGATAGCAAGTAACCCAATCCTTATATTTCTTGAATGGAATCTCAAATTCATTCATATTCAGATGATACACAATATCGAATTCCAATCCTTTTGACTTATGCAAGGTCATAATTACCACCTCACTAGTTGAAAATGGTCTGTAGCTATCTACCAAATCCTTAGAATTCAGCACCACGTTCAAATGTTGCATCGAGCTACCCTCTTGATATTTAGGTAACAAAATGTCTGCAATGTTTTTAAATAGTCTTGGCAACGCATCTATCATATCATCTTTATTTACCGACCTAATCTCATCACGGATTCCAAGAAGTCGTTTTCGAGCGTATGATGACAAAAGTGCAAAGTCCATATAATAATCTACCACCGACATAAATGGCATTCCCTCATCAAAATAGTATTGCAATAACTGCGCAAAAAGATGTGATCGAGGATTCAAATCATCATCTAATGGAGTTGAGATCACAACCCTATGAGGTATATCCAAATACCCATCTATCATTTCCTGCATCTTTGTACTTCTCACAAGAATTGCCACTTGACTAAAATCTGTTACCTTCCATTTCTTACAATCATTAATTATCTCATTGTCTAGATATTCGGCCACTATTTTTTCATCACCATTCACTGCGATATATTCTACACCCATTTCCCCTTCACATTCCAACAACTGACAGTTTGCATCAAGAAGTCTGTTTGAATTGTTCACAATGGGTATTGAACATCTAAAGTTCTCTGCCAACTTATAAGATGTAAATCCTTCCATTGTTTCAAGTGCGACTAAATAATCACTCACCTTATGTGCAAAACCAAAAATCGACTGATTCACATCTCCTACTGCATTTCCGATTAACCCCAGCCCTATCAGTTCAAGAAATATTCCATTCGTATAAGTATCTGCATCCTGAAATTCATCTATAAACACATACTTAAACCGTGCTTTCAAATGAGCCCTACAAGCATGACAGTTTTTAATGATGTGTAAGGCCACAAGTTCTAACGAACTGACCAATACTTTCCCTTCCTTGAATAACTCATAAAGTTTCTCCCAAACAGTCTCATTTATCTCTTCATAATCCGGATGTATCTTATTTATCCATTCAAAATCTACCATCTTGTCCTTGTCTAAATCACTCTCTGTAATTGGCACAACTTCTTTCTTCGAATATCCTATAACATAATGTCCGAAGGGCAGAATAATCTGTGTTAAACAGAAGCTATCTATCGTTCCAAAGAATGAATTTTTCTCCCATGTGCCATCTTGAAGAGTCTTACGTTTCAAATGTCCTGAAGCTTTACGAGTATAAGAAATCGCAATAACCCCTTGATAATCTTTTAAGATATCAGACTCTAATATTCGTCTAATTTTCTCTGAAAGCACAAAGGTTTTACCACTGCCCGGCATAGCAAGCACAACAGTATTTCCTTCTTCTTGGATAATATTACGCTGGATGGGTGTAGGTTCCATAATGACTTTCAATATATTCTTTAGCAGATATCAGTGAATTGGCTAATCTATCGTCCTTTAATAGGTGCAATTGTTCCTTCTTCTTCTGTAGGAAGTGATACATATTAAGCGCCTTGTGCTTTTTCATCTCATCAATGATTTCCTCATCGCTCATTTCATTATCTTCATCATAAAATTCTTTTAGAGAATCGCGCAAAAGGCTGTTCATCATATCAGTTTCCAAATCGACGTTAGCCAACTGAATATCATAACCATCCAAGAAATCAATAAACCATTCAGCTGCTTCCCGATTCTTTTCTGGAATGTCTTCAGGATTATTAAATCCCCGTAATAATTTCTTGTTATTTTTAATAGTATCTTTCTTCCCTTCATCAATAATACAGCATTCCTCTAGGCAAGCCACAGCTCTTTCTATCCCTGCATATCTATATTCGTCTTTTTTGGGTATTTTCGTAATATCATTGTCTGTTCTTAACGCCCATTCTATCTCCATCGCATTCAAAACTTTGCAATAAGTTTCGAAGTCTACGCCATCAACGCTTAACACAGAGATATTCATCCTGTCTAAGTCAATTCCAATTTGGCTAGCCAGCGTTTTAAAAAACAATAGTTCGGAAGGGCCTTCTATAAGAATGACATAGTCAGCAAAAAAAGCCTCGGCTGGAATTACACTCATTCTGTACCCCAAGCCATCTATTCCATCTTCAATTATTTTCGAACATCCATCTGAAGCTACTATGGTTTTATTATCCTCTTTTTTATAAAGCCTAATGATAGAATTTGGACTAAATTCACTAACGATGAATGGAGAATGGCTGGTTAATATTATTTGACCATTTAAAGTTTTGCTCAAATAAGCAGCTAGCCCACGCTGTTGATGAGGGTGAAGATAGGCTTCAGGCTCCTCAATACAGATGATAGACACTTCGTTCGCCAACTCTGAATTTTCGTTTTGTGTTGCCCATAGAGAAAGATAGATTTGATTGATTCTACCCTCTCCGCCAATTATCATACTTTTGTCTCCATATTTTGAGGCCAGCGACACGCTATTAATCACTCTGTCTATTTCTGTTGTCGAAGTACCAAACACGATCCTTTGCTCCCTGTTGTGTATGGACAATTTGTCAAGTTCTTCATTCAGACGATCTGTAGCATTCTTTACATACGACAACTCTGGAATTTTTTTATCAACATATTGAAGTTTTTCTGCTATATCGTCATACAAAGCATCATCTTGTTCAATAATTTCGGATTCTCTATTATCTTTTGCCTGATTTAAAAGCATATTCTTCGACTTGTTGATATATCCCCAAAAATCCCTTCTACTACTTATATATTTCAAATTCAAGAATCGTCTATACCAAGGACCTTCAATTTCAGTTAAATCCGTCTCATTATCACTCTTACCACAATAGAAATGGTAATTAACTTTGCCTTTCTCCTTCGCAGCTTTATATTGTATCACCATCTCACCGTCATCGCTATACTTGCCAGGCATCCTTGCAATAACGCACTCATCTGTCACATCAGTGAAATATATCCTAATGATTACCTCTTGTGTATCTTCATACGCATAGAAATCCGAATCATTCAATTCAAAGTCATAATCTGAAAAGCCATTATCTAAAAGCAAACGCATAGCATGAATCAGGTTTGTCTTACCCACATCGTTTGCTCATATAACAAGACTATTTAAATTGAAATTGACTGTAACCTCTTTGAAATTACGATAGCCTTTTATATAGATTTTTTGTAATAGCATAATCCTTATTTCTTTCTTGTATAATTACATAAAACGTTTTTTACAGTGCTTTATTGTAGCTACTAATCTTTTTACATATCTCTGATTTGTTGCAAATATTCCATTCGTATTAACCTTAAAAGTACAGATTCTCTTTTTCCGGCATCTTGTTCTCCAGAAACATCACATAGTAAATTGGGAGATAAAGGACATTTCCTTTTGTCTTTATTTCCCTTTCATTTGAAAGAACAATAGATGAAACAATATGGTAGTCTTGAATTGCCATCAGGTTATCCAAAGCACTATGAACTGTATAATCCTTTCCGGATTTAACCTCAATAGGTAGGACGCTCATGGTATCGCTATCATCAACAAGGAAGTCTACTTCTCCTTTCTGCTTATTGTCGTAGTAGAACAATTTTTCGTA
>ULWC01000402.1_pt1 | contig 47047 bp, 37 predicted proteins | sample 1959931 | NCBI WGS metagenome assembly ULWC01 (sample SAMEA4835801, study PRJEB28245) | human gut metagenome | biome: gut microbiome; material: fecal sample | place: Denmark | collected 2008
ATTCCCTACAGGAGGAGGCATCGAAGTAGGACGTTGGAACACCTACAATGCAGGAGTATCCGCGTCAATGCCACTTGTCAATGCCCAGTTGTGGAAAAGTCTGAAAATTTCAGGAAAGAGCGTGGAACTTGCAGTCGAGAAGGCACGTTCATCACGTCTTGAAATGGTTACACAGGTGAAACAGTCATACTATGCAGCCCTTCTTGCAAAGGAAGCGCTCAATGTCTATAAAGACGTGTATGCCAATGCTGTGGAAAACTTCAAGCAGACGGAGATGCGTTACAATGCGCAGAAAGCCTCTGAGCTGGAATATACCAGAGCGAAATCTACTGTAGCAAGCGCGATTCCGAACGTATATAACGCAGAAAGTTCAGTAGTCCTGTCATTGTGGCAGTTGAAGGCGGTTATGGGCGTTGAGCTCGACCAGAACATCGACGTGGCCGGCTCACTTGAAGATTACACAGGTGAGATGGCACTGGAGAATGGCACCGATATAATGAACTTGGACCATAACTCGACAATGCGTCAGTTGGCGATCCAGGCAGACCAGCTCGCAGAAACGGTAAAACTCCAGCAGTACGCCTACATTCCGTCACTCGCCCTCACATTCTCATACAGCCTGAATGCGATGACCAATGACTTCAAGTTCAGCGACTACAGATGGACCCCGTATTCTTATGTGGGCCTCAGCCTGAACATCCCGATATTCTCGGGCGGAAAACGTCTGAACGATGTGCGCCAGGCGAAAGTCCAGGCTTCAGAGCTTGCCATCCAGGTCAATGACACGGAACGTCAGCTGAAAATCGCCATCAGACAGTATCTGAACACGATGGAGACCCAGATGAAGAGTTGCGCAGCAGCAAAAGAAGCCGTGGAGACAGCGCAGAAGGCATATGACATCGCCACGAAATCATATAACGTGGGACGCAGCACGATCACTGAGCTCAACGATGCCCAGCTCGCACTTACACAGGCGAAACTCGGCGAATCTCAGAGCATATACAGCTATATGGTAGCGAAATCAAGCCTTGAGCAGGTTCTCGGCCATGATTTTATAGACGAAAACGGTAACGTGGATTTGAACAACAGATAATAAGACAATGAAAAATATGAAATTCAGAACTATCATTTACGCATCTGCAGTCGTGATGGCGGCAAGCTGCGGAAACAACACCTCTAAGACAGAAGGTCAGCAGGAGGTGCAGCAGGAAGTGAAACTGAGCAATGTCCAGGTAATGTCAGTAGCAGCTGAAGACATCCCTCAGTCAGACGTATATACCTCTACAGTAGAGCCTTACGCAACAAACAACATAGCACCTCAGAGCCCGTCCAGAATCAAGCACATCTACGTGGAAGTAGGTGATTTCGTGAAAGCGGGACAGATAGTTGCCAGAATGGACGACTTGAGCCTGAACCAGTCCAAGCTCTCATTGGCAAACGACTCTCTGGAATTCAGCCGTATCAAGAGCCTGTACGAGCAGGGAGGCGTTTCCAAGTCGGATTTCGATGCGATGGAACTCAAATACAATGTTACCCGCAGCCAGTACAACAATCTTCTTGAAAATACCATACTGCGCTCGCCTATCAGCGGCGTGATTACCGCGAGAAACTATGACAAGGGCGACATGTACACAGGTCAGCCGCTCTATGTGGTTCAGCAGATTACACCGGTGAAACTGTATGTGGGCGTATCAGAGAGCGACTACACCAAAGTCAAGAAAAACGACAAGGTCACATTGACCGCAGACGCTCTTCCTGGAAAGACATTCACAGGCCATATCGCCAGAATCTTCCCTACGATGCAGGCCTCCACACATACCTTCACAGTTGAGGTCAATGTCACAAATGCCGACCGTCAGCTCAGACCGGGCATGTACTCCAGAGTCACCATCAATTTCGGCGCTACTCACAATGTGACAGTACCTGACGGCTCAGTAGTAAAACAGCAGGGCTCAGGTGTCAGGACAGTGTTCGTGCTTCAGGAAGACGGAACAGTAAAAGAAGCTGTAGTTGCCCTCGGAAGGCACTTCGACGAAAAATTTGAGATCCTCAGCGGACTCAAAGAAGGAGACAAAGTGGTTGTCAAGGGACAGTCAAGCCTGAGAAATGGCGAGAAGGTCAATGTCCAGGAATAGTCCGGCAGTCCCCACTTCATGTAATTTCTAAATCAGAATCAAATGAGCATATATAAAACAGCGGTGAACAAGCCGGTCACTACTGCATTGGTTTTCATAGCTTTTGCAATTTTCGGCGTGTTCTCGTTCATGAAAACGTCCATAGCCCAGTATCCGGACTTCGATGCGAATGTCATAATGGTCATGTCTTCGTATCCTGGAGCAAGTGCAGCGGACGTCGAGACGAACCTGACCAAGGTTCTTGAAAACGGACTCAACGGAGTCAGCAACCTCAAGGATCTGACCTCCAGATCAAAGGAGAACATTACCATTCTTATTCTTGAATTCAACTACGGTGTAGATATAGAGGAGGCGACCAATGATGTCCGAGACAAACTGGACATGATCAACTCTTCATTGCCAGACCAGGCCACTACTCCTGTCATCTTCAAGTTCAGTGCAGATGACATGCCTATCCTCATCCTTTCCGCAACGGCAGAGGAAAGCCTTCCGGGCTTGGACAAGATCCTGGACGACAAGGTTTCCACACCGCTTGCCAGAGTGAAAGGCGTAGGTACAGTGTCAGTGACAGGTGCTCCTACCCGTGAGATTCAGGTGTATTGCGACCCTAACAAGCTTCAGGCTTATGGTCTGTCCATCGCCACTGTTTCCGGAATCATTTCCTCAGAAAACAGGAACGTGCCGAGCGGTAACATTGACATAGGCTCCGAGTCATACTCCCTCCGTATCCAGAAGGAGTTCAAAGACCCGTCAGAGCTGCTCAATATCGTTGTCGGCTACAAGAACGGCGACGCTGTCTATCTGAAGGACGTGGCTACCGTCAGGGACGGCCAGCAGGAGAAAGAGCAGGAAGCAGTCACCAACGGCAGACGTTCTGCGCAGATCGTAATCCAGAAGCAGAGCGGAACCAATACGGTGAATGTCATCAAAGGCATCAAGAACGAACTCAAGAAAATAGAAAAGACACTGCCTACCGATATTCATATCGAGACCGTCGTGGACAGTTCGGACAATATCATCAACAGTATCAACTCCCTGAAGGAGACCATCATCATCACATTCATCCTCGTCATGCTTGTGGTATATGTCTTCCTCGGAAGATGGAGAGCGACACTCATCATTGTCCTGACCATCCCTATCTCACTGCTTGCATCCCTCGTGTACCTGTTCGCTACAGGCAACACATTGAATATCATATCAATGTCGGCCCTTTCCATCGCTATCGGTATGGTCGTCGATGATGCCATCGTGGCATTGGAGAACATCACCACGCACTTGGAGAGAGGTGAAAAGCCTAAGCAGGCAGCAATCCACGGAACAGAAGAGGTGGGTATTTCCATTGTGGCCTCTACATTGACAATGCTCGCAGTGTTCCTCCCTCTGACTCTCGTTACCGGTATGTCAGGAATCATGTTCCGTCAGTTGGGCTGGATCGTCAGCATCATCATGTTCGTGTCATTGGCTTCTTCTGTGGCTCTCGTTCCGATGCTCTGCTCAAGAATGCTCAGCAACAAGAGGCATGACAGCAAGCTCTACAAGATATTCTTTACGCCTATCGACAAGGCTCTGAATGCGATATCTGAAGGGTATGCATACATCATCAACTGGGCTGTCCGTCATAGAAAGACCGTGGTATTCAGCGCATTGGCTATATTTGTGGCTGTGCTGGCCTTTCTCGGACCGCATATCAAGAGCGAGTACTTCCCTCATTCCGACCAGGGCCGTCTGACAGTGTCTATCGAGCTCAATGCCGGTACGTCTCAGGAAGTGACAGGAGAATTTGCCCGCAACTTCTATAACCGTGTCCGTGAGCAGGTTCCTGAAATCAAGATCTGCAGCTACACCTACGGCCAGGCTGACTCCGACAATGCGTTTGCAAGTATGCAGACCAACGGTTCCAATGTCATATCAATGAACATCAACCTCGGAAGTATGGAGCTTCGCAAGCGTTCTGCAAGTGAAATCGCCGACATTATCCGTGCCGATATCCGGGAATATCCGGAAATCCATAAAGGAACCGTGACCGAGGGTATGGGCGGTATGGGCGGTGCCGCTACGCTAGATGTGGAAATCTACGGCTATGACTTCGCTACCACGGACCGCGTGGCCAAGGATATCCAGGCCAGGATGCTCGCAGACCAGTCGTTTGCCCAGGTTACTCTGAGTCGTGACCAGTACACTCCTGAGTATCAGGTGGATTTCGACAGGGTGAAACTTGCTGCCAACGGATTGAATACGACCACAGCTGCAGCTTCTGTAAGCGCTGCCATGAGCGGTTCAGTAGGCTCATTCTATCGTGAAGACGGTGAAGAGTACGATATCAGAGTGCGTTATGCTCCTGAATTCAGGACAAGTGTGGAGGATATTGAAAACATCATCATCTACACTCCTGCAGGTGCCGGCATCAAGATCAAGGACCTCGGAAAAGTGGTCGAGACTGAAGTTCCTCCTACAATCGAGAGGAAGAACCGTCAGAGAATGATCAAGGTATCGGGTGTGATTGAGGGCGGTCACGCGATGAGTGAGGGCGTTCAGGCAGCACAGACTGCCATCAATGAGGCAAATATCCCGTCCGAGCTTAGCGCCAAGGTGGCCGGAGACTATGAGGACCAGCAGGATATGTTCGTAGATCTCATTACCCTTATGGTATTGATCGTCATACTGGTTTATATGGTGATGGCATCACAGTTCGAGTCATTCATGAGTCCGTTCGTGATCATGTTCTCAGTGCCGTTCGCTCTTGTGGGTGTGATTTTCGGTCTGTGGCTTACCAATACGGCTCTCGGTGTGATGGCGATGATCGGTCTGCTGATTCTTATCGGTATCGTGGTGAAGAACGGAATTGTGCTGATTGACTACCTTATCCTGTGCCGTGAGAGGGGAATGAATATTCTCGACGCTGCGGTAACTGCTGCAAGAAGCCGTCTCCGTCCTATCCTCATGACCACGCTTACTACTGTGCTCGGTATGATTCCTATGGCAATCGGAACGGGTGAAGGTTCTGAAATGTGGCGCTCACTTGGTGTGACTGTTGCCTGGGGTCTGTCAGTTTCGACAGTGGTTACATTGGTGCTGATTCCTACCATCTACTGCGTATTCGCTACGAGGCAGGAGAAGCACAAACAGAAAAAGCTTGCCAAGCAGGCTGCAATAAACGGCTAAAAAGCATTGATTATGAAAGCATTGTTTATATCATACAATCAGGCGTTCAGCGAGGAAGTTCTCGAAGTCCTCGACGCCAATGGGCAGAGGGGTTTCACTCTTTGGGACAATATCCAGGGCCGTGGTTCTGTGGACGGTGAGCCGCACTATGGCAATCACGCATGGCCGGCATTGAATTATGCGATTCTCGCCGTCGTTCCTGATGACAAGGTGCAGGGTATCGTCTCTGCGCTGAAGTCCAAGGATGAGGAAACGCCGGAATTGGGACTCAGAGTATTTGTCTGGGATGCTGCCCAGGCTTTCTAAGTAACCGTAAAGGATTACAGAAGCCTGGATCCATATATGTACGGGGGATGATTTACATGTCATTCCCCTTTTTGGCATCTGACGGAGCAGCAAAATGATTTCGTATTTGCGAAACTTCGGTCAGATTATTATATTTGTAAACTCTAAAATATATTATTATGGCAAAAGTAGTTACGAACGAGAATTTCTCGGATATCATTTCCGGAGCAGCTCCGGTAATAGTGGATTTTTGGGCGACTTGGTGCGGTCCTTGCCGTGCTCTCGCCCCGACAGTGGACGAGGTGGCTGCCGAATATGAAGGAAAGGCGGAAATAGTGAAGTGCAATGTGGATGATTGCGAGGATATCGCAGCCCAGTACGGCATCAGAAGCATTCCTACACTTCTTTTCTTCAAGGGCGGTCAAGTAGTTGACAGACTTGTGGGTGCTGTTCCCAAAGCGCAGATTACATCTAAAATTGACGCTCTTTTATAAGCTCTTTCATAAAGAGGCAAAAATTATGTTCAAGAAATTTGCTGCAGCAGTAGTGGCGGTGATATTGGCGTCATCACTCTATGCTTATGCCGGCGACCGTAGCGGTGCAAGGCTCGGCATTATGGCCGGATTTACTTCATCGTCATCAAATGCCAAGAATCTGGCCCCGAGTTCCATAGGCAGGTATCATTTCGGTGTTACCGCAGAGATTCCTATTGCATTCGGGTTCGCCGTACAGCCTTCAGTGCTGTATCAGGCCAAGGGTACCAAGCTGAGCGATGCGAATATCGACAACTTCAAGCTTGATGCGAAGGTTTCCTACATCGAAATCCCTGTACAGGTTCAGTGGGGACCTGACTTGATGGCTTTCAGACCTTATGTGTTCGCGGAACCGTTCATCGGATATGGACTCCATTCCAAGGTGAAGGGCTCAGATCCGATATCCTATTCATCCAAATCTTTCAGCGAGGCGGCTTTGTCCCGTTGGGAGTACGGTTTGGGACTCGGCGCCGGAATCGATGTCTGGAAGATGCAGGTTTCAGTGAAATATTACTGGAACTTCGGTTCTCTCTATTCTGAAAGCGGCAAGATGAACGATGTCGGCAAGCATGTCAAGGATGCGTTCAAGGACGGCAGGAACTTCAACGGCATATCGTTCTCATTAGCTTTTATGTTCTGATATGACTTGCGATAGGAAAGTGGTGATATTCTGCTCCTCAAGCCAAAGCGGCATTGATCCGAAATATGACAGTGCTGCGAGGGAGTTGGTCCGTGCTCTTGTGGAAAGGGACTATACGGTGGTGTCCGGAGGGACCCGGAAGGGCACTATGGGTGTGGTCTCTGACGAGGTGGTTGCTGCCGGCGGAAGACATGTCGGCGTGATTCCGCGATTTATGGAAAGTGTTGTCGCACGTGAACTTACAGAGACAGTGTGGGTTGATACGATGTCTGAGCGCAAGGACAAAATGCGTGAGGGGACGTGTGCTGCGGTAGCTTTGCCTGGCGGAGTGGGGACATTGGAAGAGTTGGTGGAGACACTGACGCTTGCCAAGCTCCAGAGGTACAGCGGGAAGATTTTCGCTCTGAACATCGACGGATTCTATGACAAGCTCATCGCTCTCCTTGAGCATTATGTGGATACCAAGATGATGGATGCCGCCACTATGGAGCTTATATCATTCCCGAAGACGGTGGATGAACTTGTGAAAATGTTGTAGATATGGATTTCAGCAGCATAAAGGATTTTCTGAAAGAGGACCTGGACAAGGTAAACAAGCTGATGGCGACGTCGCTGTCCACGGATATCGAATTGTTGGACAAGACGAACAGGGCGATTCTTTCGCATAATGGAAAGCAGGTGAGGCCTGTGCTGACTCTGCTTGTGGCCAGGGCCTGTTCCGGAGGATTTGTTACTGATGATACGATAAAATATGCCGCTGCGGTGGAGTTGTTGCACAATGCTACCCTTCTCCACGATGATGTGGCGGATGACAGTCCTGTGCGGCGGGGTGCGCCTACGGTGATGTCCATTCTCGGAGGACGTGCTTCTGTCCTGCTGGGGGATTACTGGCTGGTGAAGGGAATGGAGAACATTCTCGCCAGCAGGAATTCATCGGACAAGGTCATACGGATTTTTGCCTCCACATTGACAGACCTCGCTGAGGGGGAATTGCTTCAGTTACAGAAGGCCGAGACCGGTGATACGCTCGAAAAGGATTATTACAGAATAATTTACGACAAGACGGCATCGTTGTTCGTGGCTTCCGCTGCTGCAGGAGCGATATCGGTGAGCGCTACTGAGGAGAAGATGTCGGCGGCCAGGACCTATGCGAAATGTCTAGGTGTCGCATTCCAGATAAGGGATGATATATTCGACTATGAAGAGAATGCCGAGATAGGCAAGCCGGTGGGGTTGGATCTGAAGGAGAAGAAGATAACATTGCCTCTGCTCGGGGCATTGGCCAAAGCTGGTGAGGAGCGTGGACGGGAGATCAGGCGGAAATTGTGCAGAATCGATGATCACCCTGAGTATGGCGGTGAAATCATTGAGTTTGTGAAGTCGGAGGGCGGAATCGAATATGCCCGCAAGCGTCTTTACGAGTATGTGGACAATGCGAGGATAGCGTTGAGGCCTTTCGGAAACATGCAGGAGGTCGAGATGCTGGGTGAAATTGCAGAATTTACGGCGGACAGGAAGTCATGAGGTTTTCGGATGTCATAGGAAATGCTGAAGTGAAGGCAGCGCTGGTCAGAATGGCCGTCGCGGGCCGCATTCCGCACGCTATGATGTTTTACGAGAATGAGGGCTGTGGGGCTTTGGCGCTGATCGTGGCATTCATGCAGTATCTTAACTGCAAGCATCGTGGGGAAGAGGATTCCTGCGGAACATGCCCAGCATGCAACCAGATTTCCAAGTTGATTTATCCGGATATGCATTTTGTCTTTCCGACTGCATCCAAGGACAAGTCGAGTGAAAAACCGTCGTCGCTCACCTATATACAGAAATGGCGTGAACTTTTCGTGCGCAACCCGTTCTTCATGGAGAATGAGCTGTACGAGTCTCTCGGCATTGACAAGAAATCTTCCGTTATTCCGGTCCTGGATGCGCAGATTATCCTGAACGAACTTTCGCTTTCGTCTTATTCTGACGGATATCGGGCTGTGGTGATATGGCTGCCTGAGAAACTGAAGGTGGAGACTGCCAACAAACTGCTGAAAATCATTGAGGAACCGTCTGAACGCACATTGTTCTTCATGGTTACCCATCAGCCGGAAAGGGTGCTCCAGACCATACGTTCGAGGTGCCAGCTGATAAGGGTGAAACCGGCTGCAAAAGAGGAGATTGCGGCTGCATTGCCACGATGGACCGGTGTGGATGCGGAAGCGGCGGGCGCGGCAGCGGAATTTGCGGGTGGCAGCATCGGCGTGGCGATAAGGAGTCTTGCGGAGCGGGATGAGAATGTGGAGATGATGGACGTGTTCATGAGGCTGATGGATGGGATATTGGCCCGTGATTTCCAGGATGTTCTCGAGACCGGTGATGTGATAGCTGCGATGGCTTCTCGTGAAAAACAGAAAGCTTTTTGTAAATTCGCAGGTGACTGCATACGAAAGATATACATGATTCAGAAGGGGTTGCCTTCTCTTGCCGGTGTGCGTCCTGAGTACAAGGAGTTCTTCAGCGAAGCCGCAGCGAAACTGGGCCCGGACTTCTGCAGGCGGGCGATTTTGGCGATAAACAAGGCCAATGCGATGGTTGTCCGCAATGTGAATCAGAAAATTTTGTTTACGAACATGGTTGACAGACTGTTCGTGAGTTGATATATACAGATATGGAAAATAACGAAAATATACAGTTTGACTGCAACCGTGGCTGTACGGTTACCAGAGATGCCAACGACGAGCTGAACTGCACCTACCGCAGGGGCTGCTGCAAACTGGAGGACTATAATTGGCTGAAAGGCATTTCCCAGGGGCAGTATTCTGACTGTTACGAAGTGCGTTTCAAGAATACGAGGAAGGGTTTCTATGTGAATTCCTCAGGCCAGAGCATCAAGATGGGCGATCTGGTCATCGTCGAGGCGCAGAGCGGTCACGACTTGGGTATCGTTACACTCGAGGGCCCGATAGTCGGCAAGCAGATGAAGTGCAGGGGCATTGACCCTGAAACTACGGAATTCAAGAAAATCTACAGGAAGGCAAAGTCCCTCGACATCGAAAAATGGCAGGAGGCGATTGCGCGTGAGCAGGAAACGATGATCCGTTCCCGTCAGATAGCTGTGGAACTCGGTCTGGATATGAAAATCGGCGACGTGGAATTCCAGGGGGACGGCACCAAGGCCATTTTCTATTACATAGCGGACGGGCGTGTGGATTTCCGTCAGCTTATCAAGGTTTTCGCTGAGGAATTCCGCATCAGGATAGAGATGAAGCAGATCGGAGCACGTCAGGAGGCTGGTCTGATAGGCGGTCTGGGAATCTGCGGCAGGGAGCTGTGCTGTGCGAACTATATCACGAATTTCAAGTCCATCACCACGGCGGCGGCACGTTGCCAGGATTTGTCGCTCAATCCGCAAAAGCTTGCAGGTCAATGTGGTAAGCTCAAATGCTGCTTGAATTATGAGGTGGCCACATACTTGGATGCGCAGTCCCGCATTCCGCGTGTACAGGAGCCGCTCGAGTTCCAGGACGGACTGGCTTATCTGATGAAGACTGACATCCTGAAAGAGGTGATGTATTTCTCTTATGACAAGGGGTCGCTGGCAAATCTGTTTCCTCTTGCCGCATCTGAGGTGCGTGAGGTGATCAAGATGAACCGGAACGGAATCAAGCCTGAGTCTCTCAAGACTGAACCGGAGCCGGAAATGCCGGAATTCATAACTGCGGTAGGTGACGACAGCATCACGCGTTTCGATTCACCGGGAAAGAAAAAGCGTCGCCAGAACGGTGGCCGTCAGCGTGGCCGTGGTGACGACAAGAATCAGGCGGCACCACGTCAGCAGGGCCGTCAGGGCGGCTCGGACAGGCCGAACCGTCAGGGCCGTGACGGAAGACGCCAGCGTCAGAATGGTCAGCAACAGAATGGCCAACAGAATGGCCAGCAGCCGAAGCCGAACAGCAAATAACAGAATCTCAGGTGATAGTCCGGAGCCATAAAAGTATCGCTTTGACAGGAGTACTGCTCTTGTCAATGTTGGCGCTATCCTGCTCAAGACCAAGTTCTTACGCTCAGTTTGTGCGTACTGGAGCACGCGATGCCTATGGCAGGTTCGTGTTCAATGCTGATATGACCGACACATTGTCCGCATACGATTTTTCGCTGCTCGCGTCGCTGTCCTGCATTGACAGGGAATTTTCTTCATTCAGGTCAATGCCGTTGCTCGTGGTCTGGGAATCTCCTGATGGAGAACTGTTTGAGGACAATATTGTGCTTCAGCGCTCGGCGCTCCGGGATTCTTCCTATTATGACAAGGTGCTTACGGATAGAATCGGGGCCGGACTGGTTCCTGTCAAGCCTGGATTGTGGAAACTTTATATAAAGGCGCCGGAAGATTCATTGAAAAAATACGGCCTGACCGGTATCTGGTTGGAAATCGAAAGAGTGGACAGGAGAGTCAAAGTATTAGTGTTGAAATAGAATATGGGACACGGAAAATTAAAGAAATTCAGCGAGAATGCCACTTTCAGATGTTTGCTTCAGCCGGCATCTGAAGAGGTGTTGGACAGGGCGGGGGACGAGTCCCGTAATTCATTGGTACTGAAAGACCATCCGGTCAAAGGACATTGGTCCGAAACGATGTTCGGCGGCAGAAAGACGCCGGTTGTGGTGGAGTTGGGCTGCGGAAAAGGGGAATATACTGTGGCGTTGGCCCAGAGAAACCCGGACATGAACTATATCGGTGTGGATATCAAGGGTGCAAGGCTCTGGAAAGGGGCCAAGTTTGCGACCGAGAATGAACTGCCGAATGTGGCGTTTCTCCGTACCAGAATAGAGTTTATCGAGGCGTTTTTCGCTCCGGGCGAGATCTCGGAAATATGGCTGACGTTCTCTGACCCGCAGATGAAAAGTGAGAACAGCCGTCTTACAAGTCCGATGTTCCTGGAAAGATACAGACATTTTCTGAAGAAGGGCGGCATCATCCATCTCAAGACCGACAGCACTTTCCTGTACGAATATACGAAGGCCGTGTGTGAGGCGAATAATCTGCACGTATTGGCTTCTACGTCAGATCTTTACGGGCAGGATAGAGATTCGCTTTACTCGTCGGACTTCTCTTCGGTCTGCGGCAAGGCTGCCGTGGATGCGTTGTTCGAAGTGCAGACTTTCTACGAGCAGAATTTCCTCGCCCAGGGGTTCAAGATAAACTACATCGCGTTTACCATAGACCATGAAGGGGAATTTGTATATCCCGAATTCGACGCTGCATATTGGCGTGCTGCTGAGGCTCCGCGTACACTTCCCGGCCATCCGCTTCCGTCATCTTCAAAATAGAGGCTTTCTGCTGCCACGTCAAGGCTCGACCCAATGTATCCGGATGCCCTTGCGCTCCATCCCTCGGAACCAGGTCATCTGGCGTTTTGCGAACTGATGGATGGCATTGCCCAGGAGTGTCTTCATCTCCTCGAGGCTGAGTATTCCTAAGACGTATTGCGTAACGAACTTGTACTCAAGTCCATAGTAAGTCAGATTCTCTGCGGGAACGCCGCTCTCAAGCAGTCGCCTTACCTCGTCCGCCATACCTTCCTCGATCCTTGCGTCCAGCCTCGCATCGATTCGCCTGTTCCTCTCCTCGCGTGAGACCAATGTGCCGATGTAATATGTGTTCTTCGGCAGGAACGCAGTGTTCTCCACAGGATGCTCCTTCTGCCACAAAGCTATTTCCAATGCCCTGATGACTCTTTTTTTCGTGTCAATGTCTGTCTTGTTGTGCAGGGGCTTCATGGACGCCAGCATTGACACGAGTTCATCCATAGACTTTTCTTCCAGTTCGGCCCTCAGTTCAGGAGAAGGCGGCACGTCCGGAATCGAGTAGCCGCACGTGGCAGCTTCGAGGTAAAGTCCTGAGCCTCCGCACAATATGGGGATTCCGCCTCTGTCCATGATGTCCTTGTATGCCTTCTCAAACGCCTTCTGATACTGGTACAGGTCGAATTTGGTACCGGCATCCACGATGTCGATAAGATGATATGGAATCTCCCCGTATTCGTTCAGGTCCTTGCCTGTTCCGATATCCATGCCTCTGTAAACCTGCCTCGAATCCCCGGAAAGAATCTCCGCGCCTGCGACATTGACCGCGCCTGTGGCATTGACACTAGCCGCTCCGTATTTTTCCGCCTTCAGGCGGTTCAGCTCCCGCGCCAGTTCTACAGCGTATTTCGTCTTCCCGGAAGCGGTCGGCCCGAGCACGCAGACAAGGTCAATGCTCTTGTTGTCAATGCTTTTGAGTATTTTTTCCGCGGATATTGTCTCCGGTTCCGGCAAGTCAGCTATGTAGGTGTTGCCGTATGGGTTTTTTGTAGGCATCAGATGACGATTTGATTGATTTATGCAAAAATAACGATAAATTTGCATTTGGATGCTGTTTTATTCAGGCGGCGTCTTAAGGAATTATGGCGAAAGAGAAGAAGAGCAGAGTCAATATAAACAACAAGAGGGCCTCGTTTGATTACGAGTTCCTGGAAAACTATACGGCAGGCATTGTCCTTTGCGGAACAGAAATCAAGTCGATCCGTGCGGGCAGGGCTTCCATGTCAGATGCGTTCTGCTATTTCGACAAAGGACAGTTGTACGTGCGCGGAATCAACATTGCCCTGTATGCCTGGGGCTCTTGGGGACAGCATGCTCCGCTCCGTGACCGCAAACTGCTCCTTCAGAAACGTGAACTCCGCCATCTGAACCAGAAGGTAAAGGAAAAGGGACTCACCATCGTGGCTGTAAGGCTCTTCATATCAGAAAACGGATATGCCAAGCTGAATATTGCCCTTGCGCGCGGTAAGAAGCAGTATGACAAGCGTGAATCAATCAAGGAAAAAGACTTGCGCAGGGCTATGGAGCGGGGTGAATAACCTGCGTCCCTATCGAACACTTACACAACTAATAACTCATTATATGATGAATTTCAGACAAAGGACTCTATTTTACTTGGCGGTTCTTGCCGGTGTCGTTTTTCTTCCGGCCACAGTTTCAGCTTCAGAAAAGAATGATACTTCTCAGTATATTCTTACGCCTAAGGCCTCGCCTTCACCAAGAATCAATGGAGCCAAGGTTTATGGTGCCCGTCCCGGTGCGGATTTCCTGTACAGGATACCTTGTACTGGAGAGCGTCCGATTCTGTTCAGCGCAAAAGGCCTTCCTAAAGGGCTGAAACTGGATGAAAATACCGGTATCATCACAGGCTCCGTGAAAAAAGCAGGCGAATACAAGGTGACATTGAAAGCGGCCAACAGCATTGGCACAGTCGAGCGCGACTTCAAGATCGTCATCGGCGACAAGATTGCCCTCACTCCTCCGATGGGCTGGAACTCATGGAACTGCTGGGGAAACAGCGTGAGCCAGGAGAAAGTGATGAGCTCGGCTCAGGCAATGCTCGACAAGGGCCTGGTGGATTACGGCTGGTCATTTATCAATATCGATGACGGCTGGCAGGGACTCAGAGGCGGCAAGGCCAATGCTATCCAGCCGAACTCCAAGTTCCCTGATATGAAGGCATTGGGAGATTTTCTTCATTCCAATGGCCTGAAACTCGGAATCTATTCAGGACCGTGGGTGGCTACATATGCAGGGCATTGCGGCGAAAGTGCTGATACTCCGGACGGCAAATATGATTTTATCGAGAAAGGTATTTGCGACGAGTTCCATAAGCTGGACCGCAGCAAGATGAAGCGTGATTCGCTCTGGTATTTCACCAAGTATAAATTCGTGGATGTGGATGCTCAGCAGTGGGCAGACTGGGGCGTGGACTACCTGAAATATGACTGGAATCCTAACGACGAGTACAATGTCCGTCTTATGGCGGATGCGCTCCGCGCTACAGGACGGGATATCGTCTATAGCCTATCCAATAGCTCCAAAGTCGGAATGGCTTCATACATAACCAAATATGCGAATTGCTGGAGAACCACCGGCGACATCAGGGACAACTGGGCCAATATGTCGAAAATCGGATTCGGCCAGGATAAATGGGCATCGTTCAAAAGGCCCGGCAACTGGCCGGATGCGGATATGCTCGTGGTCGGAAAGGTCGGCTGGGGACCGTCCACTCATGATTCCAAGCTTTCGGCTGATGAGCAGTACACTCACATCACTCTCTGGAGCATTCTCGCATCACCTCTCCTTATAGGTTGTGATATGGCCGAGATGGACGACTTTACGCTTAACCTCCTATGCAACAGCGAAGTGATAGATGTGAACCAGGACGAACTCGGCTGGCAGGGCGCCAGGATTTATGGTGACAAGGATTACGCAACATATCTGAAACCGCTTGCTGACGGCACTGTCGCCATCGCCATGTTCAACCTGTCGTCTTCTCCTAAAATGATCGGCTTTATTCCTAGGTCAATAGGCGTGATGGGCTCTCAGGTTATCAGAGATCTCTGGAGGCAGAAGGATATCTATACCTGCGGCTATCAAGAAAGATGGGAAACCGAGGTCGCACCTCACGGATGTGTTTTCGTGAAATTGACCCCGGTTAACAAGAATTTCATTCCTGACGGATTCGACAAGAACATCCGATAGGGACCATCGGTCATCGACAAGTCCTACACCGCTGTCGCCTTTAGCTCAAGTGGGCGCTGCCGGCAATACACAATAAGGTCCGACCTGTCTTGGCCGGACCTTTTAAATTGTTTTTGAGCGTTATTCCTGATCGGATAGGTTTTGACGTGTCGCGGGCTCTTGTTCCTTTTCCTTCAGCTTAGTAACCTCCTCCACGGACAAGCGGGGTGCGTCGCTTAACTCTTTAAATATCAATACTTAAGCCATTTTCAGAGTTGCCAAAACCACAACTCTGAAAATGGCTATATTATTGAGTGCTAACGCTTTACGCGCTGCGCCCCGTGTATCGACGTAACCGCGGAGACGCTTACCGGAGACGCTTACCGGAGACGCTTACGATGCTGTCGTCGTTCTTCTCTGTCGGCAGGAAGACTACAGGCCGAAGGACTCTTTGACTTTCGGTACGGAGTCGAGGAGTTCCCAGCCGAAGAACTGCAGAACTTTCTCTACCTGTTTGCCGTCACGTACCACTTTTACGGACTTGGTATATGGCTTGCGTCCTACGTGGCCATAACTTGCGGTCGGCTCGTAAATAGGATTCTTGAGCTGGAATTCCTCAATGATTTTTGCAGGCCTCAAGTCGAAAATTTCATTGACCTTCTCCGCGATAGCTGCGTCAGTGAGCCCGTTGGCTGCTGTGCCATAGGTGTTTACGAATACACTGACAGGTTTTGCGACACCGATAGCGTAGGCCAGCTGGACCAGAACTTCTTCAGCGACACCGGCAGCGACAAGGTTCTTCGCGATGTATCTTGCTGCGTATGCGGCTGACCTGTCCACCTTTGACGGATCCTTTCCTGAGAATGCTCCGCCACCGTGCGCACCGCGTCCGCCATAAGTATCGACAATGATTTTGCGGCCGGTCAGACCTGTGTCTCCGTGAGGACCTCCGATAACGAATTTGCCCGTAGGATTGACATGAAGAATGAAATCATTCTTGAACAGAGACGCGGTCTTTTCCGGGAGGGAGGCAATGACCTTAGGCAGAAGGATTTCCCTTACGTCCTTTTCGATCTTGTCGTGCATTGCCTTGTCCACTCTCTCCTGGCCGAACTGACGCACAGCCTCGTCATACTTCATATTTCCGAGTTCCGGTGCCACGAATTCATCGTGCTGTGTGGAAACCACGATTGTGTGGACGCGTACAGGGTGATTGTGCTCGTCGTATTCGATGGTGAACTGGGATTTTGCGTCAGGCCTGAGATATGGCATCAGGTCGTGGCTGTTCTTTCTGATATCTGACAGAATCTGGAGTGTCAGATGTGAAAGAGCCAGCGGCAGCGGCATGTACTCTTCCGTGTCACGGCAGGCGTAACCGAACATCATGCCCTGGTCTCCGGCGCCCTGATCTTCAGGATTCTCTCTCACGACACCTCTGTTTATATCTGCACTCTGCTCGTGAATAGCTGAAAGAACACCGCAGGAGTTTCCGTCGAACATATAGTCGGCCTTGTCATAGCCGATATTGTTGATGACCTTCCTTACTGTGGACTGGATATCCACATAAGCGTGTTCCGCCCTCACTTCACCGCCTACCACTACGAGGCCGGTGCTGCAGAAAGTCTCGCAGGCAACTTTGGAATCTTCGTCCTGTCGCAGGAATTCGTCCAGGATAGCGTCTGAAATCTTGTCGGCAACCTTGTCAGGATGTCCCTCGGAAACAGACTCTGATGTAAATAAATAGTTCATATCCAATATTTTTTAATTCTTCCAGCGCAGGTGGTTCAGGCATCTGCGTCAATGCTTTTTTCACGGCTCCTGACAGTCGTCCGGACACAAAAAAACGTCCCACTGATGTGGAGACGTAACAAAAACACAAAACATTGATATGAAAAGTGGTTTCCGCGCCACGCGGTCACCGGTTGTCAACATTTTAGCATTTTTTAACGTGGTTGCAAGCAGGCAAATCTCTCCACATCAGTTCTGCAAAGGTAAGCTGATATTTCCGAATAGCAAAATATTTTTTCGGAAAGAAAAAAACTTCTGCTGACAATATGTCGGAACAGCATCGGTCAAACGGTGATTTGAACGCTTTAAATTGTATTTAAAAAGAGACGGAAATATGTAATTAACACGACTTTAATTGTTTTAGTGTTTTATATTTGTAAGTAATAACTTAAATTTGCATAACAAACTATAATAACAATAATTACATCTATGAATTATTCATTAAAGCATTTGTTACTTGCCGGCATCGCTATGTTGGCAGGTTCGCTAGCCTATGCGCAGGTGACAACATCTTCAATGGGTGGTCGTGTCACCGATGAAAAAGGAGAACCGGCAGTCGGAGCAGCTGTAGTAGCTACTCATGAGCCTTCCGGAACTGTTTACGGAGCTATTGTTAACCAGAAAGGACAGTATACCATCAATGGTATGCGTGCCGGAGGCCCATATAAGGTCGAGGTCTCATCTGTCGGTTACAATGCCATTGTCTTCAAGGATGTAACACTCCAGCTTGCTGAGACTTACAACCTTAACGCTACTCTCAAAGAATCTACAGAGTTCCTTGAGCAGGTAGTTGTCATCGGAACTGCAAAATCCAAGTTCAGCAGTGAAAAAACAGGTGCTGCCACCAACATAACCAGCAGCCAGATTACATCATTGCCTACTGTGAGCAGAAGCTTGTCAGACGTTACCAGACTTTCACCTTATGGTGGAAACGGAATGTCATTCGCCGGAACTGACGGACGTACAGCCAACTTTACCGTTGACGGTGCGAACTTCAACAACAACTTCGGTCTCAATTCCAAGCTTCCTGGAGGCGGTAACCCTATTTCCATCGATGCTATCGAGGAACTTCAGGTGGTTATTTCTCCGTACGATGTGCGTCAGACCAACTTCATCGGAGGTGGTGTGAATGCCATCACCAAGTCTGGTACCAACACTTTCAAGGGTTCGGCTTACGTCTATCACCGCAATGAAAACATGCGTGGTGATACAATAGATGGAACCCAGATTGCAAGTGCCCGTGAAAAAGACAGAACTACCACTTACGGTATGACCCTCGGCGGACCGATCGTCAAGAACAAACTCTTCTTCTTCGTCAATGCCGAATATTCGAAGATTCCTTCCATCGCGAACACATGGAGAGCAAGAGCTGACGAAACCGTAGAGCCATCTGCAGCAGCATCCCTCTCATACGCTACCGTAGCTGATATGGAAAAGGTTTCTGCTCATGTGAAGGAAAAATACGGATACGATACAGGCTCTTTCACAAGTTTCCCTGCTGATGAGAGCAACATGAAGCTCCTCGCAAGAATCGACTGGAACATCAATTCCAAGAATCATCTTGCACTTCGTTACAACTTCACCAAGAACGTATCTTGGTCAGCTCCTAACGCATCTTCTATGGACGGTGGTACACGTTCTGCATATGCCCGTATGTCCCTCTATTCAATGTCTTATGCGAACTCGATGTACTCTATGGACAATCTGGTTCACTCATTGTCATTGGATTTGAACAGCCGCATTACTGACAACCTTTCAAATCAGTTCCTTGCGACATTCTCCAAGCTTGATGACGTCAGAGGAACAAACTCAAGCGAGTTCCCTTTCATCGACATCATGGACGGTACTGGAACCAATACCCCGTACATCTCTCTCGGATATGAGCTCTTCACATGGAACAACGCAGTCCACAATACGATTGCGAACGTGAAGGATGACCTCACATACTATTTCGGAACTCACAAGATTACTGCCGGTCTGAACTATGAGTATCAGATGGCTGACAATGCTTACATGAGAAACGGAACAGGTTACTACCGTTACCTTAGCGTAGATGATTTCATCAATGGCGCTGCTCCTGAGGTTGTCTGCCTTACCTATGGTTACGGCGGCGAAAAGAATCCTGCTGCAAGAGTTCAGTTCCACAAAGTCGGTATCTATGCCCAGGACGAGTGGAGTGCTACAGAGAACTTCAAACTTACCTACGGTATCCGTTTCGACGGTTTGTTCTTCGACAATGGCGATCTTATGACTAACAATGCCATCAAGGCCATTGACTACTACGACAGCAACAACAAAGTCCGCAATATCGACACCGGTTTGTGGCCTTCAGGCAAGGTTACTGTTTCGCCTCGTGTCGGCTTTACTTGGGACGTGCTGAAGAACAAGACCCTCACAGTCCGTGGAGGTACAGGTCTCTTCTCAGGTCGTCTGCCTCTCGTATTCTTCACAAACATGCCTACAAACTCAGGTATGGTACAGTATCAGGCTCAGATCAATGCCAAAAATGCCGAAAAGAAGGGATTCACTATGGATGCGTTCAAGGGTGGTCTCGTTACCAATGGCGGTAAGGCTACAGGCCAGGCTCTCCTCGACAAACTCGTAGGTCTCGGCTATCCGTCAGACATTTCTCCGGATAAGGGAACCGTTCCTTCTTCAATCTCTGCTGTGGACCGCAAGTTCAAGATGCCTCAGGTATGGAAGACTTCATTGGCAGTGGACTATCAGTTCCCTACATCATTCCCATTCTCCATCACTGCTGAGGGTATCTACAACAAGACAGTGAACGGCGTCATGATGTCTGACTGGAGCATCATTCCTATTGAGGGATACGCAAGATGGAACGGTGCTGACAACCGTCCGATCTTCCCTTCAACATTCAGAAGCGGAACCAAGGCATTCGTCCTCGAGAACACTCACAAGGGATACGGCTATTCTGCCAATGTTACAGTGAACATGCGTCCTATCGAGAATCTCAGCATTATGGCTGCTTACACCCATACTGCTTCCAAGGAGATTACCGGTATGCCAGGTTCCAACGCAGAGTCTGCATTCACTTATGTTCCGACATCTGCAGGTCCTAACAACATTCCTCTCCATAACTCACAGTACGTGACACCTGACCGTTTCATCGCATCTCTCACTCACCATGACAAGTGCGGAAACCACTTCAGCTTCATTTACGAAACATGGAAAGGCGGCTACAACTATTCATATATGCTTGCAAATGATATGAATGGTGACGGTTATGCTTATGATGCATTGTATATCCCTACAGATAAGGAAGTTGCTGAAAATAAGTTCCGCTTCGCTTCAGACAACGATCGCGACCGCTTCATGAATTATGTCCATAATGACAAGTATCTCAGCAAGCACCAGGGCAAGTACGCAGAAGCTTATAGCGTTTACTCTCCATGGGTTCACAGAGTTGACTTCAGTTACAAGCACGACTTCAAGATCAAAGCTGGCAAGACCACAAATACTCTTCAGCTCAGCCTCGACATAAAGAACTTGCTTAACCTCTTCAACTCCAAGTGGGGCGTATCCAAGTATATGAATACCGATCTGAATGAGGGTCGTATTCTCAAATACGATTCTACCGACAGCGAAGGATATCCGGTGTTCTCTACTCCGAAAAGCGTGAAAGACGGTGTCAAGACATTCGTCTACAACCCGGTAATCGGTCAGTGCTGGTATGCTTCAGTGGGTATAAAATATATGTTTAACTAATCGTATATCAGAATAATATGAAACTTAAATATTTATTGACCGCCGTTCTGGCATCATCTTTCGCATTTGTCGGATGTGATGATGATACGGTAGGATATCTTGACGATATTCAGCTCTCTGAGACATATCTGTCAATTTCGACCAAAGGTGGTACCGCTACTGTGACTGTTGAGTCAAGTGTGGACTGGGAGTTTGTGACCGATGACAATTGGCCAAATGTCATTAAAAGAAATAAGGACGGTAGCATCAAATCAGAAGAGCCTGCTTGGCTTGCCGTTGACAAGATGTCCGGCAAGGCTGGTAAAGAAGTTTTGACCTTCAATGCTGCGGCTTCAGAAGGCGGTAGGGAGTTTGAACTCACTATCAAGGCTGGTGCCAACAAACAGTTCCTCAGAGTCCGCCAGGGCTCCCTCGCTGCCGTTGAAGTTACTTGTAAAGAGGCTAATGAGACAGCTGTCGGTAAGAATGTCAGGGTTAAAGGTACTTGCACGACCATTGAGAACACGACTTTTGGAAACTGGTATATTACAGACAAAACCGGTTCTCTCTACATCTATGGTACACTCGACAAGAAGGGTGCTAAGAAGAATTTTGCAAGCCTCGGTCTTGAAATCGGTGATGTCGTAGAAGTTGAAGGACCTGTAGGTGAGTACGGCGGCAAGAAGCAGCTGGTTGACGTTACTGTGATCAGCATCAAGAAGTCTCTCATGAAAGTGATGACACCATCAGTTGACGTTCCTAAGACGGCATCTGATGTTACAGTGAAAGTCGCTTACAATGGCAGAGGCGTGTTCGTGACATTGCCGGAAGATTGCAGTTGGCTTACTTTCAAGGGTATGACCTACAAGAAGGGTGAGCCTACCAAGATTGACGCTAATCCTGCCGATACCGCAATCGTAGCTTTCTCTGCTGTTGCAAATGAAGGTGCAGCCGAGCGTGTGGCTGAGGTCAAGTTCTCTTCAAGTGATGCAAAACAGTCATCTGAAGGCACATGCAAGATTACTCAGGCGCCTGCAGCATACTTCGTGGAGAATTTCAAGTCATCTAAGGGCGATTTTACCATCAATGATGTTAAACTGCCGGAAGGTTCTACCTATGTTTGGACACATGATGCTTCCAAAGGATATATGAAGGCGTCTTCATTTGTGGGCGGTAAGAATCTTGAATCTGAGTCATGGTTGATTTCTCCTGAGATTGATCTTACGAAGATTAAAGCAGCAACCCTTTCATTCGAGCATGCAATGAACTTCGTACGCAGCGACAATGTTACTGACCATATCTTCATATATGCCAAGAAGGCAGCAGATGCAGATTTGACATTGCTCACCGTTCCTACTTATCCTGACGGAAAGAGTTGGACTTTTGTAGAGTCAGGGGACATCGATCTTAAGAATTTTGTAGGTTCCAAGATGCAGATCGCATTTAAGTACGTAGGTTCTACTACTGTAGCTCCTACTTATGAGGTTAGAAATCTGATTATCAAGTAATTGATTTGCAGATATCTCTTATACGCGGGCGACCCCTAACCGGGCCGCCCGTTTTATGTTTCGGAAAAAGCGGACAAAATTGAGTGATTTCTTGTTGGAAAAGCGGACAAAAGTGTCTGTTTTTACGCTGGAAAAGTGGAAAACATCTCCGCCCCGCTACCTGAGCAATGCATGCTTTTTTTGTATCAGTTGTGTGAATGAAAAATCTGTATGGCTATTCTTTATTCAAGAACAGGTTGCAAAACTCATTCAGTTGTTCTTGCATACGTTCCTGCGGAATAAGGATGCGTTTGTATTCGGCTATCATTGTAGGGCTCATGCTTCGGCTCATGGCGTATTCTACCACAACCCGGTCTGCTTCTGGGCAGAGAATAATACCGATAGATGGGTTCTCGTTGGAGCGTTTCACATCTCTGTCTAGCGCCTCCAAATAAAACTCCAACTGACCGAGGTCCCGCGGATGGAATTTTGTCTTTTTCAATTCCACTGCCACCAATGCCTGCAATCCGCGATGGAAGAACAGCAAGTCTGCCTTAAAGGTAGACGAACCAATATTGAGGTGGTACTCCTGATCCATAAAGATGAAATCCTTGCCTAGTTCAAGAATAAACTGCTTCATGTGTTCTACTAAGCCGTTTTTTAATTTGGCCTCGCTATGCTTATTCGGAAGATTCAGAAAATCAACAAACAACGTATCCTTGAACATTATCGGGGCATTTGGATAAGCATTGAGTAATCCTTTCGACATATTGCTCTTGCTACCTAATAAAGCCGTATATGTCTGATTGGAGATGCAACGCTGAAGTTCTCGCTTCACTAAATGTTCTTTATTGGCATAGAGTATATAAAACATCCGCTCTTCAATATTTTTGCATCGGCAAAGAATTTCCATATGATTGGTCAATGTGGTCAACTCCAAGATTTTAGGCATTTGTTCAGATGCAGCCGGAACAATTTGTGCAGTTCTTGGCTGCACAATTACAGCCTCCCCTTGTTTAGGCAGACTTGCTTCTATTTGTGCAGTTTTTGGCTGCACAAATTCAGAGTTCAGATACTTTTCTACAGTTACGCTGAATGTTTCCGATGAATATTCATCATAAAACATCACCATATTGTAAATGCTTCTCCGACTATAGCCCTTAATGTCTGGACGCCGGGAACGGATATATTCGGATAACTGCGTTACAACCTTGCTCCCCCATTCCTCGCTTTTCAGTTTGGCCGATACATAGCTGCCCACATGCCATGCTGTAAGCAATAGTTCATTATTTACGGTTCTTGAAGCACGGTTTTTATGAAAGAGAATAATGTCTATAACCTCTCCAAACTGTTGCTCCATTGGTGTGGCAATATTGTTTTCCATACGATCAACCTTCATCTGTATTTGTAAAACGTCTTGAGATTTCGTGGTTTCACTGTGGTTACTTTTATATTAACATTATGATGCGAAATTTCAAGATTCATCACAAAAGTAGTGATTTATTCTCAATGTCGAGAAACTTTTGGAAAACAGCTCCGCCCCGCTACCTGAGCAATACGCGCTTGATCTCTCCGGCATCAGTTAAGAGCTTATTCTTTCAGCAGTCTCTCACATGTGGCGGCGATTTCTTCGATGATTTCCTGGCAGCGGGACTCTGGTATTTTGATGTCAGTGCCGGCATTGATCAAGTCTGCCTTGGTGGGGAGGCCGTTGCCCATTACTGATGTCGCATGCTCGCCTCGGTAGCCTTCGCGGCAGAGCGTCAGGTCGTATGCCGGACTTATGCGCCAGGCGCCGGCTTCGCAAATGAAACTGAAGTTTTTCGGATGGTCGTCCTTGTTTTCGGCTATGACATTGAAAACCATTCTTCTGAACTGCTGCTCAACCTGGGCAGGGTCTTGCGTCAGGAAACCGGTCAGATGCAGCAGATTCCGGTAATCCATCGTAAGTTCATTCAATGACAGACCAAGCAATGCGCCGGCAGTTGCGACATGAAGGCGTTTTCCGTCTCGGACGTCGAATCGTTTGGACGCAAAATATTTATTGTCAATGAGTTTGAATTCCGGAACTTTTATCCCGCAAGCAGCGGCCGCCACATTGTAATCGTACTCCATCTTGCCGAAATCAGCAGGATCATAAACGTGCCGGAACTTTACCAGCCACTCTCCTTCATCATCTTTCATCAGGCATTTTGGACGGCACCCACCGGAATTTCCGCTATTAAAATATAGAACATCTTCATCCTTGTCAGACTTCTCCGACAGGACATTGAACGCTAAATCCTGAAGCTCATCCAGTTCAGGCAACGCCTTGTCTTCGCCCACAAAAGTTTCAGGCAGGTAGGCCAATGCTCCCATACCGGATTCGCCCACGATGCTCAGCATCTGCACCGGGGTCAATGTCGAAGCGTCAATGCCTTGTTTCCGTAGAAGCCGGCTAAGCAGGTAGCGGCCGTATCCGTCCGGGATGCTGTCGTCAAATATTCCGAAATTGCCTGCAAATGAGTCTTTTTGTGCAATGAATAGGTCCTGGCGCAGAGGTAATTCCAGAGGTGAAACGGAGAATCCGTCGGCAAGCCATTCTCTTGAATATTGAAATACGCAATGCCTGTTGTCGGGAGCCATTGCCAGTTCTCCGACTTTGCGGCCTTCCATATGTACGCTAAGTTTATTTATGATTTTCACGTTGACCTCTCTTTCTGTTTTTGTTGTTGTTGATGGTGTCGAGCTCCTTCATTGTGGTGAAGATGGCTTCGGACATGAGTTTTTTCACGTCGGATGAATAGCCCAATGCCTTGGCTATGGCAACATAGGAAGCCAGTGAGATAGTGTGGAGGCTCTCGAATTTCGCTATGGTGGAAACAGGGACGTCGGACCTCTCGCAAAGATATTTGCGGGTCCAGCCTTTTTCGAGACGACGTTTTTTCGCATTGGCCGCCATTACCTTCAAAATGTCGTCAATGCTCTCCGGGTTATATTCGTAATACATACAATGGTATCTGTTATCTGCAAAAATAGCAATAAAAATCAATATAGTAGTAATTATATCTAAAAATTGAATCTGTCGGCCGAAAAATGTTGGAGGTGGACGGCATATTGCATATTTAACGATTTCGTTTGGTTATTTCGGGATACTTGGCTATATTCGTAGTTCCTATGCAAGGCAATATAAATATTAACAAGCAATAACATGAAACTCAAATCTTTATTTTTAGGTTCATTCGCATTGACAGCAATGCTTTTTGCGCAGAGCTGTGGCGATAAGGAAGAGACACCGTCAGGTGCTCCTTCAGTAGAGATTGCTCCGGCAACTCTTACCTTCGATGCGACTTCTTCGACTCAGTCTGTAGAAGTTAAAGCTACACGTGACTGGAAAGCCACTCCTATGGTTGACTGGATTTCAGTAAATCCTGAGAAAGGTGCTCCTTCAAACGGTACCAAACTCGAAGTTACGGTCCTGAGCAACGACGGCGCAGACCGTACGGGCGTTGTGAAGGTGACTATCGGATTCGATTCCAAAGAGCTGAAAATTTCCCAGAAGGGTACAGGCGCGGCAACAGCAGCAGTCGTATATCACAATGATTTCGATAAAGAGCTTGCAGTGAAAGGTGAGTCTGGTTGGAAGACATACCTCGACTCTTTTGGCGGTTGGAAGAATGAGACCGGTTCAGGTATATCGACTGTGGAGTATGCTTTCAGCGGAATGTCTGCCAGAACTAATTCCACTGGTGCATCCGACAGCAAATATTCTGACTATTCGGGTTCCGGAAAGAACTATCTCTGGTTTGCAAAAGATAATTATTTCCATGTGAAGAATATCTCTCTTCCTGAAGGTAAGACAAATTATACTATTTCATTCGGTTCAGAAAGAAATCTGTATCAGGCTGCTGACAACACGTTTGTTCCTGAAGAGTTTCTGGTTTATGTCAGCAATGACGGCAGCAAGTGGGTTAAACTTGAGTATGCATTCCCTAACGGATTGAAAAACCGTCGTTGGGATCTCGCATCTTCTACCTTCACAGTTCCTTCAGGAACCAAGTCTCTCCACATCTACATCAAGGCGACACTTGCCAGTGCATATCTGATGGATGACCTCGACCTTAGCGTTGCTGCTTCAGCAGGTACCGCTATCGACTTCTCCAAGGGCATTGACCTCGGAACTGGCGGCAGCACAGGCGGCGGAGAAACTCCAGAGCCGGCAGGAAACACCATCGCTGCAGTTTGCGCAGCCGCAGCAGGCTCAGCCGCAGACCTCAAGGATGTTCTGGTTACAGGTGTTACCACCCAGAGCTATGTGATTACTGATGAGACAGGAAGTGTGCTTGTCTTTGTAAAAGCTGACCCTAAAGTTAAAGTAGGTGACAAGGTCAATGTTGCCGGCACGACAGGTGAGCACAACGGCCTTATTCAGATTGCTACCCCTACGACTACAGTGGTTTCCAGCGGAAATGCTGTAACATATCCTGCTCCACTTGAGTTCACTGAGGCTAACTTGGCAGATGCTCCTAAGAAAGTCACTTATGTCTCTTTCACCGGAAATGTCAAGAAGAACAACAAGTACTATAATATTTACATCGGAAGTGTTACCGATAAAGATCTTTCTTTATCTTATTATCCTGGCAACATGGATGAGTTTGTGGACTGCGATATCAAAGTGAAAGGATGGTATGTCGGTGGCGGCACACACTATCAGATAGTTGCAACTGAAGTAGAGAAAGTGGAAACAACCGGTCCTAAGTTCTCTGTAAGCACTACCGCTCTCACAGCAAAGGCTGGTGACACTTCTGCTTCTTTCGATGTAAAGGGCAATGTAAAGTGGACAGTTTCTTCTGACAATGCTGCTTATAAGGTATCTCCTGAATCAGGTGATGGCAATGGCTCTGTAACTGTATCATTTGCGGAGAACACGACTGATAAGGACGTGACTGTGAAACTTACTGTTTCTACGACAGCTGATGTTGCAACCAAGTCTTATACTGTAGTTCTGACACATCAGGGAACCGCTACGGTAGAGGCTGATTACAGCAGCAATGTTAAATGGACAGGTGTTACCAACGCTTATCCTACAGACCAGGCTACAGTCAATGGTGGCGAGAAGAAATTCACTGTGCTTAAACTTGGTAAAGGTAGTGCGGTAGGTTCCGCCACAATGGTCATTCCTGCAGGCACCAAGAAAATCTCATTCTATGCGTATGCCTGGAAGGGGAAGACAGTAAGCCTTTCATTCAAGATCGGAGAAACGGCTCTCGGTTCAAACATTGCTTTGAAGGCAAATGAGGGATGTGCAAGTGTATCTCCATATAAGCTTGTCAATGTGTCCAAATCTGACATGTACACGATAGATGTTACTGCTCTCAACGGAGGCAATGCATTGGCTTCAGATGTCACAGTCACGGTAGAGTCCGTGAAAGGTACGGATTACAGGGCTGTGATATTCGCTGTCAACGCGGAATAATATAGGACTATACTTTTGGTATTAAAAGGGTGCCCGGAAAACCGGGTTGCCCTTTGTCCGTCTAAAACAACATTGTTTCAAGGGTGAAAAAATCATTGAAATATATTATGAAATGGGTGTTGGCACTGATGGTGTCAATGCCCATTGTTTTTTCTTGTGATAAGAATTCCGACAATCGGAATAATATAAAGGCTGGATTGACAATCAAGGGCAACGACCTTACAGAGTATAATATGACTGCGGCAAAGGGCGAGCACTTCCTTTCGGTTACGGCATCGGGAGATTGGAACATTTCTGTTTCATCAGAAGAATCTGATGTTTCTTGGGTGACTGTAAAACCGGAATCAGGTAACGGCAGCAAGTCCAACGTGATTCTTGCATGGGAGGCCAATGGCTCTGAGCAGTCCAGAACTGCGGTGCTGACACTGAAGGCATCCGGAGCATCTGCGACATTGGCATTGACTCAGGCAGGCAAGAGCGAAACTCCTGAGCCGACACCGGGACCAAATCCAAACCCGAATCCGGGTCCGTCTGAGATCAAGGCTGGCTGGCTTGAGCTTCCGGCAATGCCGGAGGACAGCAAGATCGGTTTCTTCTCGCACGATATGAAGATCGGCAATGTCAAGACCAGAAATTACACATTTGCCTGGGATTACGAGAATCTTGTCGCTCCGTGGGTAGCCTATCCGCTCAGCACCTGGACAATCGGCTCGGGAAAACGTTCCAATGCCTGGGGATTGGACCCTTCCCTTCCTGAGAAATACCAGCCTGTGCTGTATCGTGGTTTCGGAGGCGGTTACGACAGGGGGCACCAGTTGCCGTCTGCGGACAGATTGAATTACTCAGCAAACGTAACGACGTTCTATGGCACGAATATGACCCCGCAGCGGTCTGAGCTCAACCAGCATTCTTGGGCAAACCTTGAAAGCAAGGTGCGTTCTTGGGCAAGCAGGGCGGACACTTGCTATGTGGTAACCGGTTGTATTACGAAAGGCAGCACAAAGACCGCAAGGGATAATGTCGGAAAGAGAGTGACCGTTCCTACTCATTATTACAAAGCAGTTCTGAGATATAGCAAAAACTCGACATTCGGTCATTCCGGATATATAGCCTGCGCGATCCTTCTGGAGCATAAAGGATATGGAGACAACAATAACTTCAAGCCTTATGCTATGTCCATTGACGAACTCGAGAAAAAAATCGGCATTGACCTTTTCGCAAATCTTCCTGCAGCGATCGGGGAGGATGCGGCGGCTAAAGTTGAGGCTGAGGACCCTGCTACAGTAAGCTGGTGGTGGTAACGTGATGGCACTAAAACACAAACATTGACAATGAAAAGAATAATTTACACAATCCTGGCTCTGCTGCTGATTTCCGTATCAGCGTATGCAGGCGGTCCGAAGCGTTATGTGCTCGGGTTCTACAATGTGGAGAATCTCTTCGACACATACCATGATGAGGGAAAGAATGACTATGAGTTCCTTCCGGACGGCAAGAACAAGTGGACAGAGCCGAAATATGAGAAGAAACTTCACAACATCGCCACGGTCATCAAGGCTATGGCAGATGAGAACAAAGCTTTCCATACGGTGCTGGGACTCAGCGAGATAGAGAACCGTCACGTGTTGGAGGACCTGGTCAGCCAGCCTGAAATCGAAGCGGCGAACTACCAGATTGTCCATTACGACGGCCCGGACAGACGAGGTGTCGATGTGGCGCTGCTGTATCGTCCGGAACATTTCACGGTAGAAGAGAGCAAGTCCATTCCGTTTGACTTCAATTCCACGACCATCACCTTCACCATGGACAAGGAAGGACAGGACTATTTCCGTACACGTGACATCCTGATGGTCAGAGGGTTGCTCGACGGCGAGATGTTCGCATTCTTCGTGGCCCATCTTCCTTCACGTATCGGCGGCAAGGGACAGGACCTCAGAAGCCGTGGCGCGGAAATCATCTACGAGCACTCACTGGAACTGATGAAACAGTATCCTGGCATCAAGATTATGGTGATGGGTGACATGAATGACAACCCTACCGACGAGAGCATGGTAACATACATGCACGGCAAGGAGACCATCGCCGAAGTCGGCGAGCAGGACTTCTTCTCCCCGTTCTTGTCAATGCTCAAGGCAGGTTACGGCTCACTCGCCTACAGAGGCACCTGGAACATCTATGACATCATCCTTGTAAACCAGGCAATGGCCAATGCTCCTAAGGGAACTCTGAAGATCCAGCCTATCGTGAAGAAGAAATACTACGGCCGCGTATTCAGCCAGCCGTTCATGACACAGCAGGAAGGACAGTACAAGGGTACGCCGTTCCGTACATTCTCAAGCGGTACGTTCATTGGCGGTTACAGCGACCACTATCCGACCTACATCATCGTAAGCAACAAGTAATTACAGTATTCAATATGATTAAAAAATATCTTCTATCCATCTCAGCGCTGATTCTTTCGGTGGCGATGTCCGCTCAGAATCCTACCGGAGGCGTGAAAGGCGTTGTCGTGGACCGCTCTTCCAAGACAGCCTTGGACGGCGCAGTCCTGAAACTGTATTCAGGCACACAGGAAATCGCCACAGTACGCACAGGTGCTGACGGCTCATTCTATATTCCTGACCTCAAGGACGGTATGTACGACCTCGTGATCGAGAATTCAAACTATCTTCAGTCCAAGGTCAATGTCACTGTCAATGACGGTTATGTGAAGAATATGTTCAAGTTGTCATTGACTCCGGTCCACAAGGTAGGAGAAGTCGATGACGCGAGCTTCACCGAGTTCGACCTGGACGACTCGGGTTATCAGGACAGCCCGACCATCCTTTTCGGACAGAATGACGTGTTCAACAACATTGCAGGATACAACTTCAGCTCAGTGCGTTTCCGCGTGCGCGGTTATTCCAGCGAGTCCCAGGATGTCTATATGGCAGGCGTGAGGATGAATGACGCGATTACCGGCTACACTCCTTACTCTCTGTGGAGCGGTCTGAATGAGGCGGTCCGCAGCAAGGAAAGTGTAAACGGTTCAGAGATTTCCGACTACGGCTTCGGTGGCTACAACGGACTCACCAACATTGACCCGATGGCATCGAAGGTCCGCACCGGCTGGAGAGGTAGCGTGCTGACCAACAGCGCATTGTACCGTCTCCGTCTGATGATGACCTATTCTTCAGGCGAACTCGACAACGGCTGGTCATACGCATTCAGCGCATCTGCCCGTCTCGGCGGCAATGACTGGATCAAGGGCGTTTACTATCGTTCATTCGGCTACTACGGTTCCGTGGAGAAGAAGTTCGGCGAGGAGCACAAACTCGGTCTGACCTTCATGGCGGCTCCTGGTCAGAGGGGTGCGCAGAACGGTTCTACCCAGGAGGTGTATGACCTTATGGGCGACAATATGTACAACTCCAACTGGGGTTATTACAATGGCAAGGTGCGCAATGCCCGCGTGAAGAAGACTCACGAGCCTATCGCTATCCTGAAATACGACTTCACTCCTGAGTCCAAGAAGCTGAAGGCTTCTGCTACAGTGCTTTACCGCTTCGGCAAGAACGGATATACTGCACTTGACTGGTACGATGCTCCGGACCCGAGACCTGATTACTACCGTAATCTTCCGAGCTATTTCTTCATGGACAATACTGACTACAACCGTCTGAACTATTCCAAGTACATGTGGGCGAAAGAGCAGTGGGAGCAGGATATTCCTAGCATCACTCATATAAACTGGGACAGACTGTATGCTGTCAATGCCATGAACAGCACTGCTGACGGCAACCGCTCGAAGTATGTTATCGAGGAGCGCAGGACTGACCAGCAGGACTTGAACTTCGCTGCCAACGCGAAGTGGAGCCCGGTGAATTGTTTCACATTGGCCGGCGGCCTTTCATACAAATGGAACAGGACCGAGTATTACAAGATTCTGGACGATCTGCTCGGCGGTGACTATTACGTGAACATTGACCAGTTCGCAGAGAGGGACTATGCTTCTTCTGTGACAATGTACCAGAATGACCTGGACTATTATCTGAAGAACGGCAAGGCCCAGACATTGAAGCAGGGCGACAAATACGGTTACGACTACTATGCAAACGTAAGACGTGCAGAGGCTTGGGCTTCAGGCAAATTCTCCAAGTTCGGTCTGGATGTGGCATTGGCAGGACGTATCGGTTACACCAAATATTGGAGAGAAGGTCTTCTCCGCAAGGGTCTTTTCCCTGGTCTTGATGCTAATGGACAGCCGATGACTTACGAAGGAAAGGTCATCACGACTTACGACCCTATTACAGGTGACGCCATCACTTCGCTCGGCAAGTCCGAGGTCAAGGATTTCCTGACAGGTGCTGCCAAACTCAATGTCAGCTACGTGATACCTGGCGGTCACAGGGTTTATGCAAATGCTGCGTTCATCGCTGATGCGCCTAATTTCAACCAGGCGTTCATCTCCCCGAGAACAAGAAACAGCATTGTCCCGAATCTGAAGACAAACAAGACATTGACCGCAGACCTGAACTATGCTTACAGCAATTCAGGCTACGATGTCCGTGTAACCGGTTATTATACAGCCATCAAGGACCAGTCCAAGGTGATGAGCTTCTACGATGATGCGCAGAACTCCTTCACCAACTTCGCGATGAGCGGCATTGACCAGCGTCATATCGGTCTTGAGCTTGGTTTCAAGGTGCCGCTTCCGGTTCCGAACCTTGCTCTCCAGGGTGTGGTCTCCTACGGCCAGTTCGTTTACACTTCCAACCCTAAGATGTACCAGACTTATGACAACAGCGCGGCTATCGTCGAGGATACCTATGGCGTGACCATCCCTTACTGGAAGAGTCATCCTACTGCTGATGGCAAGACTGTAAAACATTATGTTTCAGGCACTCCGCAGCTCGCTACAAGTCTCGGCCTGTCTTGGAACAAGAACTACTGGTTCGTGGATGCCGACGTGGACTACTTCGACTTCGCATACCTGGACATGAACCCTCTTTACAGGACAGACATGGCTACCTCAGGTCCGGACAAGACCGTTACTCCTACCGAAATCGAGTATATGGCCGCTCAGGAGAAGTTCAAGGGTGCTGTTCTTGTCAATGCAAGTGTGGGCAAGTCCTGGTACATCAAGAGAAACTACCAGCTCGGCTTCTCTCTTCAGGTGAAGAACATTCTCAATACTACGAATCTCCGCACCGGCGGTTACGAGCAGACCCGTCTCGTGGACAATACCGTGAGCAAGGAGCGTTACTGCAGGTTTGATTCCAAGTATTTCTATATGAGCGGAATCAACTATATGTTGAACATTTATTTCAGATTCTAATATGAACAAGATATTTAACATAATCGGAGCTGCGGCTGTTTCACTGGCAGCGCTCGCTTCCTGCGACGAATGGGAGCCGGTCTTCACAGGGGATTATGGCAAGGCCGACGTCTATACGCCGGTGACATTGACTCCGAACACTACGATACTGGATCTCAAAAAGTTATACACTACTCCGGGAACTCCTGTGACAATCAGTGATGACATCGTTATCGGCGGTCAGGTGATTTCCGAGGACAGGTCCGGCAATGTGTACAAGAGTCTTTATATCCAGGACGAGACAGGCGGAATCGAGCTGAAGCTCGGAAAGAACGGTCTGTACAATGACTACAAACTCGGTCAGTGGGTATATGTGAAATGCAGCGGTCTTACTCTCGGCGCATACAACGGCATGGTCCAGCTCGGCTGGGAGAGCAATGACTCCAAGTACGAAACATCCTATATCGAAGTGCAGTATATCATTGACACACACATATTCAGAGGCGAGATCGGAACGCCGGTAGCGGCCAAGAAAATAACGGATTATAAGGAGCTTCTGGTGAATGGGGACCCTAATAAGGGCTTCAAGCCGGAACTCGTGGGCAGCTACGTGGAACTCGACGGCCTTGCCTACGGAAATCAGATTTTCCTGCTCGTCTATATCGACCCGAACAAGGATACGAGCGACAATGACAACCGTATCTTCTTCTCAGACAAGACTTGGGGAGTCACCACTTGGGCAATGTCCAAGCAGGGCTTCCTCAATTATCTGAATAGCGGCGTTTTCGATGAGGGAAAGACCAATACAGGCCGCAAGGTCACTGACTTGAAGAAGGAATTGACGAAGAACGCTTCCGCCTATACCATAAGCCAGTATTTCAAGATGGGCTCTATAGATGTTCAGATCCGTACCAGCGGCTACTCGAAATTCGCTGATACCCAGATTGACAAGAAGATTCTTAATGAGGGCGCAAAGATCAATGTAAAAGGAATTCTGACCACATACAAAGGCAGTGCGCAGTTCACACTCATTGACCTTGATGGCGTGGAAATAGTCAAATAGTTCATTATGAAAAAGATATTTGTTTTGGGAGCGACGATTATGATGATGTCGGCTTGTAATTGCAATCCTTTCATGAAGGAATGGACGTTGGAAGGCGGTTATCCTCCTTTCGACAAGATCAGAGTCAGCGACTATGTTCCGGCTGTGAAAGAGGGTATCAAGCAGCAGGCGGCCGAGGTCGATGCCATCGTGGCCAATGCAGAGGCTCCGACTTTCGAAAACACCGTCGCAGCGTACGAACTCTCCGGAAAATTGCTTGCCAAGACTCTCGGAGTCCTTTACAATGTTTCCGAGTCAGATGCGACTCCGCAGATGCAGGAGGTGATGGACGAGGTTACTCCTCTTGTTACCGCAGCATCTGACAACATCTTCATGAATCCGGGGTTCTTCGCCCGCGTAAAAGCGGTTTTGGACAATGCTGAAGCTCTCGACCGCGAGCAGTATGGCGTTACCAAGAAGCTGTATGACAGCTTTATAGACAATGGCGTGGCTCTCGGTGAGGCTGAACAGGCTCGTTTCAAGGAAATCAGTTCTGAACTGGCTGTGCTTCAGCAGAAGTTCGGCAACAATCTTCTCGCGGAGAGCAATGCTTTCAAGTCCGAGATCGGTATTCCAGTGTCAAGCTATCCTGTGTTTATGACCACCTGCGAGGACAGGGCCAAGCGTGAGGCCGCTTTCAAGGCCTATTCTTCCCGCGGAAATCATGACAATGCCAATGACAACAAGCAAGTTATCCTGGATATCATGCGTCTTCGTACGGAGAAGGCTCAACTTCTCGGATATGATTGTTCAGCAGACCAGATTTTGAGCGACAAGATGGCTCACGACCATCAGACCGTGGATGCTTTCCTCGGCAAGATTATGGTGAAGGCTGTTGCGAAGGCAAAGGAGGAAGTCGTTGAAATGCAGAAGTTTATGGACAAGGACATTGAGGCCGGCATCCTTCCTGCAGGTACGAAGATTCAGCCGTGGGACTGGTGGTATTATGCTGAGAAGGTGCGTAAGGCACAGTATGACCTCGATGAGAATATCACGAAGCCATATTTCCAGCTGGACAATGTCCGCAAGGGTGTGTTCGCTGCGGCTGAAAAGCTCTATGGCGTCAAGATTGTGCCTGTTGAGGGCTTTCCTGTCTATAATCCTGAGGTGAAAGTGTACAGAGTGCTGGATGCTGACGGTTCCGAGCTCAGTCTCTTCCTTACGGACTACCTTCCGCGCAGTACCAAACGTGGCGGTGCATGGATGTCCAACTTCCGTGAACAGTATGTGGATGCTGCCGGCAAGGATATCCGTCCTATCGTCATCAATGTCTGCAACTTCGGCCAGCCGGATGATACGGTGACAATGCTTACCATCGACGAGGTCCAGACCGCGTTCCACGAGTTCGGTCATGCATTGCACGGAATGCTCACGAAATGCCGTTACGTGGATGTGAGCGGTACCAATGTGACCCGCGATTTTGTGGAGACATTCTCCCAGTTCAATGAAAATTGGGCGTTCCAGCCTGAGATTCTCGCCGAGTATGCCCATCACTATCAGACAGGCGAGGTGATTCCTGATTCATTGGTCGCCAAGATCAACAATTCGCTCAAGTTCAACCAGGGTTTCATGACCACCGAGCTTTGCGCCGCTTCCATCTTGGATATGAAATGGCATGAACTCGGTCCTGATACTGACTGGAACAGCTTGGATATCACTGCTTTCGAGAATGAGGTATGCAAGGAGATGGGTCTCATCGGCGAGATTATCCCTCGTTACCGCAGCACGTATTTCAACCATACTTTCGGCGGCGGTTACAGTGCCGGCTACTACGGCTACCTCTGGGCAGAGGTCCTGGACAAGGATGCCTTCGAGTTCTGGCAGAGCAATGGTCTCTGGAATCCGGAAATGGCCAGAAAGTTCCGTTCTCTCTTCCTCGAGAAGGGCGGCAGTGAAGAACCGATGATTCTCTATCACGAGTTCCGTGGCGCCGATCCGGATCCGGATGCTCTCGTCCGTGCCCGCGGTTTGGAGTAGATTTTCCTTAATATAATTCGGTGTAAATAACAGCCATTTTTTACACCGAACCGACCAAAAATGAAAAACGGTGTAAAAAAGTCCTCTTTTTTACACCATTTTTCATGTCCGTCTGGGGGCTTATCCGGAATCTCTTTAACTCTTACCTGATTTCGCTGATCAGTTTTCCGTAGAACTCCTTGAATGCGCTCCAGGTATAGAACGATGGAGCGGCCTCAGGAAGTGGCAACAGGGCCTCGCGACCATTGTACAGCACCTTGATCAGAATTTCCGGATTCTTCTTGCTGCGGAAGAAAATCAGCTGCAGGTTCGATGCCATCGGAATCTGGTCGCTTCGCCAGTAATTCTTTACTTCATCAGGCTCATTGACTACTGCGCCGAAGTTGTTCAGCCTCATAAATGAAACGAGTGGCAGCACTGCCGAGTCGTGTGTGAACCGCAAATCCATCTGAAAATCACCGGAAGCTAGGTTCTTTTCCGCGTTATCCAAGATGTCTTTCAGAATGGCGGCGTTGTTCGTCACGCCGCGATTGTCCGCAAGCGGTGAGAATCACCAGAATAGATAGCCGTTGTAGTTCCTGACTTCCCAGAGATTGAACAGTTCCTCAGGTGTGAAAATGTCCAGCATATTGTCCTTTGTTGAGTCTTCATCCAGGCACTGCATATCCATGACGATACTCCTCATGTTGTCTTCGAACTTGAACATTCCATAATTTCGCTCCAGAGAGTCAATATCGTTGAAATACCTTGAACAGAATCCTTTTGCGTCGATTCGTGAAGCCTTCATTGCGGCAGCCGATTCCTTGGCTTCTTTGGTAGCCGGCACTATTGTGCGGTATGGTTTTTTCGATCCGTTCGGCTCCAGCACGGGGAGATATTTGCGTCCGGTATCGACTGTGTATCTGAAGTCGTTGTCCAGCGTCCGGAACTCGTCCAGGAAGCAGAACATAGATAGCAATACACGTGGTACCGAGGTGGAGAGAACCTAGGCGCGGGTGCGTCCCTTGAAGACTTCCGGGAAGTTGTGGTACAATGTATTGGCGATGAAGTGGAGCTGCTCCTGTCCCTTGCTGGTCAGGTCGCCGCCGCGATATTCTACGTTCGGATAAAACACTTCATATCTGCGATACAGGTCTTCACCCGCCTCGGTCAGGTTGCCCGCTTCATGGGAATTTCGCAGCAACTCCAGTACCTTCTCATAAATGTCGTCCTTAATCGCATATCTGGCCCCGTGACGTCCCGTGTAGCTGATATAGAACGGCTTGTACCCCTTCGGCGCCGCTGTCATCTCCGGCAGTTCCGTCGGATACATAAAATACTCAGCTCCAGTACGATATGGCTCCTTCATCATATCCGCCCGCGTGTCATACCTCACTACCGCGTCCTTCACCCCGTACCGCGCCTCGATCTCCGCCCTCTTTTCCAACGCCGTCTGTGCCGATGCAGGTGTCAATGCCGATGTCGCCAATGCCCCCAGCACCAACGCTGCCGCAATAAAAATCCCGTTTTTCATGTTTATGCTTGTTTTCGTGTCAATGATTAGTTCACAATCTAACAAATATACGATTTTTCCACGAAGCAAAGAAACCGGAATGTTCTGAGAGGTCCTCTTCAAAAAAAAGAACTGTAATGAACTTGTCTATTATGGGTCAGATTACTAATTTTGTCAAGAATAACGGATTTGTAAGTCCGGTAAACATAATTGATAATGACTAAGATTGCTATGAAAATCATACCTGAGTTGAACAGCCTTCTTGAAGACGTGGGAAAGTCATACGGGAGGAAAATCAGGACCACCACGGATTTTGAGGCGTTGTCTGTAGTCCTGGAGCGTGAGACGGGAGAAATGCTTTCGTCATCGACGCTGAAACGCCTGTGGGGATATGTTTCCGGCAGCCAGGTGCCTCGCAAATCGACATTGGATATCCTGTGCAAGTTCATCGGGAAGAATGATTTCAGTGCATACTGCGAAGGTCTCATGGAAGACAAGACCATAAGTTCCCGCTTCTTCAGTTCCAAGACGCTGGAATCTTGTTCATTGGAAGCCGGGCAGTCCGTCATTATCGGATGGGCACCCGACAGGATTGTGAGACTGGAATATCTTGGAAACTGCGAATATCTGGTGACCGATTCCGGCAGTTCGAAGCTAGTCGCCGGTGACCGGTTCTCGCTTGGAAGCATTATGCTGGGCTTTCCGCTTTATATCCCTGCATTGCATAGAGAAGGGGAACAAGCTCCCCTTTCGTATGTGGCGGGAGCTGCAAACGGATTGAACAGACTTGATATAATTTAAAGTTTTTATTGTAGCGGCATCAAAAGGATATTGATTATTCTATCTGCTGCGGCGATTCTTTCAGGATGCCGTGCAGATCATGAAACAGAGCGCCCGGAAGACACGAAACTGCCAGTCAAGGTCTCTCTTTCGTCTGACAATGTCTTTGGAACTGGTTTCGTGGAGGGCGACAAGGCCGGTCTGTTCGTAGTGAACGGGCCTGGCAGTCTTTCTGTACCCGGAAGTTTGTGTTTCAATATCCCTGTCGCTGTCGGCCCGTCAGGGCATTGGAAAACGGATGAAACGCTGAATTATCCGCACCCGGAAGAACCGGCCTCTCTGTATTGTGTCTATCCCTACTCTTCTTATGACGGCGAAGTTCCTGATGCTCATGCGCTGCGGATAAATGTAAATGCGGACCAGAGCAATTACCGGGCTTACAGGACTTCCGATATTCTCTGGGGGAAAAAGGAGGGCGAAATGCCATCGAAAAACGGTATTGAAATCAGAATGAAGCATATTGCAAGCCGTCTGAGGATTGTCCTCAAAATCGGGGCAGGCTGGGATTCTGAGGGCTTCGGGGCCGTTTCCGTGCATTTGCGCGGGTTCTGTTACGGCGGCCGGCTCAATGTCGAAACCGGGGAGCTGCTTCCGGAGGGCACCTCCGGTGAAATCGAGGCTCATGATGACGGGGATTCGGTGTTCTCGGCGTTTCTCCTTCCTCAGCCGGAAGGCGGCGCGGGAGTCATACGTATCAATGCCGGCAAGGAGGAGGTAAAGGTCAATGTTGCCGAAACATTAATTCCGGGGAAGGATCATACATGTACCGTGACATTGAACCGGGCCGGAGGGAAATTCAATGTGACCATAAACGGTTGGGAGACAGATGATAACGATTACGGCGGATCGGTTTGACCTGCCGCAGCCATATTTTATGCATATATGATGAAGGAGAAGATATTTTCGATGATTGCATGTCTGCCGCTGCTCTTCGTGGGCTGCGTCAGGGAGACATTGCGTCAGGATTCGCTTGGGGAGACAATCATTCGGCTTTCCGGCAATGTCACGCAGTCGTATCAGACCAAGGCTGACGCTGCAGGGTTTGCCGATGGCGACCGAATCGGGGTATATGTCGTTGATTATAATGGAAATGAAGCCGGTGAACTGCGAAATGACGGGAACCGCGCGGACAATGTATGGTTCGAGTTCAATGCTGGCAGCGGTTCATGGACATCTGCTTATGACATATATTGGAAAGACAGCCATACCCATGCGGATATTTACGGATACTATCCGTTCACATCGGTTGCCGATGTGTCGGCGCTGCCTTTCGAAGTCAGAAGGAATCAGGCGGAAGAGACTATTGAAGGTATGCTATCCGGGTATGAAGCGTCTGATTTTCTCTGGGGGAAGACAGCGGATGTGGCGCCTACGTCCGATGTGGTGCAGATATCGTTCTCTCATAGACTTTCCATGATACGTGTCGTTCTGGAAGAGGGCTCGGGATTCGCATCCGGAGAGTGGGACGAGGCGGGAAAGTCAGTCCTTGTGACAGGAATATGCCGGGCGGCGGATATTGACCTCGCCACCGGGACGGCTTATGTGAAAGGGAATCCTGACGGCTCGGGAATAATCCCTTACGGATATGACGGGGAATGGCGGGCTGTTGTCATTCCTCAGACTGTCAGTGCCGGCACCCCGCTTGTCAGCATCACTGTGGACGGAACACCTTATAAGTTCAGCCGGGACGAGGATTTTACATTCGTGCCTTCCAGACAACATAATTTTACGATAACGGTGAACAAGAAGCCGGACGGGGATTTCGAATTCATTCCTTCTGAGGGCGGCATATCGGCATGGAACAGTGATACGGAGCCGCATGGCGGTACGGCGAAGGAGTATGTCGTCATCAATGTGTCTGAACCAGGTACCATTGACAGATGTGTGGAGGCTTCCGGAAAAGCGTTGGACAAGATTCGCAACCTGAAGGTTACAGGGAAGATAAATGCCAGGGATTTCGCGGTGATGAGCTTTCGGATGACCAGTCTTACTTCATTGAACCTTAAAGAAGTACATATCGTAAACGGCGTGTCGGGATATATAGATGGTTCGCCTTATAGCTCCAATAGTGATTATTGTATTCCTGAACATGCCTTTCAAGGAAAGTTGTCATTGATTTCAATAATGCTTCCTGATAATCTGAAAGCTATCGGATATAAGGCCTTCTCCGACTGCAAGTCGTTGTCCGGGAACATCTCTTTTCCTGAAGGACTGGAAACAATCGCAGCCGGAGCATTCATGAACTGTACAAACCTTTTGTCAATATCTTTCCCTTCCACGTTGGTTACTCTCGGGCAGGAAAATGGCATGCTTTATTCTGACGGTGCTTTCGCGAATTGTACGGGCTTGTGCTGCGAGATCGTGATTCCTGAAAAGATGGAGTCTATAGGACCCAACACTTTTCGAGGCGACGACGGCCTGTATGGACGGATTTATCTGCCGGAGTCATTGCGCTTTCTTGGGGAAGCTGCATTCCGTGGCTGCAAGGGCCTGAGCGGCTCCCTGAAAATTCCTCATAAAATATGTCAGATTCCGGATGAGTGCTTCCAGGGTTGTGAATTCGGCGGGACATTGACACTTCATGACGGGATTACCTCAATCGGTACTCGGGCCTTCTTGAATTGCTATTTCAAGGGAGGCATCTCCTTGCCTTCTCAGCTTGAAGTCATTTCAGAGGAGAGCTTTGAATCATGCAAATTCAGTGGAAGTCTTGTGTTGCCTGCAGGAGTGCGAGTCATAGGGAAAAGAGCATTCAACTGGAATTCTCGTCTTACAGGTATCTTGGAGATTCCCGGTAATGTCATTAGTCTCGGGGCCGGTGCATTTGCCAATTGTCAGGGAATAGAAGGAGTTGTCATTCCTGAAAGCCTGGAGACGATAAAGTCCGAATTCGGGGTAGATGGTGCTTTCGAGGATTGTTTCGGAATAAACCGGATAGTCTGCAAGGGCGTTACTCCGCCGGTTATCAGTGATGATTTCAATGTAACGGGAGGTCATTCGGTATTCGGAGGAGTGTCCAAGGAGAATTTTACTGTTGAGGTGCCTGAAGCTGCGGTTCCGAACTATCGTACTTCGTCAGGCTGGAAGGACTTCAAACGCATTTCCGCCTACCGGAATCTTTCCTTGGAGCCTAATGCCGTTACGGCGCTCAACACCAAGGGCACAAGGGATTTCACGCTTCATGCGGATGATGAGTGGGAAGTGGTGGAACAGCCGGGGTGGGTGACATTGGACCGGACTTCAGGAAAGGGCAATGCCCGGATACGGCTGATGTTCTCACGGATGCCGTCGGGCAGCAACCGTGACGGTAAAGTGGTATTCCGCCTGAAAGATCATGACTACAAGACATCGCTGGAGGTGCATCAGTATGATTATGGACATGAAGAGGATGAAGTCATTGTCCTTCAGGAAGCTGCGCGTGGCAAAGGTGTCAACGTCGTGATTCTTGGCGAGGGGTATGATGCGAAAGACATCAGTGACGGCAAATTGCTTGCCGATGTGAACGAGACCATGGAGGATTTCTTCGATATCGAGCCTTACAGGACATACAGGGATTATTTCAATGTCTATACAGGCATTGCCGTATCACCGGAATCCGGCGTCGGAAATGCCAATACTACAGTGCATAACCGTTTCGGTACCTCGGCGACGCGAGGGACCCTTTCCGGGACGGCCGACGAGATCCTTAAGTACGCATGCACGATGCCTTCGGTGTGTCGGGACAATCTCGGACAGACATTGATAATCATTGTCACGAATACATCTGATTACAGCGGGGCTACCAGACTTTTTGATGACGGGACGGCAATCTCGTATTGTCCTAAACGCGATGATTATTATCCGTATGATTTCAGGGGCATTGTCCAGCATGAAGCCGGTGGGCGCGGATTCGGAAAGCTTGGCGACGAGAGCGTCCGGCACAATGCTTTCGTGGATGCATGCGGGTGCTCTTGTTGCGCTCATGCGGCTGAAATCGCGGCAGCGCAGGCGAAGGGCTGGTACATGAACATCTCGCTTACGGCCAGGGAGGATGCAGTGCCTTGGAGCCATCTTCTGGAAAATGACAAGTACCGGAATCTGGTGGGCATATATGAAGGGGCTTTCGGACATGGCAAGGGAGTCTGGCGCTCCGAGTACAACAGCTGCATGAACAACGGTATCCCGTACTACAATACTGTCAGCCGAGAAATCATCGTGAAGCGGATAATGCAGTGCGCCGGGGAGGAATACAGTTTCGAAAACTTTGTGGCGAATGACAAGGTGGACAATGTGCAGCCATAGGCTGCCGTAACGGTTTGAAAAGATTATGGATATTATGAAGAAGACCATATATGCAGCGGTTGCGGTCGTGATGATGTCGGGATGCTCCGGGTCATTGGGGATGGAAGATACACCGTCGCTGGAGATGAAATTTGAGCTGGAATATCCTGGTGCCCGGACTAAGGTTGCGGCGAACGGATTTGTAAAGGGAGACATTGCGGGGCTTTACATGACGGAGAATGTCGATGGCGAGCCTTCCGTGCTTATGCCTTCAGGAAATGCCGTGAACAATGCCCGGCTTACGTTTGATGGCGTGGAATGGCGTTCCCGACCGATAATGTGGTGGGACATTGATACCAAATATGATGTTTACGGGTATTATCCGTATGCTTCGCCGTCATCTGTGGAGGAGTACCGTTTCTCTGTCAAGGAGAATCAGGCTGCACCTGGAACGGAAACGGAACTTGGCGGCTATGAGGCTTCTGATTTCCTCTGGGCGAAGGCCTCGGGTGTGAGCTATCCGCAGAAAGTCAAACTCCAGTTCAGCCACAGGATGAGCAGGATTGTCATAAATCTGGTCAAGGGCAGTGATTTCGACGGGGACTTTCCTGATGACATCGTGGTGCGGGTCCATAATGTGGTGACTGACGCCGTCATTGACCTTGGAACCGGAGTTGTGGTAAAGGACAGCCGGGCTGCCGCCCGCAGCATTACGGCATGTCGGGAGTCTGTCGGACGTTATGCGGCAATCGTGGTCCCGCAGAACATGATGCACCGGCAGCCGCTTGTGGAGGTGATCACAAGCGGAGCATCTTATTTGCTTGACGGAAGAATCGACTTCAAGTCAGGTATCGGATATACGATCAATGTCACCCTATCCAGTGACCCGTCAAAAATTCAGATGAAGATAGGTGGTGAGATTTCCGGCTGGAAGTGATATGAACCAAAATGAACTTGACCTGTCCCGTTATTTAGCCTTACTTTACCGAACTGTTTCGAAGACCTGTTCTTGAACAGGCCTCTGTGGCAGCACATATTGTAAAGTAAATGGCGCGCTTATGACCAACAACTATTGGATGCACCGCATAACCTGCGGAGAAAACGCATATCCTTATGCTCAACATCTGTTTTTCGGCAACGGCAATGACTCCGGAGACCATTATCTCTCTATAGGATGGTGTGATTTCTCCTATGAAAAGTTTGTCGAGGCGGTTCTGGCTGAAGGTGCTTCTGCCCTTGATTCATTGATGCAGGAAGCTTCTTACGGCTTGGGCCGCAGCCGGTTCAGCCTTTATAGGTTCATCGTGCAGATGAAACGTGGTGATGTCGTGGTGGTGCCGATATGGGATACTTTCAGTGTCTGCCGGATAGCAGATGACAGGGTCTTGACGAACGAGACCATTGACATGGACCTGATGACTGACGGTCACGGCAACAGACTGACATGTAATCCTTCCGGTGACAGATATTTATATGCGTCTGACGGAAAAATCGTCGATATGGGGTTCTATCGGAAAGTCGAACTGCTGGCTACCGGCATTCCGCGTTCGGAATATGCTCCGCAGCTTCTTTATTCGGCGATGAAGAACCGCAGTACCAATGCTGCCCTGTCGGAGGAAGTTGCCGATGAGGTCGATATCGCCATCTCTGACTGGCACCGCAGAAAACCTGTCAACCTTAAAGCGGAAATTGAAAATGCTGTTGCCGGACCTGTGCTGGACCTTGTCAGGAATCTCCTGCATGATATGAAGTTTGAATCCCTGGTGGAATGGTATCTTACGACCATCGGTGCGGATGTCGAGAAGCCGGCCAAGAACAGTTGCCCTACGGAAGATGGGGATGCCGATCTCATCGCCCATTTCGATTCTCTTGAAACTACCGTCATGGTCCAGGTGAAGAAGCATGATTGATATACCGGCGACTGGGCCGTCAGGCAGATTACGTCATATTCGGAAAAGTATCATGTAAAGGATTTCATGAATCAGATGTGGGTGATTTCTTCCTGTGACGACTATAGTGACGAGGCGAAGCAGCTTGCTGATGAGAAAGGGGTGCGTCTCATTACCGGTCTTGAATTCGCCAAGATTATTCTTGGTGTCGGAATAAAGAGTCTAACTATTTAAAATGTGATGATATGGCTATTTCAAGTATTGAACGTCGAGGGTCATTCTACGACCTGTTCGATGAAAGAGGGAGAAAATTCAAGACTATGGCGGACACCGCCGGAGAACTTCTCGGATGGAGCAGCACCTTTTTTATCCTGTTCAGGGGTTCTTTCTATTATATGTTCAATGAATTTGGGGAGAGAATTGCGACATTGTCGTCTAGTTTCGGAACTTTTGTCTCTATTACGGGCGATGATTTTATTTTGAGGAAAGGACCTTACTTGTACACGTTTGATAAATTCGGAAAGAGAATGGGGAGCCCGCGTCCAGTTAGATAGACTGTATTATGAGAATGAGAAAATTTTTCAAAGAACAGTGGAACTATATTGTAGAGAATAGCGGCTTTCTCTCATTGGTGCTGTTTTGTGCGATTGGAGTATGTCTCATTGCTCTTTTTTTCCACATCTTTACGGGTAAAGAGATTCCCGGACAGATTATGGGCGCAATATTCGGCGTGCTGTTCACGGCGGTAGTGACGTGCATCCTGCTTCAGGGACAGACGAATCAGGAAAAGACATTGCAGCGCAACGCCAAGATATTCGAGGAGAAACTGAAGGTTTATCAGACTTTTCTCGGAAAGCTGTACGATGCGGTCAAGGATGGCTCGCTGACTGATGACGAAAAGAAGGAACTGCAATATCAGACATCACTTGTGGCAATGCTATGCAAGCCGGAGAATATCAAGAATGTGAGCGAAGCTGTAAATGAAGTTGTGAACAGTGTGTGCCCGCAGGAAAATTCGGCCAGCGTCGGTGAAACCGATCTTCTGAAAGGATTATTCTCTATTGTAGATGCTTTGAGGAATGATCTTGAATATTCTGATGTCAGGTTTTCAGATACTATAAAGGAGGAGACGATTAAGAATTTCAATGCCGCTTTTCATGTGAAAACGGATTCTGATGATATCGGCGGCGACCTTGCTCCTGCAGAGGCTGAATCAGGCGTAAGTATATGGAAATCAGCATTGACAAGGTGGAATAATTCAGGCTGGTCCATGCAGATAAATGAAAATTGGAGTGGAGAAACCTGCTTTGCCATGAAGTCCAGGACAAACGGGAATCCGGGAATTATAAGTCTGGGATTCTATAAAGGGCACTATTATATTCAGGCGAGCTATGGCCCGGATTCCGATTTCTCCAAGGCGCTTAAATGGTCAAATGGCGGTTATCGGTCTTATGGCTCGTGGTGGAAGTTTCTTCCGGCGCAGTATGATGATATCAAGGAAGGGGATCTCGGTCGGGCTCTCGGCCAGGATCCAGGCCTGCAGAAATTCATCGTCGATAGAATTGAATATCTGCAGAATGTGATTCAGGCCAACCATCGCACGACACTGTGGGAAAATGCTGTCGATGAGGCGCTTGCCTCTCAAGGCAATGCCGGGGCGGCCGCACTGAATCATTGGACGACCAGAATATGGTATTGGAAGACGCTCGTGTGCGAATCCACCGGCGATGATGAGGGCAATCTCTATTTCGATATCCTTCCGTCCGATGACAATCATGTGGTGTTCAAATTCAGCAACCGCGACAAGAATCCGGATCTGCTGAAAAAGACATTGGTCAGAATAGGAATGAAGGACAAAATCGGCGGCATGAAAGACTGCATCGCCGATATCTGCACATCCTCCACCGACGCGAATGTTGTCGCTGCGAAACTGGTCGGGGTGCTGGAGAAAATTTGAATTCGAAAAATATGACGGATTGACATGAAACAATTAAAATTACCATTTTTCAGGAAGGTTATTGCCTGCGCTTCGCTTGTAGTTGTCTGCATGATGCCATCCTGTCAAAAAAGCCCGGCTGAGCCTGCTGTAATAAGAGTGTCAGGCGTTAGTCTTAGTACTGATGCGCTTACATTAATTGAAGGGGAAAGTCAGGTCTTGAAGGCTACAGTGTCTCCATACAATGCTGACAATAAAAGAGTAATATGGTCAAGCAGTGATATCTCTATTGCTGACGTCAGCAGCCTTGGCACAGTTCAGGCGATAAAGGAGGGCAAGGCGAAAATAAAGGTGATAACTGATGACGGCGCCAAAACTGCTGAGTGTCAAGTGACAGTTAAGGCAAAGGTTGTCAAGGTCGAATCAGTAAATCTAAATAAGAACGACCTGACGATGACCGAGGGCGACAGCGGAACTCTTACAGCTACAGTCTATCCATCCAATGCCACGAACAAGAATGTGACATG